>Ga0169931_10005038_pt1 | contig 20307 bp, 18 predicted proteins | sample Kivu_15m_20L_FD_129675 | JGI IMG/M metagenome (GOLD analysis project Ga0169931, IMG submission 129675) | Freshwater microbial communities from Lake Kivu, Western Province, Rwanda to study Microbial Dark Matter (Phase II) - Kivu_15m_20L... | ecosystem: Environmental > Aquatic > Freshwater > Lake... | reverse complement strand
TCCAGAATTCGATTTAACAGGCAGGATGTATTAATAGAGCAATTATCGGGTTACGCAGGTAAAACTGATTTCAAGGCAGATGGCCGCTTTGAAAACTTCTTTGGTTACCTACTTAGCAATGATCAGGCATTGGGTGTTTCGGCCCATGTGCAAAGCAAAGATGTTTTTCTTGATGAACTTGTGAGCAAAACCAATTCATCGGACGAAGGCCAATACAATTTAAAACTATCGCCAAGATTGGTTTTAAACTTAAATGTACGCATTGAAAAACTAAAATTCAGGCGGTTCGCGGCTCAGGGCATTTCAGGAAAAATTGACCTGAGAGGCCGCATTTTAAAAGCAAATCAGGTTCGATTTAGAACCATGGGAGGTCTTGTGAGCCTGGATGGCTTGGTGGACGGCAACAAGCCCAATGATATTAATTTGCTTTGCAGCGGAAAGCTTGAAGGAATTGATGTGAGCCAGCTTTTTTATCAATTTGAAAACTTTGGACAAAAAGTGATTACCGATACCCATTTAAAGGGTAAACTAAATGCCGATGTGAGCCTGAATATGCGCATGGATTCTATGTTAGTAACAGATTCGCGCAAGCTTGAATCGACCGTTTTTCTTGAGTTGAAAGAAGGCCGTCTTGTGAACTTTGAACCATTAAACAAGCTTTCGAAATTTATCAGTTTGGAAGAACTCAGTGATGTAAAATTTTCGACGCTGAGCAATACGTTTGAAATAAAAAACGAGCAGGTGATCATACCTCGGATGCAGATCACCTCGAGCGCACTCGACATTTTTGTTTCCGGACAACATGGTTTTGACAATGTGATAGATTATCATTTTCAACTCACCCTCTCAGATTTGCTGTCTCGCAAAGCGAAGAAGGCAAAAAAGGAAAACGAAGAATTTGGCGAAGTGATGGACGATGGTTTAGGCCGAACGCAATTGTTTTTGAGCATGGCGGGACCGATCGACAATCCGAAAATAAGTTACGATACGAAAGGAGCCAAAGAGAAAATGAAATCGGATGTGAAGCAGGAAAAGCGATTGTTGAAACAACTTCTCAAACAGGAATTTGGACTGTTTAAAAAAGATAGTACCTTAAACAAAAGTACTCCCGATAAAAAGAAAAAGCCCGGCGTCATCCTTGAATTTGATGAATAGCCGGGCTGTCGGTGTTAGGAAACAAAAATCAGGAAGCGATTAGCGATTCTTTGTACAATTTCCAAAAGTAGGCAGGTACAACTATCGTTATCAGCAAAAACATGCCTGCGATCATTTGAATATTTGCGGAAGGCCAATGGAAAATTTTAAATATTCCACCAATTGAAATTAAGATTCCACTCATGATAGCAAGAAGCCGTAAGAGTTTTGTTTTGAGTGAGGCCGTTTTTCCATTAAAGATTAGTAAAAGCAACATTGTTGTTAGCAAAAAAAGATGGCCGAAAACGATAATCCAATCTGCCCCCTTCCAATGAAGCACTTTGAAAATAAAGCCAGTTAGAATAGATGTTGTTGCCAGAAATCCCGACAAATAAGTGAACTTTTTCATAGGATAAGAATTGCTTAGGGTTAGTAAATAAATGGTTTGTATTTCTATTTCCTTCAAATTTGTGTCGCATAAATCATTCATCGCTTCTTGAAAAGCTTGTTCAAAGCTGCCCCCCTGCTCCATTTTTTGTTCTATGCCACAACATAGGTGATCGATGAGTTCATTCACCAGCAATTGCTGGGATACGGCCGAACGTACTTCGTCATAAACTCGTTGATATTGCTGGTCATTTAGCATACGGCAAAGCTTGATTTTGAGGATTCAGAATCAATACAAGTGTTTCAATAAAGCTAAAAAGTTCATCTTGCTTTAGTTCCAGCCTGCGCCTTCCTTCCAGTGTTAATTCGTAATAAACACGTATCCTGCGGCCAACCTGTTCCTCCCGCGAACTAATCCAACCATCGGCAAGCATTTTATGCAAAGCCGGATACAGTGAGCCTTCACGTAATTCTATTTTTCCAGCCGAACGCAGCTTAACCGCTTGTGTAATTTCATAACCATACATAGATCCCTTGTGGTCCAGCAGGTTCAGAATGATGGTACTGAGTGTACCTTTGAGGAGATCTTTTGAAAACATAAAAACAAATATACATAGACAAACGATGTATTTTAAAAAATGATATACTTTGTTTCGATATTGAATCTATACACATGATTATCAATTATTTAAATTTATGAGGATATCTGTATTACTGCCTGTACATGGAGCTGAAGAAAGGGTTTCTGAGGCCATGGATACCACTTTGGCCGAGTGCAACCAAGAACATGAGCTGGTGGTAGTGATGGATCGTTGCCAGGAAGATTTGATCGCATTGCTTTGCGAATACAAACAAAATCATAGAAACATAAAATTGATTGAAAGCCTAGGTCCTGGTGTGGCAAATGCGCTTAACAGCGGATTGCCTTATTGCATCGGAAAATACATTGCTCGGATGGATTCAGACGACCTGATGCCGCAGGGCCGTTTGGCAACACAAGCGGAGTTTTTGGATGCAAATAGCGACTATGGCTTGGTTAGCGGGTTGGTTAAATTTGAATCGACGGAAAATTCGGCCGGATACCAGCATTATTGTGAGCAATTGAATGCTTTATTGAGTCATGAAGCGATGTTTCAGTCGCGTTTTATGGAATCGCCCGTGGCTCATCCCAGCGTCATGTTCAGGAAATCCTTAATTGAAGATTATGGAAATTATACTAATAATGGGTTGCCAGAGGACTACGAATTGTGGATGCGGTGGTTTTCGAAAGGGATTCAATTTGCGAAATTGAACCAGGAGGTCCTTGTTTGGCGCGACTCGGGCAAGCGAGCTTCCAGAATTTTGCCGGCGTATTCCAGAGCTGCGTTTGATGAGGTGAGAATGCTTTATTTGATTCCGTTTTTAAAACAAATTGTTACGGCCGATTCTCATATAGTGGTAGCGGGAGCTGGCAAATATGGCCGAAAAAAAATCGAGCAACTCATCTTGGCCGGACTTCCGGTAAGTTATGTGAGCGATTTGGTTGAAAGGCAGATCAAAGAGCTAGAATTTATACCTTTTTCAGCCCTTCTGCCGGCGCCCGGCAGGATAGTAATTAGTTTTGTAAGCAATCGGGGAGCCTGGCTTGAAATACAAGCCGCATTAACAAATCGCGGATTTCAAATAGGTTTTGATTATTTCCCTTGTGGTTGAACTCCTTGGTCTGCTTTACGAAACTTTTCTCTGAATTTATTGAAGGGCATTTCGAAAAACTTGTAACTCATTGAGGCAAGACCCAATGTGAGAGCAAAAGACAAAATGATTTGAGTTAAAAAAATCCAAGGCGATTGTGGATTCGGTTGCCAGCCAAGTGATTTGAAGCTGAATATCACCAGCCAGATGGCTACCAAATGAAGGCAATACATGCCGTAGCTGAGTTTTCCCCAGGAAGAAAGTAATTTGAAGGAACCAAATTTGACGAAGGACTCTGTGCTGTAATGTTGTTCGGCAATAACAAAGGCAAAAAATGCTGAAAACAAAGCGGGTTCAAGTGCAACCACCCAACCTGCAATAGGAAAAAACAAGGGACCATAAGTTGTTTCCCTGATGATGATTAAAATTAATGCCGCCACATACGGAAATACAATGGTTTGTCGGGGCATGTTGGCGAAATAAAGTCGAAGCTTTTCTGAATTAAACAAGCCATAGGCCAGCAAAGCTCCCATAGAAATATCTGAGAAACAGCTCAAGGTGTGAAATCGAATAATTGCAGCGCTCTCCCAGTTCAGGTATCTGAAAGTAGCAGCTCCTGCCAGCACGGCTAACAAGGCCGGCATTAGTAATTTACGTGGAACCAAGATGAGTAGTAATGGCCAAAAAATATAGAATTGCTCTTCCACTGAAACCGACCAAAGGACAGCCAAAACTGGCGAAGGATAGGTATGGTAGGTAATGTCAAAATTCGCCAGAAAGGTTAAGTACCAAGCAATTCTATCAGATGGCACATGCATGTATTCTGGTGCAAATGGAGCTGCCAATGGCTGCGTATTGAGCAAAGCCGGCAGGATGATAAAACCAATAAGAACTACTGCAAAATAGAGGGGCCAGATTCTTAAAAACCTTCGGGCATAAAAAGACGGTACATGAATCTTACCTGACTCAGCTTGCTCACGCAATAAGATATTGGTGATGAGAAAACCACTTAAAACGAAGAAAAAATTCACACCCAAGTCCCCGTTTCTAATCAGTGAAGTGCTAATCCATTGATACCAGTCGCTTCCGTTGTAATAGGAGTTCATAAATACAACATGCAATGAAAAAACGGAGAAGAAAGCAATAAATCTCAGTGTGTCGAGGTGTTCGAAGTAACGCAGTGGCTTCATAGATAAAAAAAGGCCCGCAATGAGCGGGCCGATAAAATTATTGATTAATGATTAACTTTTTCATGAACTGTCGATTACCGGAGGATATTCTTAGTAAATAAATTCCCGGCCCCCAGTGCGAGGTATTGATAAAACTTGCCGATGAACCTAAGGTAGTTGAAGCGACTAATTTACCTGTGATATCTATGACTTCAGCTAAAGCTCCATCTCCATCCACTTTCCCCAATGGATAGATACCAAATTGTCCGGCAGACGGATTCGGAAACACGGCAAACATTTCGTTTTCTGAAATGGGGATAAAACCGGTAACCGTATCAATACAAAATTCAACTTCGTCACTATTGGTAAATTCTCCCCCTGATCCTAAAACAGTTCCATTTTCGTCGCTTACACTGTAAGATCCGTTACCACTGAAAAAGCCGCAACAAATGCCATCGCCGTATTGATCACGAATGATGAATCTATAGCATCCCGGACTTAGGCACCATGTATAAGTTGATGTTCCCTGGGGCAAGTCGCCTTGGCTAAGAGATTCTATAATCTCGTTTGAGATTGTCCTTCGCAGTTCCCAGGAAGTTTCTTCAGGATAATTGTCAGAAACAATCGTTAAGCCATAGGCAGATCCTTCAGCAACATCTACACTTAATGATCTTTGGTTATTTGAAGGATCATTGTCCTGTCCTCCGTTTGCACTTACTATGGTAGCGGTGAATTGTTGATTATCGCCAAGCGTTAGGTTGTAGGAAGGAAGAGCGATATTTACATTTTGTAATGATCCCAGGGAACCTGTCCAATTGTAAGATAAGGCACCACTGTTTCCGAAACTATACTCAATTGTTAAAGAGGTAATGGTTTGAATCCCACCGTTTCTAACGGTAATCTCAGGTATAATCGCATCGGTATTGCAATAGGAAGTAACCGGAGAAAGAATAGCACTGATGCGTGCGTCCAGAGCCAGAGTGGGCAAACTGGCAGGACGACCTTCCATGGTTTGAAGGTCTAATCCGTTAGGATCAAGCCAATCGCGCAATCTTCTGTTGGCAGCATTGCCGCTCCATGAAGTTACAAAGCGCCCGTAATAGTCGTCGATATTGTTATTACAATTGGCTGTTCCTCCGTAGAGTTGACCAATGATTTGTTGATTTTCGTTAAACAGCGGAGAGCCTGAGGATCCCGGTTCAGTTGTACCATCTTCCCAATCAAGAATATGCCAGCAATCGGCATTTGCGTAATCTTCAATACCGGCAGGGTCTTCATCAAATGTAATTTTCATCACATCACCCCTTGGGTGATGGATACTTACTGAACTTGATGGAGCTGTATTTTGTCTAGACCAACCACTTAAATATGCGTTGAATTCGGCAGGAATTTCATCAGCCAATTCAACCAAGGCAAAATCTGAACCTGAATTGCTTGCACGCGGAATGCAACCCACTACAATATCAGATGTATTTCCATCAGAATTCGGGGTGCAATTTGGACTCCAATAGTTGAAAAGGAATAAATCGGTGGCTCCTAAATCGCAATGGTCGGCTGAAAGAACATAAGGAGTTCCATCGTTTGCTGTGTTATTTACTGCTGCTCCTGAGCAAAACCGGGAGTTGTTCGAAGTAAGCAGCATGACCACCGAATTTCTTTGATCTACCCAGTCTGCTCCTTCGGGACAATTAACATTGTTATTGCAGTTTCCAGAATCACCAAAATCTTTTAAGGACCGGGAAAAATCACGGTATCCATGAATAATGTAGCTTAAGTGAAGCTGAGGTAGCGGGTAGCCCGCCGGCTGATAAAATTCAATAATAGCTTCTGCGCCTGCCAATGGCATGGTTGCAAAATTGAAAATACGGTTGTTGTTGTTGTGTGTAAATGAACCTTGTATCAGTGAGCCATCAGGCGCGTATACAAATAACTCCTCACCTGTTTTGAGATTGAATTCATCAAAAATCAAGTTGAGAGATTTAGCACCTGTTGATTTTATTAATAAACGCCAAAGCTTGCTTCCGTCTTCCAATGTATTCAATTGACCATAAGCAGAAGGGCTGATATCAACATGTACGTCCTGCCCGAAACGAAGCGACTTTTCGCCTGCAGCAGCCAATTGCTCATCCTCCGCGAGGAGGGCATTGTTGTCGATAAGCGGTAGTTTAAAGTTTTCAGTTAACGCAGGAATGTTTTTCTTTCCAAGTCCTTTCGGAAATCCTCCAAATGAAGGTTGAGCGAACAATCCCGTTGTTAAAGCCAGGACTGAGATAATTGAACAGACTAATTTCATTGAATGTGATGGTTGTAAAGTGTAAAATTAGGAAATATCTCTGAGAGGAGCCGAATCAGTCACCAAATTCTTCGGAAAGAATTTCAAGCAATTGCTTCGGTGTAATGCTTGTTTTCAGAGCGCCATTACGTGAAATGGAAATTTCGCCGCTTTGTTCGGATACAATGATGGAAATAGCATCACTTTGTTCGGTTATGCCTACCGCTGCGCGGTGACGTAATCCAAGGCGAAATGGAAACACTGTATTTTCGGTAAGTGGCAAAACGCACTTGGCGGCTTTGATTCTGTTGTCGGAAATGATGACTGCCCCGTCATGCAATGGATTGTTTTTAAAAAATATAGATTCCAAAATGCTTGAAGTGACTTCCGCATCGATTCGTTCACCCGTATTTACGTAATATTTCAGGTCCGATTTTCGGGTCAATATAATCAAAGCACCGGTATGGTTTAGCGCCATGCGCTGACAGGCGGCTACCACCGATTCATAATTTAATCCTGAATAGGAAGAACGTTGAAATGTGTTGAAGGGTCTGAGATTTTCCCGATTAAACAGTCCGCGTGAACCCACCATGAGTAAAAACCTTCGCAATTCCTGTTGAAATACGATGATTAATGCAATAACACCAACGCCTATAAATTGCCCAAGGATGGTTGCCAATAACTGCATTTTCAGGGCTTTTACCAGCAGCCACAAGAGATAAAATGCAAGAATTCCGAAGAATATATTGATTGCGGTGGTTCCCCTGACCAGGTGATACAACTGATAGAGTACAAAGGCCACGATCAGAATATCTACAAAATCGAGCCAACGTATTTGAATGAATAAGCTTTGATGCATCGGTGCTAAAGGTAGTATCAATATTTCTTTTTACGAATATCACCTGACTAAAAACAGCATTAAGCTTTAACAAAAGCCAATAGCTTACATTATTGAAAACGGCTCATTTGATTGAAAAGTTGAATGGTTTCAAAGGCTTCTTTCGAATCATGCACCCGAAGTATGTGAGCACCCTTGCTTAGTGCAACCATGTTTAAGGCGGTGGTGCCGTTGAGTGCATCGTCGGAACTAAGATTCAACGTTTTAGTAATCATTGATTTACGTGAAATGCCTACCAATACGGGAGCATTAAATAGTTGAAAATTTTGCAATCCCGCCATTAGGCGGAAATTGTGTTCAAGCGTTTTCCCAAAGCCAAAACCCGGATCAATCAGGATATCAGCCAGACCCAGAGCCAATAATTGTTTTCGCTTTTCATCCAGTTGTTTTAAAACATCCATAACAACATCCTCATAATGAGGATTCATCTGCATGGTTTCGGGCGTTTCTATGCTATGCATAAGCACATATGGAACGCGTAAATCAGCCATGGTTTTGAACATTTCCGGGTCGAAGCGCCCGGCAGAAATATCATTGATCATATCAGCTCCTGCACTTGTAGTTTCGCGGGCAACAAATGAATGATACGTATCAACAGAGAGGTAAACACCTGGAAATTCTTTACGTAAAGCTTCAATGGCAGGTAAAAGCACAGGCAATTCATCTTGCGGTGTGCTTAGCTTTGCACCCGGGCGGGTGGATGCTGCCCCCAGATCCAAAAAAACAGCTCCTCCGGTAATGTGCTTTTCGGCCAACTTAAGGACCTCCATTAGTGATTTGGCACGGCTACCGCTGTGAAATGAATCGTCGGTAAGGTTGATAATTCCCATTACCGCAGGGGTTTCAAAACGAAATGGAATTCCCCTCAGCAATATGGAAGGGATTTGATAGGATGGTGTTATTTTCGTGGCCTCATTCATACAAAACATGCAAACTACATCTCAGCAATACGACGCCATTGTGGCGAGATGCAAAGATATATTTCTAAAGAAGAATCGAGACTATGGAACTTCCTGGCGAATGCTTCGTCCCAGCTCCATTACCGATCAAATTTTTATTAAAGCCAACCGCATTCGCGGGATAGAAACAAAGGGAAAACACCTGATTGACGAAGGTATCGAGCCTGAGTACCAAGGAATTGTTAATTATGGCATTATGGCCATAATTCAGCTACGGGCAAATGAAAACGATTCGATGGAATTATCTGCCTTTGAGGCAGAAAAACGTTACACAGAAACCATTTCGGAAATTAAAGCCCTGATGGAATTAAAAAATCATGATTATGGCGAAGCCTGGAGAGACATGCGCGTGAGTTCCTTTACCGATATGATTCTGGTACGCATTATCCGAATCAAACAAATTGAAAATAACGAAGGCCAAACACTTGTTTCAGAAGGAATTGAATCAAATTACATGGATTTGGTGAATTATGCCATCTTTGCCCTGATACAAATTGATGAACAAAAGGCTTGATTTTTGATAAGCGCTGCCGCGCAGAATAACAAAAAAGAAATGATGAAATATATAACGCATTTAACAAGGGTATTGGTTGGGGTTCTATTTATAATTTCAGGACTCATTAAGTCGAACGACACTATTGGTTTTGCTTACAAGCTGGAAGAGTATTATGTTGTTTTCGGAACCGAATTTCTGATTTCAACTGCGGTGTGGCAGGCCATGCTCATTTGTATCGTGGAAGTGATGTTAGGTGTTATGCTTTTACTGGGCAATCGTGTTCGATGGACATTGAACCTGCTCATGGCAATGATTGTGTTTTTTACATTTTTAACATTTTATTCGGCCTATTTTAACAAGGTTACCGACTGTGGTTGTTTCGGCGATGCGCTCAAGCTCACGCCCTGGGGCTCATTTACTAAGGATGTCATTTTACTGGTACTGATTGCCATTTTATGGGCAGGTCGTAAGCACATCACTCCTATCCTGCCCTCAAAAGCCACCAACATTGTTTTGGCTTTGGCTTTGGTTTTAAACATTGCTTTTCCGGTTTACACCTACAATTATTTGCCGGTGGTTGATTTCAGAGCCTATAAAATTGGTAACAACCTGATTGAACAAATGAATGGAGGTCGCCCGGGTGTGTTTGATACTAAATTCCTTTATAAGAATCTTCAAACCGGCGATGTTGAGGAACTCAGTAAACCACCTTACACCGATACGATTAACTGGGAGATTGATACAACAAAATGGAAATTTGTAGATACGAAGCAGATTGTGATTGATGCAGGCGAGCAGCCACCTGTGCATGATTTTTCGATGACCAATGTTGAAGGCTATGAATACACCGAAGACATCCTTAATTATGGCGGAACTTACTTTTTTCTGGTGAGTTATGATTTAAACAAGGCCAACAGAAGTATTCAGCCAAGTGTGAACGAGTTTGCAAAAGCCTGTGAAAAAGCCGGAGTTCCCTTTATTGGATTAACAGCAGCAGCGCCCGACGCCATTGAAGAATTCAGGCATGAGGTTCAATCGCCATACGAATATTACATTACCGATGCCACGCAATTAAAAACAATGATTCGCTCGAATCCGGGATTAATTATGATGCAGGGTCCGGTTGTTAAGGACATGTGGCATCACAATTCCTTTCCAAAATTTGATGAACTCGGCAGTAAGATAGTTAAGGCTCCTGCTCAATGAAGCTGGGCTTCGAGCATTCGAATTTCTCTTGATGGGGAGGCGTTTTCGTAAAGAATGCGGTAAACAAAAGAGCAGACTGGAAGATCCAGTCCAAGTTGCTCATTAAGTTTGAACAATGATTTAACCGCGTAATAGCCTTCAGCGATCATGTTCATTTCCAGCTGGGCTGATTTTACGGTGTACCCTTTGCCAATCATTTGACCAAAAATTCTGTTCCTGCTAAACTGCGAATATGCTGTTACCAGCAAATCGCCTAAATAGGCACTTTCGAGGATGTTACGTTCATGATTGGGGCATGTTTTGTCAAGCAAACGTTTCATTTCCATCATAGCGTTGGATACAAGCACAGCCTGAAAATTATCTCCATAATTCATTCCCCGGGTGATTCCAACAGCCAGAGATATGATGTTTTTCATCACCGTTGCATATTCAATCCCCTGAACATCGCGATCAATTACATATGTATGAATGAACCTACAATTCAGTAATTGAGCCATGTGTTCAGCTGCCTGGCGGTTCACCGCCGAGATGGTTAAATAGGATTGTCGTTCAAGAGCCACTTCCTCTGAATGGCAGGGACCCGCGATAATGCCCATGCTGGAAGGGCTTATGTTAAAACGTTCGTTCAGAAAATCCGTCACTAGTTGACCTGTAGAAGGAATCATGCCTTTGATTGCAGAAAAGACAAGCTTACCTTTAAAGGCATCGGCCGGGCAGGCCGAAAGGGTTTCTTCAAGAAAAGCTGCCGGCAAAGCCATTATAAGAACATCGGATTGCTCAATCACCTCTATTAATCGCGAAGAAGGAATCACTTTGTTCAAGTCGACCTGCACATCGCTGAGGTATTTGGGATTGTGCGCAAACTTTTTTACATGCAGCACTTGTTCCTCTGAACGGATGAACCAGTGTATGGTAGCCGGACGCTCGTTAAGAATTTTAACAATGGCTGTGGCCCAAGACCCTGAGCCGATTACAGCAATGCTTGGTATGACTGAAGATTCAATCATTTTCCAAAGTTAACAAGCGATTTGTTGGACACAATTTCGCTTAATTTTTCAATAGTGTAGTCAATTTCGTCCTTGCTGGTGAATTTGCTGAATGAAAACCGAACATTGGTTCTGTTGGGTTGAACACCTAAAGCTCCCAAAACATGCGAACCAATGTTTGAGCCTGAAGAACAGGCACTTCCGCCTGAAGCAGCAATTCCGTTGATGTCCAGATTAAACAGCATCATTTCTCCATCTGCACTGGGTGCAAAGGATACATTCAGGACAGTGTAAAGCGAATCATCAGAAACATCGCCATTGAATGTAATTCCGGGAATTTCGTCGCGTAGCCTGTTAATCATGTATTTTTTAATTCCGGACACATGATTTATGTGCTCGTCCAGCTCTTTGTATGCAATTTCCATGGCTTTGGCCAGTCCAACAATGCCATAAAGATTTTCAGTTCCACCGCGCATATTTCTTTCCTGACTGCCACCGTAAATGAAGGGATGAATCCCGGTTCCCTGGCGAATAAATATGAAGCCAACCCCTTTGGGTCCGTGAAATTTATGTGCAGCACAGTTAATAAAATCAACCGGAACATCCTGTAAGTCGAAACGATAATGCCCCATGGTTTGCACGGTATCGGAATGAAACATTCCTTGATATTTTTTGACCAATTCGGCTACCTGCTTTAAATGAATGCGGGTTCCAATTTCATTGTTGGCGTGCATGAGCGAAACAAAAGTTGGAGGATTCACTTTTAGGAGCTCTTCGAGCTGATTCAGGTCCGGCCTCCCCTGTTCATCTACGTTTAACAAATCAAGATGAACTTTGCCTTCATGATGCAAGGCCTCGAGGGTGTGTAATACAGCGTGGTGCTCTGTTGGAGAACTTATCGCATGTGTGATACCGAGATCATAAATGGAGCGACAAATTGCCATGTTATTGGCTTCGGTGCCGCCCGAGGTGAAGAATATTTCGCCCGGAGAGCAATTAATCAGGTCGGCGATTGTTTTTCGGGCACGTTCAATGCCGGCACGGGTAATCCTTCCAAAGGAATGGATTGAAGAAGGATTGCCATAATTATCGCTTAGGTAAGGAAGCATTGCCTCAATTACCAGAGGATCGAGCCTGGTGGTTGCTGCATTGTCGAGATAGATTGCCATGAAAGCTTGATTTTGTATTTGAATGGGAATTAGGCTTGCAACTCGGTGCTGAGTTCACGAATATCTGCTATGATTTTATTGGCCAATGAATCGGCCAGTGACATATTTTCTGCTTCTGCATAAATGCGGATGATGGGTTCAGTATTTGATTTTCTGAGATGCACCCATGATTTGTCAAATTCAATTTTAACTCCGTCGATATTCAGAACTGGCTGCTTATGGTATTTTTTTTCAATGCGAGCAAGGATTTCGTCTACATTGAGTTCCGGAGTTAATTCAATTTTATTTTTGGAAATAAAGTAGGAAGGATAACTACGGCGCAGCATTGAGGCTGATTTACCGGATTTGGCCAGATGCGTTAAAAACAGGGCGATACCAACCAAAGCATCGCGACCATAATGCAATTCCGGATAAATGATTCCACCATTGCCTTCGCCTCCGATAACTGCATTGCTTTCTTTCATTTTTTGCACCACATTTACCTCGCCTACGGCTGATGCATAATACTGATTACCTGACAATTCGGTAATATCTCTTAAAGCCCTTGTTGAAGAAAGATTGGAAACAGTTGTGCCCGGATTGTGTTTCAGGATGTAATCGGCAACAGCAACCAGTGTGTATTCTTCACCAAACATATCTCCATCCTCGCAAACAAGTGCGAGTCTGTCTACATCAGGATCTACAGAAATTCCCAGATGCGCTTTGCTTTTCAGCACAAGTTCGCTCAGCTCACGAAGATGTTCCGGCAAGGGCTCGGGGTTGTGCGGAAAGTGACCATTGGGCGTGCAATACAATTCAGTAACCTGCACACCAAGGGCCTTAAGCAAAGGTGGAACAGAAATGCCTCCGCAGGAGTTCACAGCATCTAGAACAACATGAAAACCGGCTGCTGCAATAGCCTCTTTATCAACGAGAGGTAGTGCAAGAATGGCGTCGATATGCTTTTGAATAAAGGAGTTGTCGGTTGCAATGTTGCCCAATTGGTTTACATCGGCAAAAGTATAATCTTCCTCGTCGGCGATTCGCAGAACTTCTGCGCCATCTTCACCGGAAATAAATTCTCCCTTTTCATTTAAAAGCTTGAGCGCGTTCCATTGCTTGGGGTTGTGACTGGCTGTGAGAATAATTCCTGCCTGCGCATTTTCCATGGTTACGGCCATTTCAACCGTAGGTGTTGTGCTTAAACCTAGGTCCAAAACATCCACTCCCATGCCTACAAGAGTGCTGCTTACAAGTCGGGCAAACATATCTCCCGAAATTCGGGCATCGCGGCCAAGAATTATGGTGCACTTTTTATCGGGATTTCTTTTTTTCACCCAGGCCGCAAAAGCGGCTGAAAACTTAACAGCATCCAGTGGTGAGAGTCCCTCTCCTGGTTTTCCTCCAATGGTTCCTCTGATACCGGAGATTGATTTTATTAGGGTCATTTTGTATAATCAAATTATGAATGCAAACCTACTATTTTAAGCTTATCCGGCAAAGCCGGGACTATGCTTGCCGGTACATTTTAAGTGCGTGATCAAGTTCACCGAAAAGATGAGGCGAGACGCCCGTGAGCGGGAGCCTTACATTTTCTTCGCATAAATTCATGAGTTTCAATAGCGCCTTGATTCCGGCGGGATTTCCTTCCTTAAATAGCAGCGACATGAATGGAAGTAATCGGTAATGGATTCGACGCGCTTCGCTTAGGTTTCCGTGCATGGTTTCATGCACGAGAGCAGTAAACTCAGCCGGAAATGCATTTGCAACTACAGAAATTACTCCCTGTCCGCCTGCGGCGAGAATTGGCAGAGTTAAAGCATCGTCGCCGGAGAGCACCATAAAATGTTCAGGACGCTCCAGAATAATTTTCATGATTTGTTCGATATTTCCCGAAGCCTCTTTGATGGCGCATACATTGGAGCATTCGTGTGCTAGTCGCAGAGTGGTTTCGGCACTCATGTTAATGCCTGTTCTGCCGGGCACATTGTAAAGTATAACAGGTTTGGATGAGGCTTCGGCAACTGCTTTATAATGCTGAAAAAGTCCTTCCTGCGAAGGTTTGTTGTAGTATGGAGTAACAGAAAGGATGGCTTCGAAATGTGACAGGTCGGACATTTGAAGCTCCGAACAAAGACTGGCCGTATTGTTTCCACCCATTCCGAGCACGAGCGAGCAGCGACCCGCATTCAGTTCCACAACCCGGTTGACAAACTCTTGTTTTTCGAATGAGGAAAGTGTAACCGATTCGCCAGTTGTACCCAAAATAACTAGCACATCGAGTCCTCCTCCGGCCCAAAAATCAATGAGACGTTTTAAAGCGTCAAAGTCAATACGACCACTTGCATCAAACGGTGTAATAATGGCTGCTCCGCTGCCTTGTATAGCCGGAAGGTTTTTCATGGTTTATTTGACTTAGATAATGAATAATGGTGTAAGCAAATGAGCGGAGACTTGCGTCTTTGTCGAGCGCAAAAGTCATATCGAAGCAGTAATCGACCGCGGCACCTGCCCGGCCAATTTTCAATCCAGCTCTCGAGGTTGCTGCAATGTAATCGAGTGGAAAAAAATCTTTCAAGCTTAGGTGGATCAGCATGTCAAAAGGTTCTTCGGTAAAATGATCCACAACAGTACTTTGCGGTCTATTCAACCAGGTTAGCTGGGATTTGAAGAAATAATCAGACTCAGGTCTGGCCAATGGATGAAACGATAATGTTTCCTTGTAACCAATGTATCCAAGGCTTACCGCCTTGATTCGATTTTGCCTTAGGTCTTTAAAAAACTCACGTACCAGTTCAAATTCATCACGATCAGTAGCATCGTAAAGAATACCAATGGTAGGCGAGCTATGTATATCCGGGCTGGTTCGCTGTCTTTCCAGCGAAGCTGAGAATTTCTTAAGCATGGAATGCCCAAGAGCCACTTTCACTTTTTCAACTAGTTGCATGAATTAATTGCATAAACTGTTCTTCTGAAATAATTTCGACTCCCCATTTTTCTGCTTTTTTACGTTTTTCGGGACCCATTTTTTCACCTGCCAGGAGGTAGGATGTGGAAGCAGAGACCCCGCTAACGACCTTTCCTCCATTGGCTTCGATTTGATGTTTGATTTGGTCGCGTGAAAATACGCTAAAAACCCCTGAAACGACGAAAGTTTTACCCGATAAAAGATCCGATGTGGGTTTATAGGCTTGTTCGTCGAGCTCGAAATGGAGGCCGGCCCGTTTTAACTTTTCAATTTCGTTGAGATTTGCGGATTTTGAAAAAAACTCAAGGACCGAATCGGCTATAATCTCACCTATTTCCTCTGTTTCAAGCAATTCATCCCGCGAAGCGGACAGGATGGCTTGCAAGTTTCTAAATTTAAGGGCTAATTTTTTAGCAACCGTTTCACCTACATACCTGATACCCAAAGCAAAAAGGACCCTTTCAAAGGGTACCTTGGTACTTTTTTCAATTCCATCGATTAAATTGGCGGTAGATTGTTCTTTAAATCCATCCAGATTTCCAAGAATATCAGCCGGTTTGAGGCTGTATAAATCGCCGTAGGAATGAATTAAACCCTTGTTAAAAAGTGCTTCAATGGTTTTTTCGCCCAGCGAATCAATATTCATGGCCTTTCGCGAAATGAAATGTTCAATTTTACCCATTAACTGGGGCGGACAGCCGCTATCGTTGGGACAATAGTGAATGGCTTCGCCTTCTTTTCTAATTAATTCGGTAGAACATTCGGGGCAGGTTGAAGTGTATGTATGGGGTTCGCTCCCGCCCTGCCGGGCGGATGTATCAACAGCAACAATTTTGGGAATAATTTCGCCCCCTTTTTCAACAAAAACCTGGTCGTTTTCGCGAATATCCAATTGCTGAATATAATCAGCATTGTATAAAGATGCTCTTTTGACGGTGGTTCCGGCCAGAAATACAGGTTTCAGGTTGGCAACAGGTGTAATTGCACCGGTTCGTCCCACCTGATAGGTAATTTTTTGCAGGATGGTGGTTACCCGTTCGGCTTTGTATTTATAGGCAATTGCCCATCGCGGCGACTTAGCTGTGGAGCCTAAGCTGCGCTGAACACTTAACTCATTCACTTTTAAAACAATACCATCAATATCAAAAGGGAGCTCGCTTCGTTTTTTCTCCCAATAATTGATGAATTGCATAAGTTCATCGAGAGTGTGACAATTTTTTTTGTGATCAGACACGGGTAGTCCCCAGTTTTTGGCTTGCTCAAGTCTACCCAAATGGGTAGGCTCAAGCGAAGAATCTTCGCCAAGCACGAGGTAGATAAATGCATCGAGGCGACGTTTGGCCACTTCGGCAGATTCCTGCATTTTGAGGCTTCCTGCGGCTGCGTTTCTTGGATTTTTAAAGAGTTTCTCAGCAATTTGATCCTCATTGTATCCAGTGTCTTCGAGTTCAGCTCTTCGGGATTCGTTAAGGCGTTCAAAACTTTTGAGCGGCATAAAAATTTCGCCACGCACTTCCAATTCAGCCGGCCAATTGTTGCCTTTGAGGCGGATGGGGATGTTTCTAATTGTCTTCACATTTTCGGTCACATCATCTCCTTGTGCGCCATCGCCCCGGGTCACGGCCTGGTGAAGAAGTCCATTCCTATAAATAATGCCAATGGCCACGCCGTCGAACTTGAGTTCTGCAGCATAGGTAAAATTAACATTCACAGATTTGCGGATCCGTTCATCAAACTCATTAAGATCTTCGGTTGAGTATGAGTTAGCGAGAGATAAAAACGCAGTTTGATGAACAACCGGAATAAATTCTCGAGTAATGCTTCCACCAACGCGTTGTGTTGGTGAATCAGGATCAAGAAATTCGGGGAAATCATTTTCGAGATTAGCCAGCTCCAACAAAAGTTGATCGAACTCAAAATCACTAATATCCGGCACTGCGTCCTGATAATACCTTTTGTTGTGGTAATTCAGCAGTTCAGTGAGTTCTGTAATTCGATGTTGGACTTTTTGTTTTTCCATTTTTAAAGCGTACTCAAACGTACAGAGATTTTTTGTTTAGCAACAAGCAGTAGGTGGCAGAAATTATTCACAATAAACAGATGCTATTTCATTCATAATACAGGATTGCTTGTGATTATGCCGAGTAAGAGATTTCCTTGGCAGATTGAGCGCTAAGCATTAAATAAATATGAAGAATGACATTAGAAAGCTTTGCATCTTGCTGGTAAGCAAAGCGAAAATGAAACTTAAAATTTGAGAATAAAATCTTCGTTATAAAAACATTCAGAAGTTGATATCAAAATACCCGCATAAATCAATTAATTTCGCCCGATAATCCCAAAATCATGAATGAAGTAGTTATTGTATCAGCAGTACGCACGCCTATTGGAAGTTTTAACGGTTCACTTGCAGGTGTATCAGCCACTCAACTTGGAGCAGCAGCCATTCAAGGAGCTGTTGAAAAAGCAGGTATATCCCCAGGAGAAATCCAGGAAGTATATATGGGCAATGTATTATCGGCCAATCTTGGCCAGTCGCCAGCCACACAGGCTTCTATTTTTGCGGGACTTCCGCAAAATATCCCATCAACTACCGTGAATAAAGTTTGTGCTTCGGGTATGAAATCACTTATGTTAGCCGCACAAAGCATCATGTCAGGTGCTAATGAGGTAGTAGTTGCGGGAGGCATGGAAAGCATGAGCAATGTTCCTTATTACCTTGATAAAGCCAGAAATGGTTATCGCCTTGGACACGGACAATTAACTGATGGGTTGGTGAAAGACGGCCTGTGGGATGTTTATAAAAATTATCACATGGGTTCGGCTGCTGAGTTGTGTGCACGCGAAAACAACATCAGCCGTGAGGCACAGGACACCTATGCCATAGAATCATATCGCCGTTCGGCGGATGCCTCCAACGGTGGAAAATTCAAAACGGAAATCATACCAGTAAGCATTCCTCAGCGAAAAGGCGAACCTTTGATTATTGATACAGATGAAGAGTTTTACAATGTTAAGTTGGATAAAATTCCCACTTTGAATCCCGTATTTGAAAAAGAAGGAACTGTAACAGCTGCTAACGCCAGTACTTTAAATGATGGTGCTGCGGCCTTGATCCTCATGAGTGCGTCAAAAGCTGCTGCGCTTGGATTAAAACCTATTGCTAAAGTCAGAGGATTTGCGGATGCACAGCAGGCACCCGAGTATTTTACCACTGCTCCGGCAAAAGCTATTCCGGCTGCCATTGCAAAAGCAGGATTAACAGCCAGAGATATTGATTTTTATGAAATCAACGAAGCGTTTTCGGTAGTAGCTTTAGCAAATAATCAGCTGCTTGGTCTTGATGTTGATAAGGTTAATGTGAATGGAGGAGCCGTTTCACTAGGACATCCTCTAGGCGCATCAGGTGCTAGAATTATTGTAACTTTAATTTCTGTATTACACCAAAACAATGCTCGTTACGGTGTTGCTGGAATTTGCAACGGAGGCGGAGGTGCTTCAGCTGTAGTCATAGAGAAAATGTAAACTAGTTATGCAGCACGGCATCTGCAATTTAAGTGTTATTCCAGGGCGGATAGAGCCCAGCGATAAGAGTGAGATGATCACCCAGATACTATTTGGGGAACATTTAACTGTTATTCGCAAGCAAGGGAACTGGCTGTATATACGCTGTGCATTCGATAATTACGAATGCTGGATAGATGTAAAACAGGCGCAGGAAATTACGCCCGAAACATTTGAAGAACTTGAATCTCGTGAAATTACAACTTCACTTGAGTTGTTTTATGTGCTTGAAGACCGTGAACGCGGCATTTTTCAACCCATTGTTTCGGGCAGCTCTCTTCCCTACTTTGATGGTTCGGCTTGCAATCTGGAAGGCTTTGAATATGGATTTGACGGTCAAACAAATACAGTCAAACATGGTAAAACAGCCGACTTTATTATCGAAAATGCGTATGTTTATTTAAACGCTCCTTATTTATGGGGTGGAAGATCTCCGCTCGGTATAGACTGTTCAGGCTTTACTCAAGTGGTATTTAAAAATGCAGGAATAAAACTTGAACGTGATGCATATTTACAAGCAAGGCAGGGCCAAACGTTATCATTTATAAACGAAGCATCGGCAGGAGATCTTGCATTTTTTGACAATTCAGAAGGTCGAATTACTCATGTAGGAATTTTGATGGGAAACGATAGAATAATTCATGCTTCCGGCCGGGTTAGAATTGATAAAATAGACCACCAGGGAATTTTTAACGCAGACACTGGCGAATACAGTCATCAATTGCGTTTGATCAAACGAATGATAAATACCTAAACAATGACTAAATTTCAATGGATAAGAACATGCGTGTTCTTGATTATCGCCACTGCTACCTTGAGTATTTCAATGGGCTGTTCCTCTGCATCAGCGGGCTCAAGTCCCGATGGCGAACCATGGAAACCTGAACAATTGATGGATCCCACTGCACTCGCCAAAAGGTTAGAAACGGGAAAAGATGTACCTGTAATTATTAATATCGGCCCTTCAGGGCTGATTGCCGGAGCATTAGATATTGGACCAGGACAAGATGAAGCCAACATTGCCAATATGAATAAAGAACTGGCAAAACTTTCTAAGGATCGCGAAGTTGTTATCTATTGCGGCTGTTGTCCTTTTAAGAATTGTCCGAATATTCGACCTGCATTTACAGCCTTGAACGAAGCCGGAATGAAGAAACCCTATTTATTGAACTTACCTCAAAACCTTCGCGTTGACTGGATTGCCAAGGATTATCCGATGGCAAAAAACTAATATTTTTATAGTTAAAATATTTAAGGTTCCATTGCTACTTGAGTAAAATTTCTATGCGCTATGAATTCGTTAGTGTTAATGCACTTGTTTGAACGATTTATAGCAAATTAATTTGATTGAATTGTTTTCATTGATTCAACAAGAATTTATTTAATTCTCGTTTTGCTGCGCTAGCGAGTTTATAAATTGAAGGTGCAAGGAAGCGCCAGGCGTAAATA
>Ga0169931_10005037_pt1 | contig 20308 bp, 16 predicted proteins | sample Kivu_15m_20L_FD_129675 | JGI IMG/M metagenome (GOLD analysis project Ga0169931, IMG submission 129675) | Freshwater microbial communities from Lake Kivu, Western Province, Rwanda to study Microbial Dark Matter (Phase II) - Kivu_15m_20L... | ecosystem: Environmental > Aquatic > Freshwater > Lake... | reverse complement strand
CGCGGAGGAGCGTCACGCGAGGACGATGGATACTGGTTGGAAACGCTGCTTCGAAATCAGAGATTCGGGCAAGAACCGCAGAGGTATCCTCGACTCCCCGCGAAGCAGCCCATGCGAGTCCCAGGAGGGTTGCTTCGCGAGTCGTCCCTTGAGGATTCGTCTGCTCAGTCCATTGAAAAGCATCAGCGGCGATCTGCGGATCATTCTGGGATAGCGCCGCATATCCAATCGCAAGGGAAACTTCCTGCCAGTTCTCTGAGGCGTCGTCGCTTGGGGTCAACGCGTTTTCGACAGTTACGAGTTTGTGAAATTCCCCCCAAGCCTCTCCTGCATTTCCGGCACCGGCAAGCGCCTGCAATCGATAGCGGTTGAGGAGCATACGGGTCGATGGTTCGAGGTTCGACGGCGGCAGCGGTTCGCAGTACAGGAGAACAAGTTCATAGCGTTTGAGGACCAGGGCGCTCTGCGCTGCCGCTAGGCGAATCGGGATACTCTCAGCGCTGCTGCCAAGGTTTTTTAGCGAGGCATCAAAAAACTCGAGCGCTTCACGGTGCCTGCCGAGATGTCGCAGCGCTTGGGCGGCCCCAACCATCGCGGCGATTTCGAGTCGATTTGGCTCGGGACTTGGGCTCGCCAACGGCGACTCGCTCGTGTCCTGCGGAGATGGATGCTCCGTCCGTGCAGACGAACTGAGGTATTCACAAAGGATCTCGGCAGCTTGCGAATACTCCTTGGCCGCCAGATGCGTCAAACCCTTTTGAACGAGCGCGGCCGACGGTGCGGGCACGGACTTGTCGACACCTTGGAGTGAGCCCATGGTGCTGACGAGAAAAAGAGTATGGACAATAAGTGTCAGCACCGTAGCCTCCGCTCATCCTGAGCCAAGGAACCAGACCAAGGGGGGAAAGTAGCTGAGAAACTCCCGAAGCGGCAAGGGAAGTTTTTATCCGCGGGGGTGGGGAAACCGTTCGATCGCCAGCGCCGGCGAAGGTTGCTTCTGTATATCTGTCTCTATGAATAGGCTTTCAGCGCAGCGTTTCCAGGGGAACACGCTTTGACACTCATCTTTCGATCACTAGAATAGAGGGGTCCGGAGAATCTTCGAGACCCGACCGCGCCGGTTCGGGAAGTGGTTTACCCTTCGGTAGATCGACTTCTCGCTTTCGCCGCACGACGGGGGGGTCGCTGACCTTCTGTCTGTTTGCGAGAGCCTCTTTTTAGGAATCTATGGTGATGTTCACAGATTTATTGGGAATTGGGATGCCGGGCGGGATGGAACTGCTCATCTTCCTGTTTATCGTTTTGCTCCTTTTTGGTGGGTCGAAGTTGCCGAGCCTGATGCGGAATCTTGGGAGGAGCGCGAACGAATTCAAGCGTGGGATGAGCGAGGGAGTTGACGAAGAAGAGGTGTCTGAACCGCGGAAGTAAGCTCGCGGCCATCACTTGATTTCGCAAACGCTTGGGGACGATTCGTCCTAAGTGAGCGTCGAAATCGATCCCGCTCCCTTAATGACTCACACTGTTTTATGTTTGGATTAAGCCCCTTTGAATTGGTCGTTGTGGGTGTTGTTGCGCTCCTCCTGTTTGGGAGCAAACTCCCGGAGGTAGCTCGTTCGCTGGGGGGATCGTACCGCGAGCTTCGTAAGGGACTGAGCGAGTTTCAGGACCAAATGCGGTTGGCCGAATTGAACGCACCCGTCAAGAACAAGCGTCAGCCCGCATACGAGCAAAACGAGGATGAAAAGGACTTTGTCGAGCCGAGTGCTCCGAAATTTATTCCTCCAGTTCGCCGCGACGATCAAGAAGTTTAATCACTAGAGCGCAGCAGCGGCGGGTGTTTCGCGGAGATTCGGGCGCAGTCAGCGAGGGGCCAGCGAATCCACAGGTGCAGGTGTGCGAGCGACGCGGAGATCACGAATCTCCTGCGGCGACGTCCGTAGCATTGCAATCTTTGCGTCTGCTTTGAGCTCGCCGGGCTGCTCTTCTCCCGGCGGACTTCCCCAAATAATCATCGATCCATCGCGGCGGATGACCACAAAATGCCATGGTTCATTGAACGTCCGCTGCGGATTGGTCAAGCGAATCGAAACGAGCCCGCATTCCTCGCGAAAACGAGTAAGCAGGGCTGCGATTCGCGAGGCCGCGATCACTCGTAGATCGCTAAAAGGCATCCCATAACTCACCCCGGTTGGGTATGTCCCGTCGACCTCAATCTGGAGAAAGTTAGGGACGTCAGACTCGTGAAAACCTTCGGTCGGTAAAAGAATCCCCTTGCCATCGACCACGCACACGGCAGGCCCGGAAACATCCTGATGCTGGCTGATCACTCGGACCATGGCCACCGGAATGCGATACCGCACCTGTGCTGCTACACCCGTCGCAGATTTCTCGACACGAAGGACTTCTTCAACCCATGGGTGCGTTTGTAACGCTTCACAGACGATGGACGTCGTGTTGCGGTCGAGCAGGGATACCTTATCGAGCTGGTGGCTTCGAAAAATATCGGCTGTCACGTTTCGCGCGACGTAGGAGGGTGGAGCATTGATGCGAAACATTTGCTCGGAGAGCGGACCGTAATCCTCCCCCAAGCGAACGTGCCCCCACTGCTTCCAAAGAACGGTCGATGAAAAAACCAGCAGCGCAGGCCAGAGCGCGGCCCAAAAAAGAGGGGATCGAACCAGCCGCAGCCATCGACTGGTTTTTGCGGGGGGTTCTGGCGGCTTGGGAGTCTGCAAACGAGGAAGCCGTTTGCGAGTCGGTGCGGGCTGAGGTTTCGCGACTTCCGGTTCGCTTTTCTGCTCGTTCATCCTGGAACTCTTTACCAGATCACTAAATTCAACTGCAAGTCGATTGCGAGTTGCCGCGAAACCTGCTGCCTGACCGATTCAATCAAGGCCAGACAATCACTGCTTGTCGCCCCATTATGGGCAATCAGGTAGGCGGGATGATTTTGGTCGAGCGAAACGTTCCCGCGGCGCATTCCCTTGAGACCGACCTGTTCGATCAAGTTGGCCGCATCATCTCCGTCGGGGTCGACAAATGGGAGGACCACTCGATGATGTTCCACCGGTCGCGAAGCGCGACGTACGATCCACGTTTTTTGCATCCGTTTGGTGAGTTCCCCGATATCCGCAGGTTCGAGTTCGAACTGGACTTCGAGAACAATCAACCCGGTAAGGTCACTCTTGCGGTGGGCGAATTCGATCTGCGATCGATCTCGATTTTCAAGCGAGCCGTCGTCTCGAACGCAATGTACGTTGGCGACGAGCGGACCAATCTCCGTCCCGCCAGCACTTGCGTTTCCAATCACCGCACCGCCGACCGTTCCCGGAATACCGGCGAGCCGTTCGAGTCCCCCCAAACCGCAGCCAATCGCACGACTGATCGCATGGAGCAGCTTTGCACCGCTGCCGCACAGGAGCCGGTTCCCTTGGACCTGGAGTGAAGAAAAAGGGGCAGCCGAAGTCCTGACGACGAGGCCATCAAACCCAGTTTCTCGAACCAGGACATTCGAACCGTCGCCGAGAATACGTATCGGGACTTGATGTTCGTGTGCCCAACGGACTAAACCACTCAACTCCACCTGCGAGGTTGGTTCCGCAAAATACCGCGCCGGCCCTCCGATCCCGAGCCACGTATAAGGGGCCAACGGCTCGTCAAAGCGAATCAAATGCTCGAGTTCGGATGGGAAAAGTGACATAAAAGTCTTGGCTGGGAAAAGTCCAGAGGATAAAGGATCCATGCGCAGACATACGCCTTTGCGGATTGTGAATCCCCCGGACCGCAAGCGTCAAGTGCGTTCCAGCATCCGCCGCAACGCGAGACCAACCAGACTATCGGCGACCGGTCGCGTCACGAATCAGCGAGCGGATTCCAGAGGTGTTTTGAAAGCCGGTCAGCTGAAAACGCTTCCAGCCCACTTCACCTTTGGAAAAAAGGATAACCTGGGGTATTTTCTTCCCCCGCATGAGGCGACTCGCGAGTTGCGGATCGTGATCGCGATTCACAATCGTGTAGCTTACCGCAGAAAGTTCGCCGCTGCTTTTCATCACATCAATTGTCGATTCCTTGAGCGCAACGCAAGCCGGGCATGCGTCCGAACTCACAATCACCATCAGCGGCTTTTGCTCTCGCTCCGCCTCGGCATAGGCGGCTGAGTAACTGGTCAACGTCTCCGAATCAGACGGAAATGGCAGCAAAAAGCTGAGCAAAACAAGTGAAGAGACCATCGCAAACACTCCTTTTCTTATCCTGAATGCCATGGAAGAAAGATTCCTCAAGCCAGTCGCACACCGGCGTTCAACCCCAGAACTCTACGGGGTCTAGCGAAAAAAATCCTTTTGCAAAAGACAGTGAAAATGCACCGAATGCGGTAACTGCCAAAAACCAATGGGGGGAGTATAGGACTGATTGCAGAGAGAGCAAGTCACCAAGCGAGTTTCTGGCAAAGTTTCTTTTGGGGGTCGAGGAGCGAGCCACTGGCGTCGAGGGTTCGCGGTGGATCGAGTTTGACGATCAAGCAAAAAGCTGTAACATGAGGAGGTACCGCAAGTTGCTGCGTTGGAAGAATTCATGAAAGTTTGCAACGACTGATGAAAGCGATGGCATGAAGCTTCGTCTTGGTTTGATAGGGCTGGGCGAAGCATGGTCGCAGCGTCATCGACCATCGCTGCGGATGCTCCAGGATCGCTTCGAAGTCCGCGCGATTTACAGCGATGTCCCGCTGCTTGGCGAACAGGCGGCGCGAGAATTCGGAGCTGTTCACTGCGACGGTTATCGTACTTTGGTCCAGCGAAGCGATGTCGATGCAGTGCTGATTCTGGAGAATTTGTGGCAGGGCTGGCTGCCCGTTCTCGCGGCGTGCGACGCAGGAAAAGCAGTTTACTGGGCGGCCGATTTTGACTTTGCGGAAGAGCGTGCTGACGAACTCTCGCGACGCGTCGAGCAGGCGGGAATTGCTTTCATGGCAGAATTTCCGCGACGCTTTGCCCCTGCGACGTTGCGTTTAAAAGAGCTCATCGCAACGCGGCTTGGGGAACCGCAACTGATCTTTTGTCATCGACGTGTTCCCGGCGATGAGCAACGGCCCAAGCGGATTGGTGTTGATGGTGGGAGCCAGCGTCGGACAGAAGCGGAACTTGTGCAGCTGATTGATTGGTGCCGATATGTCGTCGGAAATGAGCCCTCGAGTGTCGGATCGATCCGCCATGGAAAGGCAGAGGCCCCCGATTACTGGGCGATCTCGCTCGAATTCCCCCCCACTCGCCCCGACCTTCCGCCGGTCGTTGCGCAGCTCAGCTGTGGTCGCTACATCCCCGCCGCATGGCCCGAGGCGATCCATTTCCGCCCTCCCTCGGCGATGCAGATTCGATGCGACACCGGGGTTGCCTTTGTGGACCTGCCGACAACGCTGGTTTGGTTCGACGAGGCAGGAAGACACATGGAATCCTTAGAAACCGAACTCCCGGTGGGCGAGCAGCTACTCACGCAGTTTCATCGCGCTGTGACGAGTTTGGTGCGGAAGATGGGAGACCTTGAAGATGCCTGCCGTTCGCTCCGGATCCTTCGTATCGCACGGGAAGCGGTAGAGACAGGTAGCCGCCAAAAAGTAAACTCTACGGCAGAGTGAACGCAGTTCAATTTGCCGCTGCGTCAGGCTGCCGAGGATCAACGTCGCGGAGCGGAACTCCAGCCTGTCTTCTGATACTGATCGATCCCTGGCGATGAAGAAATTCCGCGTCCACTCGATTGTCGGGACTCCGGTCGTTTTGGATGAACAAAGACAGGGGCCTTCATCTCCTGGGTTTCTTGCGGTTGCTCATGGACCGCCTTCTGAACACCCCACTGGATCGGTTGGTATCCCCAAGGGGCACCATGAGCTAGTGCAACGCGGTCTTGAGACGCATCCTGCGAAAGCGGGTCACCAGGAGGAGGCGGGAGATCGAGCGGTTGCTGAGATTCGATTGTCGACCGCGGATAGGGATAATCCGCAGCTGGAATCGGGCGCACCCCCGATGTCCCTTCGCGCCGAGCCGAAGGGAGCAGTGGTGGAGCGATTAAAGACGAGTTCTGGGGAGCGGTGTTCAGCGCACCGCCATCTCCCGATGATTGATTCTCCGGGCTTCCCTGTCCCGGAGACGTGATCCCTGGGTTCAGAGGTGCCCAAGTCGGAGATGGGGGGCTCGGCAGAGGGGGCATTGCCGAGGACTGAGCGGGGTAGGGAGCGATGGATTGTGATTGAGGAAGGGTCGTAGCGCCAAGTTGTGGCTGACCGACAGGCGCCAAATCCGCCGGGTAATTACCGCCACTCACGCCGGCCGCCCAAGGACCCGCGGAGGTGCCATACGCGGACATCGAACCTGCATCGGGAACGAGAGTTGTGCCCATTGCAGGTGCGTAGGGGTTATAAACCGTCGTTGCCGGCGCTGGCCCGCAGCACGAGGATGAGGTGCTCGCGATCCCCGAAGTATTTGGGTAACACGTTGTGATCGGAGTCCGCTGCATCAAGTACTCCGACGAGGTGCAGGGCCGTTGCACGATGGTCGTTGCTCCAGTGGATGGATCGACGGTCGTGACTGGGCGATAGTAGGTGACGGGTGCGGCGTAGTAAGACGTCGAGTAACCCGTCCCGAACATGCCACCAAAGAAGCGCGAAAGTCCTCCGAAGAACCCTGGACTTGCCGCGGGGACTCCGGGATACGTTTGCACGGTCGTCCCTGCCGGCGCGGCATAGCCAACGGCAGGAGTTCCTTGGACCATCATCGGCGCGGGGGAAGTGGCTGTGACGACCGGACCGCTGAGTCCGGACGTTTGCGGTGCGTAGCCTTGCGGTGCGTAGTACGAGACTTGCGGTGTGGCCACTGCCGCAGTCATGGTCCCCGCGCCACCTGCCAAGGTCAGCGGGTTCGCAGGATAGACATTCCCGGTACCGTAGAACGATGTCACCGGAGCGCCGTTCACAGGAATCGGCATTGCGGAGGCGGCCAACGATGGACCGGGGGATACAGCGACGTACCCACGATCGCCCGAGGGAACACCACCCGGATTGCTATAATAGCTGGCATAGGGAGGCATTTGCAGCGCTGCGGCCCCCGAGAACGGAACGGCCGTCACGGGGCTCGTGCCTAGTGCGTAACCAGCTGCATAGGGAGCGCTTCCAGCGACTGGGTAATTTGCGGCGTAGGTCACCGGGTAGTTCGTGGCGTAGGTCACCTGATAGGGGACGGCAACCGGATATCCCGCCGCATAGGGCACGGGGGCTGGCGAGGTACGGCCGCAGAGCCAATCGCACAGCGGGCCAGCAGTGGTCTGATGGACATTCCCTGAGAGGGAGAAGATCGCAGCGAGGGTGAGCGCGATCTTTTGCTGAGGAGGTGCAAGCGTGGTCATAGTCACGAGCTCGGGCGAGAACAAAAAACCTCTTCCATGGCCGGTCCGCTTAAGTGTTGGACTTGATTGACGCTAAGGCCACAAGAGTTTCCATGGTTTTTTTCCCGAAATCGGACGTCTCTCCGCTGTCGTGGCGCTCGGCGCGACGGTTATGCGGATTTTTCGCTCATCATGGACACTCCCCCCAGGGTTCGCGGCGACAAACCTGGCCGCTAACTCTTCAGCCCCCAGCTACGCATTTCGAGCAGCCGCTGGACCTTGGTGAGGTCGAAATGCAGAGGGGTGACGGTGACTTTTCCCAATCTCAGCTCCGTCACATCGGTTCCATCGGCGGGAAGTTCATCCGGGGGACTCCAGAGCGCCCAGTAATAGTTTCTTCCTCCAGGATCAAGTCTTTTCTCGTAACTGTTCCCATACTGAGCTAACCCCATCGGGACAACCACGACTTCGGCCGGCGCGTTCGTCGCCGAGGAAGGGATGTTGATGTTAAAGAGGCTTCCTGGGTGGGTATCGTTCAGTAAGATGCCACCAATCACATTTCGGGCGACGACGGCTGCAGCCTGAAAGTCGGCATGCGGATCGTATTCAAGGCTGACCGCGACACTGCGGACCCCGAAAAAGGCACCTTCAATTGCGGCGGCGACGGTCCCTGAGTAAAGGACGTTGATTCCGGCGTTGAGACCATGATTGATTCCGCTGACCACCAAATCGGGGCGGACTGGGCAGAGCTGGCTGATTGCCAGTTTGACACAATCGGCAGGGGAACCTTCGACGGCCCATGCCCAGTGGCGATCGTCGCGAATAATTTCCTTGCAGACCAGTGGCGTCAGGTAGGTGATCGCATGACCGACGCCACTTTGTTCGGTCGCGGGTGCAGCGATAAAAACCTCTCCCAGATGCCGCAACTGGTCGGCAAGAGCAGCGAGTCCCGGGGCATAAACCCCATCATCGTTAGTCAGCAAGATCTTCACAGCAGGGAGCACCTCGGAGCAGACGATAGACGGGAAAAAATGGGACCCCTTGGGGCCTTGGGAGACGATTCCTATACTGCGTGATTCTTTCCTCCGCGTCATTGACCGCAAGGGTACAGGCGGTTTTTCGGCGGATCGCGCGGAAAAACCTTATGGCAGAGCAATTGAATTCGATGACCAAACTCCATCAGGCGAGTGGGACAATGACGTCCATTGGGTCGGCATTAACAGACCAGCGGGTGCTGGTGCTCGATTTCGGCAGCCAGTACGCCCAGCTCATCGCGCGTCGAGTGCGCGAGCAGAATGTTTATTGCCAGATTGTTCGCCACGACATTTCCGCAGAGCGTATCGCTGAGATATCACCCCGCGGGATCATCCTTTCGGGAGGCCCCTCGAGCGTCTACCAAGCGGGTGCACCGCAGTGTGATCCGAGGCTTTTTCGGCTTGGAATACCAGTCCTCGGAATATGCTACGGGATGCAACTGGCCTGTGCAGCGCTGGGAGGGCGAGTGGAGCATGCACCTTCACGGGAATTTGGGCGGGCGAGCTGCCAGATTCTGGATGATCAGTCGCTTTTTGCCGGTTTGCCGTCGACAACCGATGTTTGGATGAGCCATGGAGATCAGGTCGCCGAAGTAGGACAAGACTTTGTCCCGCTCGCTCAGACCGAGACCTGCCCTTTCGCCGCCGTAAAGCATCGCACACAGAACGTTTATGGTCTTCAGTTTCATCCTGAAGTCACGCATACCCCGCTGGGAAGTCAGCTGCTGCATAATTTCGTGATCAATGTCTGTGGCTGCGAAGGGACGTGGCATCTTTCTGATTTCGCCCAGCAAGCGATTCTCCAGATTCGCGAGCAGGTCGGCGGGCGGCGCGTGATTTGCGGACTCTCTGGTGGTGTCGATTCGGCAGTCACCGCGGCACTGCTCTACCGGGCAATCGGGCCTCAGCTCGCATGTATTTTGATTGACAACGGCCTGCTCCGAAAAGACGAGCAGGCAGCGGTCATCGCCGAGTTTACGAATCACTTTCGGACCGAACTGCATGTCGTCGATGCGCGGCAAAAGTTTATGGATGCGCTCGCGGGTGTCACCGATCCCCAGGAAAAACGTCGAATTATTGGCCATGCTTTTATCGAGTGCTTTCGCGAAGAGGCCTTGAAAATCAAAGATGCTCACCTGCTGGCTCAGGGGACGCTCTACCCGGATGTGATCGAGAGCGGGGCCGACAAGGATGGCCCGGCGGCGACAATTAAGCTGCATCACAATGTCGGCGGCCTCCCGGAACAACTCGGGTTCGAACTGGTCGAACCGCTGCGCGATCTGTTTAAGGATGAAGTGCGGCGCTTGGGTGCCGAGCTGGGATTGCCTGAATCGCTCGTTTGGCGTCACCCTTTTCCAGGCCCAGGGCTGGCCGTCCGTTGCCTTGGAGAGGTGACCGCGCCGCGTCTGGCGATTCTTCGTGAAGCCGACGCGGTCGTCGTTCATGAAATCAAAGCAGCGGGTCTTTATCGACAAACAAGCCAAGCATTTGCGGTGCTTCTTCCGGTTCAAAGCGTCGGCGTGATGGGGGATGCCCGAACCTATGAAAACACAATCGCCATTCGCAGCGTGGATACCGACGACTTCATGACGGCCGACTGGAGTCGACTTCCGTATGACTTGCTAGCCCGGATGAGCACGCGAATTATTAACGAAGTCAAAGGGGTCAACCGAGTGTGTTATGACATCAGCAGCAAGCCGCCGGCAACAATTGAGTGGGAATGATTCCCCGCGATGAAGACGTGGAGGAAGAACCAAGGAATCGAGGATTATGGGAAAGCAGTACATTTATCAAATTGAGCAATTGACGAAAAAGCACGGGCCGAAGGTCGTTCTGGAAAATATCTGGCTCGCTTTTTACCCCGGGGCAAAGATCGGTGTTTTGGGTCCCAATGGAGCGGGAAAATCGACTCTCCTGCGAATCATGGCGGGCGACGACAAAGAGTTCGAGGGGTTTGCAAAACTCACCCCTGGGTACACCGTTGGCTACCTCCCCCAAGAACCGAACCTCGATCCTGAAAAGACCGTTGCGGAGAATGTCCAATTGGCGGTCACCGAGCGGCAAGCGATCGTTGACCGCTACAACGAGATCAGCACCCTCCTGGGTGAAATCGATGATCCGGAGAAGATCGAAAAGCTCTGTGATGAGATGGCTCGCTTGCAAGATACGATCGATGCCGGGAATTTATGGGAGCTCGACAGGCAAGTCGAAGTGGCGATGAACGTGATGAATTTGCCTCCAGGAGAATGGGGGGTCACCAAGCTCAGCGGTGGGGAACGACGACGCGTCGCCCTTTGCCAGTTGCTCATTCGCCAGCCCGACCTCCTGCTCTTGGATGAACCGACCAACCACCTTGATGCCGAAGCAGTGGCTTGGCTCGAACAGCATCTCCATGCCTATCCAGGAACGGTCGTCGCAGTGACGCACGATCGATATTTCCTCGACAATGTGGCCCAGTGGATTCTCGAAATCGACCGCGCCAAGAGTTTCCCGTTCGAAGGGAATTACACCGCTTGGCTGGAAGCGAAGGAAAAGCGGCAAGCGGTGGAGAAACGCCAGCAGAAAGCGCGGGAGCGAATGCTTGCTCGCGAACTGGAGTGGATTCGGATGAGTCCCAAGGCGAGGCAGGCCAAGAGCAAAGCGAGAATCAACGCGTACGAACAAATGGCGGCCGAGCAGTTTGACGAGTCCCCAGATGAACTGGAAATCCAGATTCCGCCAGGCAAGCATCTTGGCGAGCTCGTCATTGAGGTGGAAGGGTTGTGTAAATCGTTTGGGGATCGGGTCCTCATGAAGAATCTCGACTTTCGCCTCCCCGCCGGAGGAATTGTCGGAATCATCGGTCCTAATGGGGCAGGAAAAACAACCCTCTTTCGAATGCTCACGGGTCAAGAAAAGCCCGACGCAGGGGAGATTCGGATCGGTCCCACGGTCGAGATGGGGTACGTGGACCAAAGCCGAGATGAATTATCGCCAAACCATACCGTCTTCCAAGAAATTAGCGGCGGGTATGAAACGCTGGAAATGGGAGGGAAAAGCATCAACGCTCGCTCCTATGTGTCGAAATTTAACTTCAAAAAGACCGATCAAGAAAAGAAGGTTGGGGTGCTTTCTGGCGGGGAACGAAATCGCGTTCATTTGGCGAAACTGCTTCGTCAAGGCTGCAACGTTCTCCTGCTCGATGAACCCACCAACGACTTGGATGTTGACACGCTCCGCGCTTTAGAAGAGGCGATCATGCACTTTGCGGGCTGCGTTGTCGTCACGAGCCATGACCGCTGGTTCCTCGATCGCCTTGCTACTCACATCCTCGCCTTCGAAGGGGATGGTCAAGTCGTATGGTGCGAGGGGAATTTTGAAGTCTATGAAGCGAGCCGCCGCCAACGGATGGGAATTGGCGCAGACCAACCCGATCGCTCACGCTACAAGAGCATTCGCAGTTAAGTTACACTCTGCGAGAGATCCTATTGTGTGCGACCCCAGAGACATGGCCGTGTGACTGGGTGTCGCTTTTCAGGTCGTACGCGACCAAGTTTCTAGTTCCATACGGAGGAATTCGCAACCATGACGATTACCAGAGTCGGAAGCAGTGCAAACTATGCTGAGGGATGGAGTGCCATTTTCGGTGTTGCTCCGAAGAAGAAGTCTGCGGCAAGTCCGAAGAAGGCAGGAGCAAAAGGAACCGCAGCCAAGAAAACAGCAACTGCAACCGCAGTCGTAAAAACATCCGCCGGTAGTGGCAAGAAGTCCGCTGCGAAGAAATCTGCGGCGGCAGAGGGAAGTCGAGTGACGAAGGCCAAACAAGCCTCTGTGGCCCTCAAATCGACCACGGCGAAAGGTGGAAGCAAGTCCTCGGGAAACAAGGGAAAGAAATCGACACCAGCCCCGAAGGTCACGAAGAAACCAAGCGCCCAGGTGAAGGCAAAGACCACCAAGGGCACGCGAGCGTAGTTCTCACGCGCGGTTCGACCTGGAATCGAAGGGGGACTCGTCAGTCCGAAAAAAAAGCCAGCGACTCCCATCAAAGGAATCGCTGGCTTTTTTCGTCTTTAGATTCCAAAGAGGCTACTCGCCGGTCCGAATGAGCGGGCCTTCGTTCTCTCCGAGTCCCCCTTTGAGTTCAGTTTCGCTGGAAGACTTTGCTCGCTCTTCTTCCGCGGCAGCGAGTTCCTGATCCTCAGCCCAGTCCACTCGCTTGCGTGAGAGCCCAATCTTCCGCTCGTCAGTGTCGACTCGTAAGATCTTCACCTCAATCTCGTCGCCCACCTTCACAATCTCTTCAGGGTCTTCGACTTTGTGATCGGCCAGTTCCGAGATGTGCAGCAAACCCTCGAGGCCATCCTCCAACCCGACAAAGACGCCGAAATTGGTGATTTTGGTCACTTTCCCGCTGACAATCTGACCAGGCTGATACTTGGTGGGAATATCGGCATCCCACGGATCATTATCGAGTTGCTTCAGACCCAAAGCGATGCGGCGCCGCTGCTGGTCGACACTGAGCACTCGGCATTCGACTTCCTGACCCTTCTCCAGCATCTCACTGGGATGGCTAATCTTTCGCGTCCACGACATGTCGCTGACGTGCAACAATCCGTCAATTCCTTCCTCGAGTTCGATGAACGCACCGTAATTGGTCAGGTTACGAACTCGTCCCTTGACGTTACTCCCCTCTGGATACCGCTGGACAACTTCGTCCCACGGGTTCTTTTGGGTCTGCTTCATCCCCAGACTCAATTGCTGGCCCTCGGCGTCAACCGCCAGAATCTTGACTTCGATCTTGTCGCCGATCGAGACCAGTTCGCTCGGATGATTGACCCGCTTGGTCCAGCTCATCTCGCTAATATGAACCAGACCCTCGATCCCTGCCTCGAGCTTTACAAACGCACCATAGCTCATCACGTTGACGACTTCGCCAAGGTGCACCGAGCTAACCGGGTACTTCTGATCGATGTTTTCCCAAGGATTGCGATCTTTCTGCTTGAGTCCCAAGGCGATTTTCTGCTTTTCGCGATCGATATGCAGAACCTTGACCTCGATCTCCTGGTCGATTGCGACCATCTCGGTGGGATGCGAAATACGCTCCCAAGCCATATCGGTAATATGAAGCAGACCGTCGATGCCACCAAGATCGACGAAGGCCCCAAAGTCGGCGATATTCTTGACAATCCCCTTGCGAACCTGGCCAACCTCCAGTTCTAGCATCAAGTACTTGCGATCTTCCTCCCGCTGTCGTTCAATGAGCGACCGGCGGCTAATCACGATGTTCCGGCGAGTGTCATCGATTTTAAGCACTTCCGCCTGGATCACGCGTCCGATGAAGTCGCCAATGTCCCCAGGCCGGCGTATATCCACTTGGCTGCCAGGCAGGAAGACGCTGACGCCAATGTCGACCAACAAACCACCCTTGATCTTCCGCACGACGGTCCCCGTGACCACTTGGCCCTCGGCAACCGATTCCATCATCTCTTCCCACTGGATGATCTTCTCGGCTTTGCGCTTGCTCAGCGATATCATCCCATAGGGATCATCCGCCGCCCCCAGCTCGTCCTCCATCTCCTCGATCAGGACGCGAACCGTATCCCCAACCTTCGGACGCGCTTCCTCCGGCCCCCATTCGTCGAGATTAACCGTTCCCTCGCTCTTGAAACCAACGTCGACAAGTGCCCACTCATCATTGATTTCAACGATTCGTCCGTTGACGATCTTCCCCGAATCGTAGTCTTGATGCTCCTGCTCGAGCGCCTCGAGGATCGCCTCTTCGACCTCCTCCACAGGAACCAAACCAGCCAACTCCGTGGCCAAAACATCATCTTCAAGCGAACGAATCAGATTGCGGTTAACCATACAAAACAACTCGCCAGTACCCGCCCCACCACAAGCAATGAGGACAGCGTCTGGCCGGGGGTTAGAGGAAAGAAATAAAAACGACACCTGAACCAAAGAAAACCCCTCAATACGAGGGTTCAATCGGACCCACAAGAGGATGCCGAAAAAGCTTCTCCAGTCCAGTAAAGACGATATCAAAGCTTGTTGCCGACCACAACGGGCATTTCCTCGACCAGAGGAGCGGAGTTGATCGAGGGAAATCGGCGAAAAAGTCGATGCAGCTGAGCGGCGCCACCTTGGCGACGGTTGCCCGCGCCGGCTATATCTGACGACCGAGCGAGAATCTTGTCGGCCGCGGGACTTGTTCGTTCCCAAGCCCAACTCAAAACTTGCGAGGGGATCGGGTGCGATGACTGTCCAAGCCAAATATCCGCTGCGGCTTGCGGTGGGTGGAGACCACGCGGGATTCCTCATGAAAGCGGAGTTGATCCAGTGGCTTGCGCCCCAGGTCTCAGCGCTCGTTGATTGCGGAGCCTTCGAGCCATCGGCAAGCGACTTTCCGGACTTTGCGGTCGCCGTTGGGGAGGCGATCGTCCAAGGTCATGCCGACCGCGGCTTGCTGGTCTGTGGCAGTGGAGTCGGGGTGAGTGTGGCAGCAAACAAGATGATTGGAATTCGCGCATCGCTGTGCCATGACACCTATTCCGCGCGGCAAGGTGTGGAGCATGACGACATGAATGTGCTTTGCATCGGAGCGCGGGTCGTTGGTCCGGAGCTCGCGATGGAAGTCATTCGGGCTTTTTTGGGAGCCAGGTACACACCCCAGGAGAGGCATGCTCGTCGTGTCGAGAAAGTGCTGCGGATCGAGCGTGCGCAGCTGGGTGTTCGTTCGTCTGAGGAAAAATGATTGCGTGGCTCTCACTCCTCCGCTATCTCTTCTGGTTCCGCGCTGGCCCCGGGATGGTGGTCGGCCCCGGGATGGTGGTCAGATTGCGGTCGACAGAGGACAACGCGGAGGTCGCAGACATTGGTCCCGGTGGGGCCGGTGCGGATCAGTCCGCCTGTCTGCGCGAAGAAATGGTAGGCATCGTTGCGCTGCAAGTAATCGTACGGATCGAGTCCGGACCGTGCCCACTGGTCCCAGAAATGCTTCGAGATCATCGCCCCCGCGGCATCGGTAGGCCCATCTTCACCATCAGTTCCAAGGGAAAGGAGCACAAGGTCTTCCTGAACGGCTCGAAGAATCGAGTGGGGTTCACGAAGAAATCGGCAGACCGCGGCCAAGACCAGCTGTTGATTTCGTCCTCCTTGACCGCGAACTTCAACGGGTGCGAGATGGACGACCGGTTCGCCACCGGTGATCAAGCAGTTTGGATCCTCAGCAGAGTGGCTGATGAGCATCGCAATTCCCATCTCCGCTAGATGCTCGCCAACCCACTGGGCGGTTCCCTCGGAGCGGCGGCTTGAGGACATCGCATGCCGATATCCTCGTCGCTCGGCTTCGATCGCCGCGGCATCGACCGCGACGGCATTATTGCCAATCACGAAGACTTCGCGACGAAGTCCCCGAGGTTGCTCAAGGCTCATTCCGATCTGACGCTCGAGCACCTTGTAGACCGACCGAGGCAATTGTTGCTGTGGGTCGAATCGGGCAAGGACCTGAAGGGCATCCTGCGGCGAACTCGTATCGGGAATCGTTGGTCCCGAAGCGATTAAATCGAGGGGGTCGCCGAGGACATCGGAGAGCACCAAAGTAACGAGCACACCAGCGCGACACGCTGCAGCCAGTTTCCCCCCCTTGATACCGCTCAAATGCTTGCGGACGACATTGAGTGCTTCGATCGGGGCGCCCGCGGCGCTGAGAAACCTTGTCACCTCCAGTTTATCGGCCAGAGAGAGCCCTGGCAGCGGAAGTGGGAGCAGCGCGCTTCCTCCCCCGCTGATCAGCGCCAGCACAAGATCGCGTGGGCCGCATTGCTCGACGAGCCGAACCATTGCACGGGCCGCTTCGACCCCGGCCGGAGTCGGTTCGTTCTTGCCCGCCGGGCGGCCGCAAAGCGAGCGAACAAAGCGAAGCGGAACCTCGGTGCCCTCAGGGATGGAGATGATTCCAGTGATCGTCAAGCCTCGCGCGACGAGCGGTTCGAGAATCGCTTCGAGGCTCGCTGCCATCGCGGCCGTTGCCTTTCCGGCGCCAATCACGACCAGGCGGTCAAAGTCGGAGCACCGAAACGATCTCCCGCCGATCTTCAGCAGAGAAGTTTGGCCTGTTATCGTGAGCTGGACCTGTTCCTGGATCAGCCGCTGCGGCCGCACTCCATCCACTCCGCGACTCCAAATCGCGAGCGCATCTTCGGTTAAGGTCATCGTCGCGGATCCATCGGTCGAAAAAAAGGCTCGGGCTGTGGGGGATGCCACATCGCGACATCGACCCAATCGATGACAGCCTCGCCGCTCCCGATCCCTTCCAGCACGATGCGGAACGGTCGGTCGCTTGTGACCAGCCGAAAAAGGCGGACTGTTGTCCAGAGGGGTTGGTTGCGAATGAGGCAACCGAGCTCGGAACCTGCATCGCTGTCGTAGAGCAAGAGTCCTTGATTGGCGCCACCGAAGCCGAGCGTTTTCAATCGTGCATCGATTCGCACCCACGAGCCCACAGGAAATGAGACCGGTGCGCTGCGGACGCGGACAACGGTTCCCGCATATCCTCCGGGCATGGGTGTCAGACCTCGCCCCACCGTTTCGATACGAAGCGCGCCACTTCCATTCTCTCCCGCCGCAGCATCGATCCCCACGGTTCCTTCGGCCAGCTTTTCGAGACGACTCTCGTAACTCCAGCCACTCTCCTCGATGAGCCGGGGTTGATCAAAATCCCCTCCGGTCAAAAGCTGGCCTTGCCACCTCCCTTCTTCGAGACTGGGGAGCCACGCAATCTGGAGGACTCGTCCTCCGGGGGCGAGCAGCGTGGGGGTCCCTGTGGGGTAACTGCCTTTGGGAAGAAGTCGGTTTGCGAGCAAGGTTTCGCATTCACTCGCCAGACGATCTCCCGTGGCACAGGCACGCATCGCGGAGCCCACATCCCCCGCCGCAAGCGATCTTTGGACCGATGAGAGTGTGTTGGCAGCAAGAGTCAAAGCACTGCTCGGGACTGCGGATCGCGGGAGGATTCCGCCGGCAGAGGCGGCCCTCCAGTCCTCGCGGATTCGCAGCAAGTCCTGGCTGACCAAAGTCCAGCGTTGTTGGCAGAGAAAGGGGGTTCCAGGACGGAGTCGCCGATCAAGCTGGCCGCCTACCGTTGGATCATCGCTACTGACGATCCATTCGACACAGTCAGGATCGCTGATGACGACCGATCGGCCCGCGTATTGACCTTCCACGGCGAGTTGCTGGACAACCCCGTGGGTGATTCGCCACAGGAAGGGATGTTCCTGTGGTGGCAACTGGATTTGCAGCGACCGATTTTCCCGATCGCCGACTGACGCACCGAAGTGCGCGCGCGAATCGGTGGCAACCAGCAACGCACTTGCTCCAACTGCAAGGCGGACCACCGAGTAATCATCGCGATTACTTTGGAGCAATTCTCCGGGTGCTGCGGAGCTGACTAGCGGGGATACGAGCTCCACCCAGCGATTCGCCAGGGCGACGGCAGCACCACGTGTTGCATCTACCGGACGACCACTCGTCAGCGGGCTCGTTGAACGAAAGATGATGGCACGGGGTGCGAGGATTAACGAGCGAGCAACCTGGACGAGCGTCGAACGCCATCCATATTCCTCGACGGCTGGAGCACCCAGCGCTTGGCTGAGTGCGTCGAGCTGGAAAACCAACCGCTGCGGAGGCTCGGTCATGACCGCGACACCGGCCGCCGTCGGCACCCCGGTGCTTCGAGCTTGATCGAGCAGCAGGCGGGTTTCTTCATGTCCATCGAGCCCTCGAATGGAGAGGGGCAAATCGTAGATGATGCTGGTGGAGAGGGATGCAAATCGCTCCCATCCTTCCGCGGGTGCGATAAAGAGCGGACGTTTCCAGAGAGGAGGAAAGCTGCGCACGCGCTGGACTTGGCGACTGACAAAATCGAGTTGCGTCTCGTCAACGGAGGTCCCCAGATACCACCCGGCGACCGCCGAGAGGTAGGGTTCGTTTTTCTCATCGATCGCCATCGGCGGCGGGGAATAGACATTGAGCCCTTCGCTCAGTGCCTCGCGAAGAATTGCTTCGGTAGGGGTTTTCTCGAGAAGTATTCCCGTAAAGCCAAGCATCTTCAAAAACGCCAAGGGTTCTCCTCGATATTCCACCAGGCGAGCAATTTGCCCCGCAGGAAAGGGATCTTGCGGCAAGGTATCACTCCGCGTGGATTCCTGCCGAATCGTCTTGAAAACGGGGTGCTGATCCCCTGATTCGACATCCCTGCGGGGATGAATATCCGCCACAACTTGCTGACCAATCAATCCGTCAACGCGGAGGTTATCGAGCCGAATCGTCGCTGCCCCCGCGCGGCTCGACACATTGAGGACCACAGCATCAAGATAGGCATCTCGAAGATCAGCGCGGGAACCGAATCGTGCGCGGAGCCCCATTTCACGCGCATGCCGCTCGCTCGCATCAGGCTGCACGCTCAGATATTGCCATGCACTTCTCCCGCTGTGTCGCTGGCCGCGAATGTAGGCGATGACAGGTTGGCGAGTTGCCGGATCGATAAGTCGCGGGTAGCGAACACGGAGCATGATCTGCGGGCCATCATGGACCGCTTGCACTCCTAACGTTGCGCGAACTTCATCGAAGTCGATGCTTGGCTCAATGAGATATTCCAGCAGAACGCTCGTCGCATTTCCGATTACCAATGTCAGCGCTTCGCAAGGACGCTGGTCGATCCCTCCCTGGCCGTCAACCCAATGCCCACGAATCTCCACCGGTCCATCGGCTTCGCTGAGCTTCCATTTGAGTGGCTGGCCGTCGAGTGGGTCCACGAGCGGACCGGAGGCGTAACTCTGGGGCGTTCCTTGAAAGACGGTAACGAGGAAGCCGACTGCGAAGACCCAAATCCAACGGTGCGTCCAAGACGCCGCAGAAACGGGGAGTCGAGGAAATTCCTTCGAATCCCGAAAAGATCCCCCTGCTGGACAATTTTGCCCAAATGAGCGGTTCGGCGAATCCAAACGAACACGGCGGAAAAAATTTTTTTTCAACCCCCGCAGAACTTCATTCCATTGACCGCCAGCTCTTTCCCGTGAACACTCCAGAGGATGGGCTTGCGTTTGGCAAGCGAAACTCCCCTGCCGAATCGCGTGCAATCGCCACGCGAGGGGGTGGAAGGTGTAGGTACTGCACGCTTCGGAACTTTGCCGCCGACGAGCATCGATCCTGAAAAGCAAACTTGCGGAATTCCCTCGCCGCCGCGATCGAAAGGAACGGGGTGGGGAATCCAGTGGCATTGGTGACGCCGAACAACGGGGGTGGCGAAATCACAACATCGAACTTAAAAGCTTTACCTACCAAGGTTTGCGCATAATTACTACGCCGATTTGTTGCTTTTTAGCAGCATGTGGCGACTGAACAGCATGCTCATTGATTTTCTGTAAGTCCATGGATGGCAGTACTTTAAGGAAAAAAACAGGGTTTCATTCGCGTTCGGTATTGGGCGTGCTTTTCTTGCTCCACCAGACGCCGCACGACACTTGAAACGTTCGAATGTGCCTTAGACAACCTGGAGACTGATCGACCTATGGCATTCGCAGCCCAACCCCTCCGCAACTGCACCGATGAGACCCCCGTGGAATTGCAGGAACTGATTCGTGCCATCGAAGCCCTTCCGGCGCCGCAGCGGGAAGCTCTTCAAGCACCCCTGGGGCGCGTCGTCGAATGCAGCACCCGCCGCCGGCGGATCCTGAATCTCGTCCAAGAAGCGTTGGCGCAATTGCGACTGGACATGAAATATCTCGTCTTTGATCTCGAAGCAACGCGGCGAGAACGCGACGCGCTCCGCCAGCAGCTCGAAGGTGGGCAGGGGGAATAGAGCGCGGGGAACAACAAGCTCAGGAGCGGAAGGTTTTTGGTTTTTGGTTTTTGGTTTTTGGTTTTTG
>Ga0169931_10005036_pt1 | contig 20317 bp, 18 predicted proteins | sample Kivu_15m_20L_FD_129675 | JGI IMG/M metagenome (GOLD analysis project Ga0169931, IMG submission 129675) | Freshwater microbial communities from Lake Kivu, Western Province, Rwanda to study Microbial Dark Matter (Phase II) - Kivu_15m_20L... | ecosystem: Environmental > Aquatic > Freshwater > Lake... | reverse complement strand
CTTCCGCAATTCCGACAGCATCAATCAAGAATCAAGACAGCATCGTCAGTACCATAAACATACATACACATAAAAGCCTCCGTCCTCCGCCATACGAAATACACACTATGTAAAACACACAAATATTCAACAACATCATAGTCTCATCATACATACTACGGAGCATCAACATGAAGAAAACTATAATTTACTGATCTTAAGGAACTGAAAATCATCGTTCCTTTTATCGAAGCCAAGAATAAGAATGAAGTTCCTTCATCTGAATAATGTGATGCTATTGCATGTGGCTTTGTTTTCCTACAAGTTCTTTTGTCAACAAACTCACGGCTATACTATCACACCCACCAGGAGTCTGAGTCGCATTCGATCATCAACATTTACATATCCTTTCATTTCACCAAGTAATAAAAAACATCCGAGTCCATCTCATCAATATCCAAGGTATCATCAACGTAACTTCAGTCCTTTACATGCATCCATTGATACAAAGCAGGAATCCTTTACTTCCAAACATATAGTTCCAAATGTCAAAGTTGTCGCCTCTACCACGGCCATTTTAGTACTCGATTCTCTCTTTCGGAAATCATTTCAAGCCATGTCCATTTCTTTTCCATCTTCTCTTGCTGGATGCACCGCTCTTTTTACTTTTCTTTTATTGGTCAACGCTGTTAACAAAGAATGGGGCGATTCGATTCATAGTTTATTTAATCCTGGAGCCATATTACTTGCCAAGTGGTTACCTGTCTTTTTTGTACCGAGTCTTGTTACATTACCCTTAGCTCCTAGTTTAGGCTCCAATCAAGAGGTAAAGAAGAATATTGCGATTTTTTAAAAAATAATTGGTTTCTCATTTATGAGACTTTCTAAAAAAACGCCATGTCACCAACACTTCTCTTTTCTTTTTAAAATTTGAATCATAACTTTTTACAAAGCTTTTGAAAGTTTCCTTACTTCTTATCACGGGGTTTATGTTTTCCTTGTTTACAACAGCATACTCTGTGCTATTTGTACGACTTTTAAATGGTACTAGTCAACCCAAATCGACGTCTTCATCCGCGATTCCATCCAGTCTTCCTACAACCAATCCTACGACAAGTCCAAAACCTTTTTCCAATGAAATATTAAAAATACTGTCATCCATAGCTATCGGTTTCGGTTCTTTAAGTATAGCAGCATTAAAGCTGGAGCCTCTAAAAGCGTTACAATTTCCACTTCAATCAATATCCATGTTATTTGCAACACTTGCGTCGTTTGTTTTCGGAGCACGACTTCCTAAACCAGTAACAAAACTTGTACACCCCGTCGTTACATGTACAAGTATAATGTTACTACTATCTCAACTTTTGGGTATGGTAACACAACGTTCCTTTATAAATATCATTGCATCATATCGTACCAAAACTCTATCTTGGATGCATGCGGGGCCGGGAGATATATTACTCTATATGTTAGGTCCCTCCGTCGTTGCCTTGGCTTGTCAAATGTACAGTCGAAAGCATTTAATGAGAAAGAATATAGCTGAGGTTGGAACAGCAACTGTCGTATCATCCATGGGTGGACTCTTCGGAACAGCGTTGATACTCCGTATTTTCGATATTGCAAATCCAATTGTTCGTCTCAGTACATTATCACGCAATGTCACTTCACCACTAGCTATTGCTATTGCTGGGATTCTCGGGGCCAATGCATCCCTGGCAGTAAGTATGGTTGTAATTAGTGGACTTATTGGTGCAAACTGTGGGGCAGCAATTTTAGATATGGCAGGGATCAAGGACGCCGTAGCTCGGGGATTGGGTATCGGTGCTGCGGCCCATGGTTTGGGAACTGCAGCCTTTGCTGATGAGAAAGATGCATTTCCTTTTGCGGCTATTTCTATGGCATTAACAGCCACAGGAGCAACGGTTCTTGTATCTATACCTGTGGTAAAGAAGGCTTTACTCAAATTAGCATTGGGAGTCTAAAAGTAGATAGAACTATAATCGCAATTTTTTTTACATCCTACACGATTTATTGTAATCCTAATGTCATTTTCAATTCAATTTCCCATGGACTGAGAGGACTTTCACGCTTGGGTGGATCTTGACCGTAATATTTCCTGTAGAGTTCATCAGGATCCATACCACCAGCATACTTGTTTACAAGGTACGAATTCATGAAGGTAACATATAACACCCCAAAGCGTTGCCATCTACGTGGAGAACAAAGTGCCGGCTCACCACCTATTATACATAGCTTTTCTCGTTGAAGATGAGTACCTAACTTAGGAAGTAATAAAGCACGTTTACGAAGTAAGGCTACGAATTCATAATCTTCCATCAGACATTGATCAGGAAATCCTCCTAGGTAATCAAAAACGATCTTGGTGAAAGAAATGACTTGATCTCCATAGGGGAGTGAATATAAATGGGTACGAATATTTGCCGTTCTTTCAACAGCTTTAATGCCCGGTGGGTAATAGGATCCATTCAACCCTTCAAAACTTGTATCAATACCAAAAGAAAAGGCACAAGCATTACTTTGAATCCTAGTGTCAGTGGAACTATCCTGTAACGATGATGATGATTTTGGAGATGGAAGTAAAGCTTGGCATATCTTAACATCCCATGCAGATGGCAAAGTAGTATCTGAATGACAAAATGTTACTATACGTCCCTGTGCAACGGAAGCTCCATAGTTGAGACATGGTCCTCTACCACCACCCTTTTTTGTAAATGGTAGTATGGATACGTGTCCCCATTGATTTTCCGATTCTCTTTGATACTGATTGTCTTTCTTCTTCTTATTATGTAGATATTGTAAATGAAGTATACGTTGATCAAAATCATCTGTCCCCCCACCGGCATTTACAATAATAATTTCTACTGAATTAGGATTTTTACAAACATGTAATGCTCGTTCTAATCGTTTACAAAGTAGTATTCCGCTTTCACAATATGTTGGTATGATACATGAAATATCATACTTGTACGGTATTTCTTGATGTGTGGAAGTAGAAAAGGATGGAATTTCTAGTAATTGTGGCCATAATCGAGCAAGTTTATGTAAACCAGGTAGATTTGGATACTCTACAAGTAAGTTTGTAGAAGTATTTGTTCCTGTTACTTTCGAATCTACTTTGAGTTTCAAAGTAGGATGCGAGTATGACAATGAATCTGGACAAAGAGTGGATGTTATTGTTTCCGTCGTATCAGCCCTAGAAGCGTCACTTCTTGGATGAGACTCTAAATGTTGTTGTTGTGTTAGCGTTGAGGTAGGATATGGCATCATGGTCAAGGTAGCTAATCTTCTTAAAGTAGGATGAGCTTCAAATATTTCAATGAAATGAGAGTCTGATATATTTTCCATCCTTTTCCCCTTTGTGATCACCTCCACAAGATGTACCAATTGATGATATCGTTGTAAGGGTGTATATCTAGATACTTCAGACCTGGAATAGGTTGTAAGAGGGATAAAACATGTCTGTAATGGTAACAACTCATCATCAGCATTCTGAGTTTTGGATGGATGCTTTCTCCTCCAAGCAGTTAGCCAAGGATGGAGATACGTGTTCTTCCAATAATGATAACCTGATACACCAAGACAACTGAAACACAGAAGCCATGAGAGTATAGATTCAAGAAGAAATGGGAGATGCGTCCCAGGTCCACCCAGAAATACTTTCCGATGATTTCCGGACATTTTTTTCACTATTATAACCTAGCCATGAATCGTTCTATCCTCAATCCCGTTGTCTCTACTTTAGTCGAGATTGAAGATATCATCGATTAATGTGATGCGCATTATTTGAATTTATTTACACCCGTAGCCCGTAGCTGTTACTTAGAGTTAAAATTCAGACAGCAGATCAACAATGCTCACTGATTGATTATTATTACATACCGACTTACAAAAATTGCACAACACTTCTACAAACACTTCACGATACATCGATGTTAAGCGTTAAGCCGCAATCTGAGATTTGACTTCGTAAAGCATACAAGTTATTTTGAAGCCTAACAAACCTCCAGTCCGACACCGTGCTTTGGATTAGTTCGACGAACCGCCGTGAACATACAAATGCAGTAACAAATTACAACTGCACAAGTAAACCCAAAAAAAAACACCATTGCTGTGATGAAACACGATGAGCGCAGCGTTGACAGGGAAGAATCATCCAATCATGATGAAAAGTGGCTTATTGCATTAATACCATATTTGCCACCCGATCCATCACTTAAAAGATCGAATAAGGGTGGTGAGATACATTTACTCCTTTCATCGGCATCGGTAGACTCTCATCATGCATCATCATCATCCACTGTCATTGAAAATCAAAAAGATCATTTCCATTTAGAAAAAACTACAAATATTGGTCGTTTAGATATTCTTAAATCCATTTCTGAATTTTGTACCGAATCTGAAACTGTGAGACTATGGCATAAGTACGGCAGTCGATACTTGAATAAAAATATGCTTCAATTTTCCTTCCCCCACGATGAAATACACAAGTCTCAATCTATTGATATGACCAGATCAAGGCAAAAGAAGCACATCTGCTTTGTTCAACCCTGTGGTAAGAATATCCTCCCTAGTATATTAATTAATGGACATTTGCTTTCGACACTTTCGAAACAGACAAGTCCTATTCCCAATCAACCTCTACAAGTGTATGATCAAGACACATTTACTTTTATTGTACCCTGCAAAAGTGAGAAGGAATCATCAATTCTTGAAATATCCTATCGTATTGTTTTTCGATACTTCTTACCTACTCCAGTTGAACCATGGGTGGATCCTACATCATTATCATCATCGGTGCCGTCATCCTATAAAAGTAGCATCGAGAGTGAGTCTCCAATCTTATCTCTTTATCACTTTTCTCAATCGTATGAAACATTGCAAAACCAAGTAAAGACAAAGAACTGTAGTGCCATATCCACAACTATACCGTTAGAGAATAACACCGTGTCTTTGCATCCAGTGCAAAGTAATAGTATTCTTCTTTCGTCTTTATCCACTCAGCAATTACAAGTATTACGTGATGATTTTCAAGTTACATGTTTGAATGAAATGATTCAAGGAATACCGAAAAATGAACGAAAGCAAGAACAAGAGAGCTCTATAAATGATAAATTTTTACATGCGTTCCTTACTTTGGCTATAAATCATCGCACCAACAACTATGATAGTAGTGACAAACTAAGTCATCGTGTCATGGTTGAAGAAAAAGTTATATGGAAAAAATCTATAGAGTTTCCGCATTTGCTTCGAAATGTAACCGTTAATCAAAATCTGTGGAAAGACTTACAAGAAAAAGATAATGGATACCATGAACATAAATATAATAGTCCATCATAACGACTTTACATATCGTAATATTTCATAATAGCACAAGGCCGAGAGGCAGAACAGAAGGTGACGAACAAAGACTTCGACAAGCATACTAGGAGATAGAAATGTTCCCGGGGGAGACGTCTGTGAACCTCAAATGTAAGAATTGATAGTGTCCCGACATTGCGACAGTAAGTACAGGAATAATACCAAGCTTGACTCGAAGTGGTAAAGCCTGCCAGCATGGACTGCTCCGGATAGACGGCTGAATTCCGACCCTTCCATAGATCCCAACTTTATCCCATAGCCGCGATAATCCGTTCCGGCTGACGAGGCATTTTTGCTGCTCCTGCTCCCTACGTAGCCGCTCTCGCCATTCAATGGCCCAACAACCCATCAAGAAATTATCCCAACCAACCACCTCCTGAGCAGCCACGACATCGCTGTACTCTACCGATATCAGTGAATGCACAGGAGACCTGACTATGAATGGGTAGTGCACACAAAGGATAAGGGCAAACTACAGTAGCACCAGCAGACACAAAAGATATCTGCGGATTCGTGAGAAAAGAAATGCAACGTAAATGCACGACCTAGCTTTCATGGTGCTACTAGCCCTAAGTCGGCAACTTGCACCTGTCCCAGACTCCAACCAAAGTTGAAATGCAATTTGCATGAAACTATATATTATCCATCGATAACCCAATGAAAATCGTTCTATTGTCTCTAGCAGGCACTGTACCCATTCGATGATAACAAATTTAACTTCGATCGCTTCACACAATCAACGAAATCTCATTCTGATTACATCAAAACGCCTGAATGGTGGTAAGCACTTTGGAGAGTCTAGATTTCTTTTGTCATACGATAGTTTGAGGGTTTTTTCCAATGTGGGTTCTGGATACAAACTCATATTAAACCGGATCCCACATCAATCGGTACGACTTCATTCGTCATGGAAAAAAACTGGAAATGGTGCTAGACAACGGTCGAAAGTCTTTCTTGACTGCTTCCAAACCATGTTAAATCCCCGTTTCCGCATATCTTCCTTTAGATATTTAGCTATAAAAATAGATGTAGGTTATGGTGTTGTATCCTCCTCGCCCGGATCACGGAAACGATATTCTTACTCCGAAATTGAATCTAGCATTGAAGCTAATGTTGATACTGTCATGTCTGAAAAACGAGACAGTAATACCATCCAAAAATCAGTGTCACCGATGCAACGAAGAAAGGCGGATGATGAATTACAACGATATCAAAAGATTACCTCACGGATTATTGCAAGTCAAACAGTTCCTGATTCACCTGCAGCCTTGATAGCTTTACTGAATGAAGTACGTGTCACTTTACATTATTGGACAACAAGATGGCATTTCTTTTTCCATCCATCCCGAGCTATTGCACCAACACCCATCCTTCAAAGTGTTAGTGTCAATACAAGTTGGAGTTCCGTAGACAGAAAAAAATCAGAGCAATTTTATAGTGATTATGGAGTCAATCAAGCAACAAGATTATTGGATTGGATTATAACTATAGATCAAATATACCCTCAACACAAAATTGTAGATAAAATTATTTCTATTGACAAAAATGCAGTTTTTGTCAACCTCATTGACTCGTGTCTTTTATCTTGTCAGACATCAGATCATCAACAACATCATCAGTCAACACAATTATATCACCATGATAAGGTATCCAATCTATTGAAACAGGAAGATGATAAATATATCGAGAATCCTTCTTCAATATCAACTGTAAAGAATATACAACCGAAGCGAAACGTAAAAGGAGTAGACAGTAGTAGTGATGTGCATATGTTGGCAACGAAATCCATTAAGAATATTCATTTGAAATCATGGATACATGCTCTTTTGTTATCAGGAAAGATTTTAGATAAAATGAAGTTCTTACATTCGAGTCCCAATAATGAACTACAAATGGATACAGATGCTATGAATACCATTTTGAATATATTGTCCAAACAATGTGTTGTTATGCTGAAAATTCTAAACTCCAAAGATGTGAATGATACGATTAACACCAAGATTGTTTGGAAAGAATATTTATTATCATCAGCAACGGAAATTCATAATGACAATGACGTACCTCCATCCAATTTCTCCTTCCTTTGCATCCATGACTTAATTTCTCACATGGAGTCGCTTTTAACTTTGATGGAAAATACTGAAACGATAACCCCCGATGAATTCTCATATAATACAATCATCGCTACGTTGGCTCGATTAAACAATGTTCCATGGGCTAGAGAGCGAGCAGACTGGTATTTAAAGCGAATGGAAAGAACAGAAGATGAAGATCTAGGACGTAGCTTTGAATCGATTAATCCCAATTATCCAAGGACGACAATATATGCAGATACCATCACTTACAATTCTGTGATTCATGCATTTGCATCGGCTCGTTCTCCATTCAAAAATAGACAAGATACTCGTGAATGTTCCAAATATGCTGCCTCGATATTAAAACAAATGGAGCAGCGGTTTGAATATACAAAACGAGAAAATGTATCCCCCAACACTATTTCGTATGGTACAGTAATCCATGGCATGGCTAACGCTGGTAATGCTTTAGAAGCAGAGCGCATCCTTGAATCTATGATACGCTGTAGAAACACTCGCGTTGAACCAAGTCTTATTTGCTTTAATAGTTGTATTACGGCTTGGGGAAAATCAGGTCATCCGAAAGCATCAGAGTTCGCCGAATCACTTTTAAAACGCCTCGAAGAAATAAGCATTAGTTTAAATAGGAAGGACTTACAACCTGATATTATCAGCTACAGTGGAGTGGTACGTGATTCCTTTCCTCAAACTTTCGCTCCAATATCAACAATTGTCTTTCCATAACATGAGATTTTCCTTAAAGTAGATTTCTGCGTTAGCTAAGTCTAGAAAAGTTGATTCAGCTCATCGAGCTGAGAGTATTCTTAGAAGAGTCATTCACTTGTACCAAGGAGGAGATAAAAGGCTCCGTCCCGATCTAATTACCTTCAACTCCGTATTAGGCGCTTGGGCTACCTTGCATAAATCATCAGTTGAGGGAAATACAAGGATTAAAAATGGACCGAACGAAGCCCTCCAAAGAGCCGAATCTTTGTTTGATGAGATGCAAAAAATGACTTATTTATCTCCTTGCATTATCTCACATAACATAATGCTTGATATGTATGCGAGAATTCCTGATCTGAACAAAACTGAATCTCTTTTTCGGACCATTCTTGAACGGAAGAGGAATCTTCCAGATTTATTCCGTGGCCCTGACATTATTTCGTATAACTCATTACTTGTGGCGATGGTTCATGATATGAACTCAACATCCGTGAAACGAGCTATCGATCTTGTATTGGCTATGGACGGCGGCGACATTATCACCGATATTTCACATCTCTTGTCCTCGATAAAGCCTGATATATTAAGCTTTAACATCGTCCTGGGTGGTCTTGCCTCTCGTAATGCCAACGAAGCAGAAGATTTTTTACGATCCATGGAAAAACGATACTTGGAAGGGAATAGCATGGTCAGGCCCAATAGAGTTAGCTATAATATTTGCATAGACGCATATGCTCAACTTGGGTCGTTAGATAAGGCAGAAAGCCTTTTACATGAAATGAGCATTATATCAAAGGAAAGGAACGAGCCTGAATTGATGCCGGACGCATTCTCGTAAGTTTAGGTCCAAACACCATAATATGTCTCAAGCTAATTTTTTTCACTCAGATTTGAGTTCTGTTCTCAGTATAACAAGTGTGATATCTGCGATGACAAAAAGTAAAGAAATGGATGCCCCGAACAGAGCTGAAAAATTACTACGAGACATGGGAACTACGGATTCATGTGGAGAACTAGCTCCTAATCGCGTTACATTTAACAGTGTACTCAATTCATGGGCCAAAGCAGGTTCTCCAGATAGAGCAGAAGAAATTCTATTTCGCATGGAGGAACTGAGCAAACAGGGGACACCCGATATCGCTCCCGATGCTATTTCATTTACCACTGTAATTGTAAGTAGAAGATATCTGAATATTTATAAACGCCGAGTGCCTTATGCAAATTTGATAGTCCACTGATAAATGATTGCTTTTTTCAGAACGCATATGCTCAGAAAGGCCAGGCTCAACAAGCAGAGAAAATATTTGCCATGATGCAAAATCGAGTAGACGCCGGTGATTCTAGTGTGATTCCTAATGCAATAACATACGCAAGCGTAATAAACGCTTGGGCCAAGAGTTTCGAACAAGATGCGCCGAATAGAGCTCTATCGATTTTAGAGAAAATGGAACAGGCCTCTATTATCCCTAATGAGCAATGTTACAATGCAGGTACTGAATATAGTTTTTATTACATAGTTGCGTTTTATATACTTTTGCAAAACCTGATTAACATGCTCCGACGTAATATTTCTCTAGTGATCAATACCTTTGCGAAATGCAATGATCCTCAAAAAGCGCGGAAATGTCTTGATATTGTTCGGCGGATGGAAAATCCGCCTCATGGGCTGCCTGTCGTAAAGCCATCGATTATTACCTTATCCACTGTGATGAATGCCTGTGCCCATACAAAGGGGACACCTGAGGAGTGCGCGGAAGCTTTTCGAATCGCTCGTAGCTGTATGAAAGAGGTATTATCAAAAAAATATGGTCCACCGAACAATATCATTTTCGGAACCTATTTATTTGCCTGTACTAAGCTAGTGAACCCAGGAATAGAGCGCGATCGTCTGATTGTGCCTGTTTTTGAGGAATGCTGTAAATTAGGACTCGTAGATGAGAAAACATACCAAAACGTAAAGCGAGCACTATCACGAGACAATTGGGAAAGGCTTATCTATGATCAGAATATAACGAAGGATAGTAAATATCACGAGATTCCCATGGAGTGGAGGAAAAATATTTCATCCAGAGCCTGAGCGAGAGACCTTTCATTTCGAACGATTCTTTGCTGATCTACTGCTGAACGTGTAGATATCCATGAACCGAGATGTACATCTTGCAATGTAGGAATTGCGACTTATGGGAAAACTTGATTAAAACCACCAATAATGTTAAGGCTGATGATGCATCTGTCTGAGTCGGTTTTAATGATAGAGTAACATTAAAATTCTTTGCTAGACATGCGACGTAAGTATATTGTTTGAAACATGACTATGAGTTTATTATCTCTATCTTGAATTCTTTCTGCGCAATATCCAACATGGGAGTCCAAACGCCTTGTATGCTCGGTTTATCTGTTTGTGTACTCTCCTCAATACGTTTAATTTTTCGTCCGGAACTATTATTCAACATATGAATCACCTCAAGAATTCTCTTCAAGGATACATTTTTCACACATACTTGCTTATCGAATCCAGTGAGATACTCAGCTTTGATATAAGGATGTTTACCATTACGAAGTTCCCCGACAACGTGAACAGAGGAATTCTGTCTTGCAAATTCCACAATCTTACCCGATGAAATAAATTCTCGTACAGACTCGGAGGAACCTCCATAGTTGCAGTAAGCTATTCTTAATGTTTGTAGCTGCTTTACACCTCTAGTCGCCATCTTTACTCAAGGCTATGGATCAGAGATGAATGAATATCTTATTACAATTAATGAAGACGCGAGATGTTAGATCTCAATTCCACACAGCCACTTCCAATAGAAAGTTGATGCTGTTGTCGATAACAACGAGAAATGAAAAAGTAATGTATGAATGTAGGCCCATGTTCGGCGTATTCTTTACGTACATTGACTTTAGAGGGTCGATGAATCACTCGTGCATTATTTTTTCTCATTCGTTCCGTCTTACATTACGTCTTATTATACAGTGAGTATCGCTTTGGAACACATCATCTCCTACAGTAATAAACTGAGATAACAAAAGAAAACCAACCATCTTTATAGAATCGTACATATTTATTGCCTGCTGGTGAACTAGTGTATAATGCTGTGAAAACTAAACTACTGGATTGTTTACTTAGGCGATAGTCCTCCAACAAATCTTGAGAATGGCCAATACTCGCTAGCGTATAACTACTTGTGTACTCTCTCCTAGTAGTATACGAGACAGCAATAACTATGTACCGTTCTATTAAGGGTTTTTCTCTTGTTATTGTCGAAATTGTTATTTTTTAAGAGGAATTGGCGCTAAATGTGTGTTTCAAATTTTCGTTTCTTTCCAAACGCCCTGAATCGCCGGGTCAAAAGACCGGTAACATAGGTATAATAGGAATGCCAGTGCCCTCACATAAGCACGTCGACGAGTGTTCTCATCGCTGTCGTAGCTCATCAATCTCACTTCATCATGATGATAAATTTAAAGAAATCCATCCCTTTCACAAAATGGAGGCAATCGTGAGCATTATTTTGATATCAATACCTATCACAACTGGTCTTTTATTCATACCAATAGGACCCTTGCGATTGATTCGTTCTACAATTGGGAATCACTACCGAAGTTCATACCTTTGCGCCATACCATTACAAAATCAGGGTTTACTGCATTTTATGGCATCATCGATATGTCGAACTCGTTCTTCATCAAAACCTTTAGGGGGCGAAAAGGCCTTGCAACATTTTTTCTCATCTGACGAGAATCGCAATCAACTTCTTATTGGGAGTGGAAATATGCACATTACAGAATCGCACAAGCCGCTCAATGCAACACTGTTAGTCGATCGGTGGAAGGATGAATTAAAATTCTTCAAACTGGGTCTTCCTACAAACGAAACGCACCCAAAATTTATCATGTTATCTGTTTGCACTAATTTTTTAATTTTCGCCATCTTCGTAGATGCTGTCGTGAGCGTTGAGCTGAGGGTAGTGAATAGACCCTCTCATTATTACAAAGCCTTTCCTGAGTATCAATTTATGCTACTTCAGGAATCATTTCGTGCAGATGGACCACCTCCGATGGTGTGGCTATTCAACAAACTCACCGTTCTTGACAGTCGAATGGATTTCGATAATACATCTTCCCATGAGCATCAGAACCATACAAATCACGTATTTTTTAAAGTATCAGTAGAGGAAACATCCAATACTACAATTTCCTTTATCGCGCAAACCAAGGCAGATATATCCTTCTATTTTCCTTCTGTTTTGTTGAATCTCCTTCCTGTATCAAGTGAAATAATTGAAGAACAAGGAAGTAGTGCACTTAAAAACAGCATGATCAAGGATGTATCGCCAGGACTTGAATCGTTTCTTCAATCGTACGTGATGTGGCTTCAAGGTCAAACATCTGGGTCCGAATCGCCCTTAACACGCCCTACGTTATAAATTGAAAGATAATGAAAAATGATTTGCAGCAAAACTCAAAAGGAAGTGGAAACCGAAATCGGTATGTGTATTCGAAATGCTTTATCATTAAATCCTTTAATTAGCCTTTTTTCTTATGATATAAGCGTTTTCTCGTTATACAACTTAGAAAGATGTAAAGAAGAAATTCGTATACAAGAATCTTCCCATACTACTGTTATCGGGTATCTTAATAGAAAAATAAAAGCCATCGAAGAGGACATAAATGGAGCCCAAGGTTTAATGAACAAATCTCTCGAAGAGCTGAAAGAAAAGTTATACATGATACAAGCTGATCGAGAAGTTCAATTAAAGGAACTATTAAATTTACGTTTAAGACAAAAACTCGAGGATGAAATGCGAGAGAAGTTAGAAGCTGAAACAAGAGCCATGATCGAAAAAGAGAAGGAACAAGAAAGGAAAGATGTTATGGCTTCCAAAATACAGACTGTTTTTAGGTTCTTTATACAAGTGAAATACGAAAAGATTAAGGCGATTAAATCAAGCAAAGGAGAAAATAAAGGGAATAAGAAGACCAAGAAAAAGCAATAATCATCCTTTTTAAACTAGGAATAGATACAGATATAAAATAAAGTACAGTTAGATGAGGTTGATGTTCTCGATAGGGGAGGTTTTCAATCACTCGTAAAGAATGTGGGGTCTCCTCTTAAACGTGCATACGAATTTCTTTTATCTGCGCCGTTTATGTACATCACTCATTTCTTATTTCACTTCCTCCTTTTCACACCGTCATCTTCGAAAGGACGACCCTACCAAGTGTAAGCGCTCATTATACTGTACACACCGTCTTGAGGAATGCTACGAACAAGGAAAACGATTGCAGTGAATCCTAAATTAGATGACAAAGATATCCGACAAGAATATAAACCTAGGGATTATCGGAAAGGATCTTTTGTATACTTTTTTTCAAAGTTTATTGTTGCTGCTGTTTTAGCGTTAGGCCTAGTCTTTGTGATATCATCTGCTAAGAAATCTTCTCAATCATTCGTCCGAAAAAATGAAGATCAATCACCAACTGAACACATGAGTCTAAATAATCGCTCCATTCAAGAAAAGTTACACTTAGCACCACTTTTAGACAAGGATGGAATGTTATATCATCTTGTTTTTTCCACTGATTGCTCAGCATACCAACACTGGCAATCTTATCTTCTCTTTTATTCAGCTTTTAGGATACAACAAACTGGATACGTGACTCGAATTGTATCAGGTTGTGACGATGAAGAAGCCGAGAGAGAAACAGTATGGCATAATAAACACATCAAGTCCATATTCAGTGATCGATTTCGTATACATATGACACCCCATTTTTCTAGTGTCTCCAAAAATGGGCAAAAGGTAGGCGACTATGAATATTTCAATAAACCTTTTGGTTTACGACATTGGATGGAGCATGATGACCTAATTGATATTAATAGACAAGAACAAGATACCTTTGTTATTTTAATTGACCCAGATATGATCTTGATGCGACCCATTACATACGATTTTTCAGATGACACAGAAACGATTGTGGGTAAAAGAGCATCGGTTGATCGGAAATTTAAAGTCAGTAAAGGACAACCATTTGCGCAAACATATGGTTTCGGAGCACATTGGATGGAAAAACTAGATTTAGAAAAAATAGCAGGACCGGATACACCCATGAAATCACTGACAAAATCTGTTGCAAGTGTTAAGTATCCAGTGGGGCCACCATATCTTGCTCTGGTTCGAGATATGTATGATATCGCTGTCAAGTGGACAGAGTTTGCACCCAAGGTTCATGAACAGTATCCGCACCTTTTGGCTGAAATGTTTGCTTATTGTGCAGCAAGTGCTCATTTACAGCTACCCCATCAAATCATAGATTCTCTTATGATATCCAATACCGATTCTACCGGTGAAGGGTGGGATTTGATAGATAAAATACCCGACGAGAAAATTTGTTTTGTGGCTGAAAATCCGACTAGTTTTGCTCTATATCCTGTTCCGAATGTTGTTCATTACTGTCAAGTTTATTCATTCGGGGGAGTAAATTTTTCGAAAAGAAGAATGGCCGAGGATTTCTTTTCCTGTCACAGTCAGCTGTTAGAGAAACCAAACGTGACGACGACGAAGGATCAAAAGATGATGGGAGAGACATCTCTCACCGTACTTAAAAGAGAAGGATTCATGATTTGCTCAATAGTTGGAACACTGAATGAAGCTGGAACTTTCTTTAAGGATCACCATTGCGATATAAAAGCACCGTAGTAAATAAATAGACTACTCTAACCAAATTTTTTTTTAACGACCATTTTTTCGCCGAGTCGTATTCCTAATCCGGGACTCAAGATTGAGTACGGCGTATCGTATGTAGGTATCGCTATTGACCGAAACTCATTCGCGGAAACGTGTCACATCCGACATAATATGTCGTGTTGGTTATACCGTGTATTGTTCACGTTCATTATTCCCAACGAGGTGAGTGTCTCACGATCACGTCAAGCTAAAGTGCGATAGTTTAAAATAATAGCTAGAACTCCCTTCTGCGTATTTTCACCCGTTGAAATATTGCGTGACAGGTGAGACGTTTCTAATCTCTATATACGAATTTGTGTGGCGTTGTCATCAAAGAAAAAAAAACTCACGGTCATCTCGAAAAATGAAGTGAAAATGCAGATATAGGTTCATAAAAGTGTCATAATCTTATGCCATTCAAGTAAACGTCTTGCGATGGTCATCCATTTTTAATAGATGGTTATGAGATCTACTGATTCGCTCCTCCTTCATCAGTCTACCAAGCTGCGGAATAAGGAAAAATATGCGAGAAGGGTGAAAATGAATCAAGATTTGTCAAATCATTCCCCTGAAACAAGATCTAATAGCAGTCCCTTTGACGATAAAATACCGAGTCAATCTTTGACCAAAAGAAATGAGCATCCACAGCATGAATACCAGGATCATCCATTACCCTACCCGTTCCCACATGAACGGGTTCAAACCTTGTTCTCATCTTCAAGATACATGGGCAATGATTATTCTGATGAAGGACAACAGCTGCCTTACCCTTCAGAACCGACTCTTTATATCCACTCATCGAAAAATCCACCTACAAGAGGTTACGTACAGTCCTATGAGCCATATGCTCATCGGCATCGCTACGATTCTACCCCAACTCATGCTACTGGACAGCAGAGCATAGATAGCTACTCTTACACAAGTCCCGGAGAGGTTCACTATTCCCAGCAGCCCTATTTTCAATACAATCCAACATATTCAGCATCATCGTATTATGATCCTCCTACATACAGGGACCGGAATGCAGTGTCGTCACATTACCTTAGTACAATCTCTTATCCAGGGACTGGTCATCATTTATCTCATGGCGAATCTTACTTTTTGGATGAATCAGGTGACTATAACTTGCAAGCCATTAAAGAGAGTGAGATCAACCCCAATGATGTGCTTTGTGGTCGCGGAGGCCTTACGAATACGCACATAGGTAATCGATCCTTTCGTGCTATTGTGAAAGAGTATCAAGAGAAGTATATCACGGCAATGAAGAAAGAAAAACCAAAAGTCGCTGAAATTGTTGTCAAGAAGATACTGGAGATGACTCCACCGGGTCGTTTTATTAAGAAGGACAAGCCCAGTGGAATGTGGTTTGATGTAGGACATACCAAGGCGGTAGAAAAGACATGCCAAGCATTACGAGAAGGTGCTTCGAAAATTCGTTCACGAATGGAGTCTACCAAGACACCGACTGATCATGTAGAGACTGCAAACATGGATCCCGAAGTAAAACAGTCCAGTGACGAGGATAAGAAACGAAGCTGGGAATATATTCCTTCCAAGCAACTTCCAGCGCATCAAGTTCAAGAAGAACTTCTCCATCCTCCACTACAGTTGCAAGAAGGAGGAGGAGATGATGATTACAATTTTATATTACCTGACCAATATGGATCTGGCCAACTATTGAGCTATGATGATATTGGTGAAAGAGATATTTATCAAAGTCCCCTTCGAATGTCTGAAAGCTGGGATATGTATCAATCTCCACGAAGGAAGCGACCAAAGTCTGATTCGAATTCTCCAGGGTTACCATTGGATGGTAATTTTTTTCTCAGTCCACGCTCTTTACAGGTTGATCGACGTGGAGTCAAGAGAGACGATAACGACAAGCGTCCTCAATCAAGATCCGTGTAGAGACTCTCTCACACACACAACATGAATAAGGCACATAATAAATTAAGTTATATATACATGCCACTGGGGTGCTATTTCATGTCCAAAAAATATACCGAGAATCGTTTTCAGTAACCTCAAAGATTCGATATACCTTATAGTTATCGAAAAATAAAAGAAGTATATTCAGATATTGAGAACGATTTATTTTCTTGTATGTGTATAATGGCTTATTCTATTGAGATTATGAATGCACGACATCGTCGTCAAGCGATTTTTTGACTGCGATATCCCAACTGCATGATTCGTCGTTTACTATATATTACTGCACGAACATCCGTTAGTTTTTTTAAGTCGAAGTATATTTTATAGTACATGCAAAGCTTTTCTAGAAGCCATTACAGGTTATCAAGACCTCCATGGTTAGAGGCTAAAGGCGGGAGTATCTTATCTATATCGCAGTCACTGTATCGAAAACGTTGTTAAAAATATATAGCTATGAGAAAAGTTAACATCACTCATACATTTAAGCGAAGTATGACTCTTTCAAGTCGAAAAAGTAATGCCCGAATATCATTACCTGTAGCAATTACCCGAATGTGGATCATTGGAGGAAGTTTTGCAATATCATGTCTTTACGGTTACAATATGCTACAGTTACATCTGTATAAAACGCATGAAACAATTACTACCGCCAAAGTCGATTCCAATGATTTGAACGCTAAGGAGGAATGGATTCCATTGAATCCTTGGGAACCTCCCCCAGACTATTTATTTACAAAGGACGAGACTGGATCGAATAGAAACTGCACAGGTTTCTCATCACATTATTCAACAACAAACACTACTGCTCAAGAACGATATGAGGATAGTGGTACAATCGTCATATCCTGTCATGAGATACTATACCGAGCCCCGTTAGACACTTTTCAGAATGCAGGTGATCTTGTGATTGGGGTTTTATCTACTGCCAATGGTACCGGGCCCGAAAGGAGGAATGTAATTCGTGAAACATGGGGTTATGAATTTCCCGGCCTGGTTTTTCTTGTGGCAGGACCTTGGGATAGTATTGAAAAGGAATATACGTTTTATAAGGATATGATATGGATTGATGAGGATGAGATATATCAGGGGGAAACATCCGTTCTTACATACAAAACAGTATCCTTCTTTACCATCGCACACAAATTATCACCTAGAGCTGAAAATGGAGGCTTTGTTCATGCAATTAAAACAGATGATGATTCCTATGTCAATATTGAAGCAATCAAAGAACTGTTACGAGACGAAGTGCAAAGTCATCGGTTGCATTACTGGGGACACTGTCCAAAATATCAGGTTGCACCACTACGAGATCCAAAGTTAAAATGGGCCATTTCCTATCAATTGTATCCAGAACCTATGTTTCCCCTATATTGTCAAGGTGCTGGGTTTGGACTTTCACGTAAACTCTTGGAATGTGCTGTTGATACAAATCATGTATCCAACTTTAGATATAATCCTTTTGAAGATGTATCCATCGGTATCGTTGTTGAAAGATGTGGATATACCCCGACGATGGTTACGGGTGTCAAAGTTTTCCGAGCAGATACAAAGGAAGAACGAGATAGAGTGAACATGAATGGGAAAGCTACCGACCAAAAGTGGCAACCTATCGCTACTATGAAAGGGAAAATCATTCAACATAGAGTAGAAACGAGGGAAGATATGATAAACCATCATAGCTCATTAGGACTTACAACGCATCGAGTGAAAAAAATGGCCTGATTGAATATTTGCGTTACAATATATGATTATCAAGTCGTCTCAAATGTTTCACTCTATGAGGACATTTTCAATCGATATGTTAGAGGTTGATCCTACCTTCTGTTATCTTCCGTTGATTGGTTTTTGAATATTGGAGTGGCGAAAATGTCGACTTCTTTCATTTTATCCTTTTCTCCTAGAGATGAACCGGCTTTTTCCTGGGTCATTCATTAATTTGCTTTTTTACTACTCTTCAACTCATAAGCGTTAGCCCATAACTTAAAATAAGCACAAACATTGAACGATGAATTATGGTGCTTTATTTCCTTTATAATTAGTATGTATTTACACATCTTTAAGTGTTAAACGTAAAACAAAAATAATCCCCGGATCTTGATAAAGTGGATGTAGCTCATCGTTACTAATAGTTTGGACCTCTATATTCAATTCATTTGCATATGTATAAAATAATGAACAATCAAAGCGTTCTTCATAGGCTAGAAACGCCTCTGCTGATACAAATGGAGACGATGGATTCTTGTTGAGAGAAGAAAACGTTAATAGAGCAGCTATACTCTCGCACAACGGTTTCAGCAGATGGGGTGCAAAGGGTAGAAATAGATCTGAACCTACAATAACCAGACGTTTTCCATTGAAGAGCATATCTTTAGATATGGTAGCTGAATTCTCATCTTCATCTGATGAAAAGAAATCATCAAAATATGTAGTCCCCCAATACAGAGTTTTTACCGCTATACCATAAAACATATTGCTTCTGTCTCTGAAAGACGAGTCCAAGTTTGATCCAGAACTTGAAAAGTTTTGCGCTACATTTTGACGAATCAAATGACCATTGGGCTCCATGTCCGTAAGATACACTTTAGATGCACCCAATTTGAATAACATCATTCCCAAAGCTCCAACCCCAGATCCCAATTCCAAAACAACAGCGTCTTGTATAACGGTAGAATGGATGGCGAAGAAATGAGCTAATACTAAAGTACAATCCCATATATCTGATCCAGTAGAATTTTTACGAAATTCAAGGTGACTTCTTACAATCAACGGTTCTTTAGGATGATAGTCAATAATTAAATCATAGTAGGTAAGGCCTTTATCTATTTGATCCTTGAATGTAGGGAGACCCCAATTTCTTTCGCTTCTGATCTTTCTCTGATTTTTAATCTCATCAACTTTTCCTTCATTTTCATCAAAGGTACTAAGGTTGAACCAATCCTGAAAGAAGTTAATGTCCATCGTCTTCAATACTGAACGATGATAATGAAGAGAGAATCGCTACCCGCTAGGTACCAACCATCAGCTCGGCGTTTCACGTCGGTCCCGCGACGATGGATGCGGGACTCGACGAGGCTCAAGAGCTCCCCACACGATCCCACGACTGACGCTGTGTCTTTACATACGAACCGTTCACGTACACAACGTGCCAGCACAACAAAAGTATGTATCTCTAATATTGTCACTACCGCACATGTTCTGCTTATTGTTAGCATCTTTCGCACTGCTGCTCTTCCAACAAAACTATTTTTAAGGGTATATGTATCCATACTCGAGGTAAAATATACCGAAGGGATATAAGCATTGAAAAAATTCAATCATCTGTGTTGTAAATCGCTAAGGGAAGCTCCGACTTCGCAGAATTTCATACCGTCCAACCGTCATGGAATCCAACCAGCCATTGGACATTATCATCACAACACAGGATTCAGATGTTTTGATGCAACCCACTCAGACGACATCACTATCACAAATCTTGGAGAATCAACATTTACGTAG
>Ga0169931_10005035_pt1 | contig 20319 bp, 16 predicted proteins | sample Kivu_15m_20L_FD_129675 | JGI IMG/M metagenome (GOLD analysis project Ga0169931, IMG submission 129675) | Freshwater microbial communities from Lake Kivu, Western Province, Rwanda to study Microbial Dark Matter (Phase II) - Kivu_15m_20L... | ecosystem: Environmental > Aquatic > Freshwater > Lake... | reverse complement strand
CTTTTTCATATCGTTTTGTTTTTTCAGTTCTAAATTTTTTCAGTATTACAAAGTTCTATATTTCTATTCCCGCCTCCTTCAGTAGTTCACCCATTCTTTTTTTTTACGCTTTTTACCTACTGACTGATTTTTTTGTACATTCGTTCTTTCATTATTTAAATAAATTATCTTGGGAAAATTTCAACTTGATACGCATTACACTCCCTCGGGAGATCAACCAAAAGCGATAAAAGAAATTTGTGCGGGTATAGAAAATGGGGAAAAACATCTCTGTTTGCTGGGGGTTACCGGTTCTGGTAAAACATTTACTATGGCTCAGGTAATTGCAAAAATGAACAGACCTACTCTTATTCTCAGCCATAATAAAACACTTACGGCACAACTATATGGCGAATTCAAACAATTTTTTCCAGAGAACGCCGTTGAATATTTTGTTTCTTACTACGACTATTATCAACCTGAAGCTTATGTAGTTTCTTCTGATACTTATATTGAAAAAGATTTAGCCATTAATGATGAGATAGACAAGCTCAGATTAAGGGCAACTTCTCAGTTATTAACCGGACGTAGAGATATTATTGTGGTTGCTTCTGTTTCTTGTATTTATGGCATGGGAAATCCGGATGATTATAAAAGCGGAATTATCACACTACAACAAAATCAAAAAATTAGCAGAAATGGGCTGCTCTACAAACTGGTTGATGCCCTTTATTCCCGAACAGAGACAGACATGCAAAGGGGAAACTTCAGGGTTCGGGGAGATAATGTAGATATCTGCCTGCCCTATACAGATCATAGCATTCGAATTAGTTTTTTTGGAGACGAAATTGAAGAAATTTCTAAAATTGAAACCATTTCTGGAAAAACAATTGAAGGGTTGGATCAGATCCATATTTATCCTGCCAACTTATATATTGCCCCCAAAGAAAAATTAAAAGAAATTATCCGTGCCATAGAAGATGAATTAAATGAACAGGTAAAATACTTCCAAAAAGAAGGCAGATATACAGAGGCGAAAAGATTAAAAGAGAGAGTTGATATGGACCTGGAAATGATGCGTCAACTCGGCTATTGTTCTGGTGTGGAAAATTATTCGCGCTTTTTTGACGGGAGAAAACCTGGTGCTAGGCCTTTTTGCCTTTTAGACTATTTTCCAGATGACTACCTGATGATAATAGATGAAAGTCATGTAACGATTCCACAGTTTAGAGGAATGTATGGCGGTGACCGGCAAAGAAAAACTACATTGGTAGAACATGGTTTCAGACTTCCTTCTGCAATCGATAACAGACCGCTTAACTTTCAAGAATTTGAATCATTAATGCATCAGGTTGTTTTTGTAAGTGCTACACCAGCAGACTATGAGCTGGAAAAAACAAATGGCTGGGTTATAGAGCAGATTGTAAGACCTACAGGCTTGCTGGATCCGGTTATTGAATTAAGGCCTGCAATACATCAGGTGGAAGATTTATTGGAAGAAATTGACAAAACTGTAAAAAATGGCGGTAGAATTCTCGTTACTACTATAACCAAAAGAATGTCTGAAGAACTGGCTAAATATCTTTCTAAACTTCAAATCAAATGCAGATATATTCACTCTGATATTGATACGCTGGAGAGAGTTGAAATATTAAGAGATCTGAGATTGGGAGATTTTGATGTTCTCATTGGAATTAATCTTCTCCGCGAAGGGCTAGACCTGCCCGAAGTATCTTTGGTTGCTATTTTGGATGCCGATAAAGAAGGATTTTTAAGAAATGAGAAATCTCTTACTCAAACAGCAGGCCGAGCTGCAAGAAATGCCCAGGGTAAAGTAATTTTGTACGCCGACAAAATTACTCCCTCCATGCAAAACATGATGGACGAAACCCAAAGAAGAAGAGAGATACAATCCCAATACAATTTGGAAAATCAAATCACCCCTACCACAGTTTTCAAATCAAAGGAAGAAATATTAAAACAAAGTTCTGTCCTTGATATTAGACCTAAACTCCATTACAAAGAAGAGGACGAAATAAAAGACTTGGCGGCAGATCCAATTGTCAATTACATGACAAAAGATCAACTATTAAAAGCCATAGATCAGGCGCAAAAGAAAATGAAAAAAGCTGCCAAAGAAACAGATTATTTGAGTGCAGCACAATTCAGAGATGAGATGAATGCACTTAAAGCTCTTTACGAAAAAAAATATCCTAAGGAATAATTATCGCGATATTACCAGCTTTTTGGTAAATACTTTTCCCTTATGATCCGCCACTGCAAACAGGTAAACACCATTCTGTAAATCCCCCACAAATAAATTCATTAGGGATAACCCTTTTGTATTTCCTCCCTTAATTCTTTGACCTAATATATTTGATAAACTCCAATTCTGTACCTCATTTTCATCAAAAATTACTCTTATGTCATTTTGCGCTGGATTGGGATAAATCTGCCAATCTAACTCTTCGCTCTCCACATACTGCACGGAAATTACGCCTTCTTGAAAAACAAACCTCAAACCAGCAATTGATTCAAAATTACGCTCTGATTTAATCTGCAGATTTCCAATATTCAAACTGTAATACCCGGAACCATGAGCGCAGCACAAACCATCACCGGCACGATCACTTATCTTCAGATAATAACAATGTCCAACGCTTGCTGTGAATGGCAGGGTTAACAAACTGTTGGGTACAGGATAATTTGAACCAGACAACAAAATAGTATCTGCCGTTTCATCCTTTAATCTCCAGCTTATGTCTGTTGGATAATTGTCAAACTGTATAGATAAACTTCCATTTGTACTATCAGACACAAACAGACTCGCCTGGTCAATTTGTACGGTACCAACATTGGACGTATATGCTATTCCATTCAGAGAAATCAATTTCAGATCTATCAGATTTATCGGATTTTGTAAATTTAAAATTGGTTTCAATTCAACTTTTTGTACGTATGCCGTGGCTAAAGACTGATTCAAATAATAAGTATCCCTCTGAATTACCGATTGATTGACCGTAGCTTCAATTACAAAAGAGTCAATTCCAACATTTCCAAGATTCTGAATCTCAACCGCAACATTACCTGTTGTACCACAAATCTGATTAAAATCATCCAGACTTTGAACCTTATCTAAATTTACACCCAATACAGAATCTGAAGCAATTGTTGGTTTTGAAAAAGCCAGGGTATGAATATTTGTACTATCCGTTTCTGATATCCAGGCCAAGACTTTGGGTTGCCAGGCTAAAAAAGGAAAGCCGTTGAACTGAACTGGAAGACTCAATACGATTGTGTCTACCCTATAGGTGCCTGTAATTGAAGGCGCCAACAGAGAATTTGTTAGGTTTATATTTTGAAAAAATACATTTCTGTGGATATATTTTCCATTTAGGTCCAATGCGCTGCTATCATTTTCTGATCCACGCTGCATGTAAACCAAACTATCAAGTAAAACCACAGCATTTACTTGTAAACTCTGGTTGGTCGTTGAGGTGAAATAAGATTCTAAAATTATTTCTAAATTTTGGGTTGTTTGATTCAAACGGCTTCGTATAGCTATGTTAACGGGACTGGTTTCAGAAAGTACGGTGTCAATAGCCGAGGAAATGCTGTTGAACTGCAAAGCCTGGCTTTGATTCTGTTCTGATAGAGTTGAAAAAATTCTTCTGTTGATTGTTGAAATGGGAAATACAATACCTTTGGTTCTTTGCAGCAAAGAATCTCCATAGGTTGTAGTAAAATCTTGTTGATTGGCAAAGGGTTCTGCAAAAATACCAGCATGATAGTTGATATAAAAAAAATCATCCGGGTAAGCTACACTCCAAGATCGTTGCTGTTTGTATAACTCTGTACTGTAATAACCATTTATTCCTGTAAATCCCTCTAAAAGGACTTTTTTATTCTCAATCGTTGTAGATACATTAATCTGAGATGACAGAACTACAACACAGCTAAAACTGAAGAAAAATGTTAAAATGTGTTTCATTGATATAAATTGAATGCCAAAAATACAATATTTTCTCATGATATGATTTGAAGCCATAATTTAATATGAGCTAATTACTTATTACTTATGAATTTCATTTATTTTTTTTACTTTTGTCAAAGTATTTATTTCGAGCATTCGAACCTGATGGCTGATGATTAGACCTTTACTTATATTACTTTTTACATTTTATTCCATTTTACTTTCAGCACAGCTGTCAGTTTCCTCTACTTATGCGACTGCTCAAGGTAAGACCAGTGAGGAAATTTCTCCCAATATCATCTTAAAAAATATAAGTTCAAGAACCTTAGAACTGAAATGGGAAAGAATTAAAAATCAACTCCCATCAGGCTGGGAATCTGCTGTTTGCGATAAACAATGTTATTCTGGATACCTTGACAGTAAAACCTTTAGTTTGGCGCCTGGAGAAAGCATCTCTGATTTTCGTGTCAATTTCAGACCTAATGGTAATGATGGCATAGGCTCTGCGGAAATAAAAATATTTGAGCTAAAACAACCGCAAAATCAATATACAATTACTTTTTCTGCTTCTGCAAATCCATCTGTAAGTTCCAACTCCATTTCTAACTCCATTCCTTCTGTGTATCCCAATCCGGTTACAGAGTTTTTATCTGTTTCAGATCCGTCCAATGATGTTAAATATGTGGAAATATACAATTTAGTTGGTAAAAAAATATACGAATTCGCACTGCGAAATGATAACGCAAAAATTGACGTATCTGAACTTCAAAGGGGAATTTATATTGTTCGTCTACTTGACAAAAACAGACATTTACTGCGAACGCAAAAGGTGAGTAAATATAATCCTTAATAAGAAAAGGAATTACTGCCACTCAGATCGTAAAATATATAAAAAACAAAAGCCTCGTAATCGAGGCTTTTATTTTTTTTTGATCTGATATTTTATATCTCCTATAAGAATTCTTCAGGCTCTTCATATTCCATTGACTCTCTTTCTAAGTGATACATTTCTTCACCCAGTCCGGCCAGTTCTCTATCTACAAGAACTCTACCGCAATGCTCACAAGCCACAATCTTTTTGCGTTGGCTTAATTCTTTTTGCACCTGAGGTGGGATATGATTATAACAACCTCCGCAAGAATCTCTTTCAATTGATACAACAGCCAAACCATTTTTGTAAGCGCCTCTGATTCTGTCATAAGCCTTAAGCAAACGCTCATCTATCGATTTTCTGGCCTTTTCAAGCTTTTTCTGGAGATTCTTTTCATCTTTCTCCGTTTTGGCTATAATCTTTTTAAGTTCTTCCTCTTTTCTTTCTAAGTCTTTTACTTTGGTTTCTTTCTTTCTTTTGGCAGCCTCCAAAGTAACTTCCTTGTTACCAAGATTCAACTTTCCTTCTTTAATTCTTTTATTGGCTAACTGAATGTCTAATCTTTGTAATTCAATTTCTCTGGTTAAAGCATCGAATTCGCGATTGTTCTTTACATTCTCCTGTTGCTTTTCATATTTTAAAATCAAAGACTCTGATTCAGAAATAGATGCGTTGTGCTTGGCCAACCTTAGTTCCATTTCTTTTAATTCGTCTTGTAATTTAGCAATTCTTGTATCCAAACCGACCAACTCATCTTCTAGCTCTCTTACTTCCATGGGTAGTTCTCCCTTCAATCGCTCTATATTGTCAATTTGAGTATCAACTGTTTGAAGTTCATAAAGACTTTTTAATTTTTCCTCTACTGGGATGCTGTTTGCAACATTGGTTTTTTTAGCCATAAATATTTGAAATTCTTATGTTTAAATTAAGGTCTATACTTTATTGAATGAATATAAATACTACAGATGAAAATACTGAACTGGATTTGTATTCACTTTTGTTTTGTGAATGGCAAAGATAGAAAAATTTTGTGATAATACATCATAAAGTAAATCAATTGTATATTGTTCTGACTCATAATGCCCTATATCAAGAATCATCAAATTATTTTCTGCATCAAAAAATTCGTGGTATTTAAAATCAGCACTGATAAAAACATCTGCTTTTTGATTTATTGCCCTGGAAACCAAGAAGGATCCTGCGCCCCCACAAAGTGCCACTTTCTTAATTTCTTTCAACTCTTTTACCTCTGTATATCGAATTATATCTGATTTAAAAAGGGTGGCAACCCTATGTAAAAACTCTTTTTTACTGGCGGGCTCAGGCAATTCTCCAATTAAACCAGATCCTATTTCCTGATTTACATTTTCTAATTTGATAATATCATAAGCAACTTCCTCATAAGGGTGTGCTTTTTTCATGGCACTTATCACCTGAGAGATGTTGGGGTCCGGGCAAATTAATTCCAGTTTCAACTCTGGCTCCCGATGAAAATCTCCTTTTTTCCCAAAACTAGGATTTGCCTTCTCATTAGCTCTGAACGTTCCTGTTCCGGCCTGTATAAAACTACAATAATCATAATTCCCGATTTTTCCCGCACCAGCTTCAAACATGGCCTGTTGTACAATATCGATATGCTCTGTTGGAACATAAGTGATTATTTTGTTCAAAATGCCCTTTTTGGGAGATAAAATTTGCGTATTTAACAAACCCAGTTTTTCCCCCATTTTACTACAAACTCCAGAATGTAGAACATTATCTAAATTGGTATGAATAGCATAAATTGCTATATCGTTTTGTATGGCTTGAATTAAAACCCTTTCGACATAAGTTTTTCCGGTTATTTTTTTTAAGCCCTTGAAAAGAATGGGGTGATGCGCAATAATGAGATTTGCCCCCAGTTGAATTGCTTCTGCTATCACTTCTTCTGTCGTATCCAAACAAACCAATATTGATTTAACTTCTGTGGAAATATTTCCCACAATTAATCCAGAGTTGTCATAATCCTCTTGATAAGGCACTGGCGCAAGTTGCTCTAAAACCTTTATTACCTCTACAATTGTTGCCATTTTTATATATTTAAAAAAGGGTAACGTAATACGCTACCCTTTTTCTTCAGATTAATACTATGAAATTAATATTTCCACTTTCTGTTTTTACCACCATCATTTTCTGGGCGACCCATTTCTGTTTCACCTTCTTTGGCTACCGACATTTCAACTCTTCTATTCTGGAACAAATCAGCATCTGTAGTAGCTTGAGGTATTAAGTTATCCTTCTTGCCTGAGTATCGAACTACAAAACGATTTTTATCAAAACCATACTGCTTGGTCATATAATCAACTACAGACATTGCCCTGTTGTAAGACAACATGTCATTATAGGCATCGGTAGCTCTGGAATCTGCATGGCCATACACAACAATTTTCATATCAGGATAAGCTTTCATAACTCGATTTACCTGAGCTAAACTTGTATATGCCTCAGGACGTAAAACATATTTGTCGGTGTCAAAATGAAGTGTAGGTAAGAACCATTCTTTTAATCCTCCTCCCATTCCGCCTTTGCCGGCTGCCGGATCAAAGGTTTGAGAGCCAATGATTAATTTATCGGATCCGTCGTTATTCTTAACAATCTGAACGTCTTTTTCTGTCAATGGCTTGGGAACATCTGCGACACCACTTTCATTTACAGTGTAACCGGGAGGAGAATGTGGCTCCTGATCCAAATGATCAGCAACACCATCTCTGTCTGAATCCAAAGCCTTTCCTTTAGCGTCTACAGGTGCGCCCTCTGGTGTTTCTGGCTCTTCATCCAATTTATTAACAACACCATCCTGGTCATTGTCTTTAAACCATTCATCGTCTAATTTTCTCTTCAAATCAGAAATATCATCCATAGGGGCAATGAGCGGATTAACAAACCATAATGGTTGAATAGCCTTTTCCTTGTTTCCAATATGGAAACTTAATCTTACAGAAGTATACTGTGGAATATCCATTCCAGAAGTTAAGCCTCCTACATCGCTTAGATACTTGCCATCCATGAAATCGTCAGCTGATAAGAAAATTTGATGCTCAAGAGCCAACGAAATTCTAGGTGTAATCAGATATTCGAAACTCATGCCCAAATTAACAAAAGGATTCAATGCCATCGGATTGTCCTTTCCTATGGTTAAAATGTTATTCCTGTTTTGAATAGCATTTGTTTCATAAGAGTCATCTAAAATTCCTTTGATGTTACTAATCACTTGAGATCTGCCGTCCAGAGTGCTGAGATCCAAGGCATCACCATTTTTGTCAAATGGAACTGTGGTAAAATCATAGGCATTTCCATTGCCATCTAAAGCATTTTGCATGGTTCTGTATAAATTAACACCCACACCTCCAATCATATTGAGGGTCCATTTGTTCTGCTTTTTATGAAACTTGATGTTATTCAAACAAAATACACCTTGCAAGGAAAGGGCATGGTGTTGTTCAATTTTATAGTTGGCATAAGAACTTGTCCCTGGCGCATACAAAGAGTTGTAGGGGGCAACATCTCCAAAACTACTGATAGGAGAAGCTTGATAGTTCATCCCGCTAGCCTGCCCGAACATATACTCTGCACGCAAGGAAACAACATAACCCAAAGATTTTCTTACATGTATGCTTGTTCCCCAGCCAAATTGTGATTTCACATCACCACTCACTAGAAAACTTCCAGCACCGAGTCCGATTTGCCACATGTCTTTTGGTCTTCCCGGAAAATATTCTCTTCCTTTTAACCAATTTTCATGTTGTGCCGCATTCTTTTTTGTAACGTATTTGCTGTCTGATGGATTTACCTGAATTTGTGCGTTCGAAACAGACTGCATAGACAATAGTATCACGGCAAGTAATACTTTTGTACTAAGATTTGGTCTTAGATTCATAGTCATTTTTTTTGGTCTACGTAATAAGTAAAAGGTCTCAACATTGAACAAATGAATGTTCAATGTATCAAAATTAAATTTTATTTTCAATTATTTTGATTTTTTGTTAAAAATTTAACAGTTCCCAAACTCAGAATCCAAAAAAAACAATAAACAGATGTTTAGACCAGCTTTTTTATTGCTCTTTCTAATGCCTTCGTGCTAATTCCTTTCGCATGGCTCTCCTCAAGTCCGAGTGTCAACAAAGCATCTTTGATCGTGTTGGAAACATCCTCAAAAATAGCTTCATCTGTAACCTCTACCCCGGGTTGCATTAAATAAGCAAAAACACGTGCCATGCCACAATTGGCAATAAAATCTGGTATGATGCTAATTTTGTGGTCCATTTCCTCCGCTGTAGGTCCAAAAAAAACATCATCGTCCGTGAAAGGAACATTCGCACCACAAGAAATAAGTTCCAGGCCAGAGGCAATCATTGCCTCCAACTGAGCCCGGGAAACAATTTTAGATGCTGCACCGGGAATAAAAATTTCCGCAGAAACAGACCATATGTTCTGGTTCACCTCATCAAAGGGAATAAGATTTGGCGATACAAGTTTATTTCCCCTTTTCTGAAGAAACAATTGTTTCAGCTCTTCTTTTGTAAAACCATTTTCGTTAATCAAACCACCAGAAAGATCAATGATACCTACAATACTTATATCTAATTCCGAGAGATAAAAGGCAGCAGCAGCAGCCACATTTCCCCAGCCTTGTATAATGGCTCTCTTTTTTTGTTTCAAATCTTTCTGGGTAATGTCATAATAATGCTTTACCGCCATTGCAACGCCATATCCGGTAATCATATCAGCCACCGTAAACTGAACTTCTGAAGAGGGGACATATTTTTTATTTTCGATTACCTTACTCACCCCTTTTCTTAATTGACCAATAATGGACGTGAAATTTCCAGAATCTGCCTTTAGGTGTCCTCTAACGATACCTTCTTGCGGATGCCACAATCCATAGGATTCTGTAATTGGAATAACATCATGAACCTCATCAATATTCAAGTCACCTCCTGTTCCGTAATAATTCTTAAGTAAAGGCATAATTGCCTGATACCATCTGTACAGTACTTCTTTTTTTATCGGGTCTGTGGGATCAAAATTAATACCTGATTTTGCCCCACCTATAGAAGGACCGCAAACAGAAAATTTAACTTCCATTACCTTAGCCAAGGAAACAACCTCTGATTTTGTTAATCCTTTTCTCATTCTAGTTCCCCCACCAGCAGCTCCTCCTCTTAATGAGTTGATCACAACCCAACCTTCAGCACCTGTTTCTTCATCGTACCATTCAAAAACGATTTCTTGTTTTTTCTCCTTGTATCTGTTCAACAATTCTTTCATCCTGGTTAAATTTGATTCAAATATAATCTTCAATCCTATTAAAAAAATGATAATTTTAGAAAAATTTGAACGAGTACAATTATGTTAGAATATTTATCAGAACCACTTCCCTTTTCAAATGATCATTATCCTTCCTTTAGTATTGGTTCAAAACTGTGTAAAGCATCTGACCTAACACGTCTGACACAACCACCCCTTGTTGCCCTGATTACCGAGGGGGAAGATTTAGAACCCTACCAAAATTTTAGAAAATCTTTGTATCAACTGCAAGCTCCCTTCGACTTTGGTTTTTTTGTTGACCTGGGCGGATGTAAAGGCGGAATGGTAGGAATTACAGAAACCGTGGATTTTTTGAAACAGCGAGATATTTTACCCGTAGTTGTTGGGAAATCAGAAGAAATACCCTTGTCTCTTTTGCGTGCTTGCAGTACAGATCCATTTCCTGTACAACTCACCCTGGCCAATGCTAGAATTGACTATCCCTGGAATTCTAAAGAAAAACCAAATCCCTTACAACAAATGATGGAATTTTATCCTCAGTTTTTAGAAAGGATTCACTTTATGGGTTTTCAATCCTATTTCGTAGATCCTTTGGTTTTGGATTTTTTTAAGGAAAAATATTTTGACTGTTATCGCTTGGGGTGGATGAAATCACAAATTCAGGAATCAGAACCTATTTTGAGAGATTCTGATATTTTAGGCTTAAGCATGAATGCTCTTTGCTTTGCAGATGCCCCGGCCGCTACAGCTGCGAATCCCAATGGATTTTCTGCTGCGGAAGCTTGTCAAATTGCCCGGTATGCAGCAATGAGCGATCGTATGAAAATGATTGGTATCTGTGATTATGACCCAAGCCTTGATCAAAGAAACATAAGTGCACAACTTGTAGCACAAATGATTTGGTTTGTTTTTCAGGGTATTCAACAAAGAAAAAATGAATTTCCCCCTGATATGAGTTGTATGCAAAGATTTGACATAAGCACCCAACCGATTAGCTTTTACCGAAGCAATAAAAGCGATCGTTGGTGGTTTTCTCTGGAAGGAAGATCCAGAAACCTGATTTCTTGCAGCTATGAAGACTATAAAAAGACCTGCGAGGGTGATCTTCCCGAACGTATATTAATGGTGATTGACAGAATGTAAAAAGAAAAAATCTTATGAATAAAAATTCCGCAACCCTTTGGTTAATTGTTGTTGCCGCTTTAGGATACTTTGTAGATATCTATGATTTAGTTCTTTTCAACGTGGTAAAAAAAGAAAGCCTTGAATTTATTCAAGCACATTCAGGTGTTTCAATGGATATCAAGAATACAGGCATTTTTCTTTTCAATTGCCAAATGCTAGGAATGTTGCTTGGAGGTTTACTCTGGGGCATTTGGGGAGATAAGAAAGGCAGAATTTCTGTTCTTTTTGGCTCCATTCTCTTATATTCAGTCGCTAATATTGTCAATGCCTTTACTTTTGATGTGCCTACCTATGCAGTTATACGCATCATTGCTGGAATCGGTTTGGCTGGTGAATTAGGCGCAGGTATTACCCTGGTTTCTGAAACCATGGACAAGGAAAAAAGAGGTTATGGTACCATGATCATTGTTACCTTTGGTGCCTTGGGTGCAGTAGTGGCTGCTCTCGTGGGGGCGAAAGGTTCTTTACTTGTTTCCATCATTGAACAAATTTCAGGCTACCGTCTTATGAACTGGCAAGTGGTTTACCTTTTTGGAGGTTTTCTTGGACTCCTGCTCCTTCTGTTAAGGGTAGGAACCTTTGAAAGTGGAATGTATAAGGAAATTTCTGACAAGCAAATTAAAAAGGGTGATTTTATCTCCTTTCTAAAAAAACCAAATCTTTTGTGGCGTTATATTTCTTGTATCATGATCGGACTCCCCACCTGGTTTTTAATCGGAGTGCCTGTATCTCTCTCTCAAGATGTATTTGCTCCCCTACTTGGACTTGAGGGTTTGGTGAACGGAACTGCCGTGATGTTTGCTTACCTTGGGCTTTCTGTGGGAGATTTAGCCTCAGGAGCTCTAAGCCAATTTCTTAAAAGTAGAAAAAAGGTGGTCTATATTTATCTCTTCCTTTCCTTGATGCTCCTGTGTTATTATGTGTTTTTTATGAAAAATATTTCTTTGGAAGAATACTATTTCATTTGTTTTTTAATAGGTTTTGCAGCAGGATATTGGGCAATTTTTGTTTCAATAGCTGCAGAACAGTTTGGAACGAATATCCGATCCACTGTAACAAACACTGTTCCCAACTTTGTAAGAGGAGCAGTGCTCCCAATAACAATGAGTTTCAGCTCACTTTCTGTTCAATTTCTACCCATGCAAGCAGCATTTATTGTTGGTCTGGTTTGCATTTTACTGGCATTTTGGGCAACATTTCAAATTAAGGAAAGCTTTGCCAAAGATTTAGATTACATTGAAACTATGTAACTGTTTATTTCTCTTTCCAGGTCTTAAATAAATGCTCCTGTGTTTTTGGTCTGTCCGCATCCAATTCCCGAAGCGGTTCACATTCCTTTAAAGTTTGGTAACAATCATTAGGCAATTGCTGGTAAAGTTTGGTTCCCTCCGTTTTCCAGGCTATCATCTCATCGCTGACTTCCTTTATAATTTTTGCTGGATTTCCAACCACCAATGACCTCGCCGGAATGACCATATTGGCCGGAACAAAACAGAGTGCTCCGACAATGGAATTTTCACCCACCTGCACGTCATCCATCAAAACGGCATTCATCCCAACCAAAGCATTTTTGCCAACAACAGCCCCATGGATAATCGCGCCATGTCCGATATGGGCAGCCTCGTGAAAGACAGCCGATTTACCGGGAAACATGTGCACCACGCAATTTTCCTGTATGTTACAACCGTCTGCAACACTGACCAAGCCCCAGTCTCCTCGAAGTACCGCTCCCGGACCAATATAACAATGGGCGCCAATGATGACGTTTCCCGTAACATTGGCCTGAGGATGAACAAAAGCAGTTTCGTGAACTACCGGTTTATATCCGTTGAATTCGAAAATCATTATTTGGATTTAAATTGGTTGATCGCATTCACAGTAAAATCTGTCAATACCAGCTTACCGCTGATACCGGCACGTATAGAAAGCAGTTCATCCCAATTTTCGGTACCTTCCCAAAATACCTGCTTCAGATGTTGCATAGCTTCCGGGCTCGATTTACTCAAAATTTCAGCAAGCTCGGCAATGGCCTTGTCCATTTCTTCGATGCTGTCATAGGTTGAGGCATAAAGTCCTTTTTCTCTGGCCCATTCCGCATCAAAAAACTGCGTTGCATGAATCGCCATCTGTGAAAAAGCAGATAATCCGACCTTACGCTGAACGGCAGGACCAACAACAAAAGGACCAATTCCAACAGCCAGCTCGCTCAATTTCACAGCCGCTGTCTTGAGTGCAAAACAATAATCAGTAGCAGAAGCAATTCCTACTCCTCCTCCTATTGCCTTGCCCTGCACTCTTCCGATAATTAATTTCGGACATTTTCTGCAAGCATTGATTACATTGGCGAAGCCCATAAAAAACTTATGCCCGTTCTCTTTATCTTTTATTGAAATCAATTCGTCAAAACTGGCGCCGGCGCAAAATGTTTTTTCTCCTTTACTTTGTAATACGAGAACACGCACATCTTCATGCTCTCCCATTCTTCTTATCGTTTCGGATAGATCCGCCAACAACCTGGCCGGCATTGAATTATGTGAGGGGTGGTAGAATTCTATGGTTGCTATGCCCTGATTGATACTAAGTTCAATATTTCCGAGTAATCTTTTGTCTTCCATCTGTTTTTTTTATGCTACAAAGTTAATAGATTATCGTTTATTTTTTAAATCCTTTGTCTGCGTTAAAAGAATGATTCGTAATATTTCCCTATCTTTGTCTCTTCATTTTTTTAAAAAATCAGCACTTTTTTATGTTTCGTTTGGCTCTTTTTATTTCAGGCAGAGGATCTAACATGAGTGCCATCGTTCAGTCATGCCAATCTGGTTTGTTACAAAATGTAGCCCTTCCAGTTCTTGTATTTTCAAATAAAGAACAAGCGGAAGGTCTCAAGTGGGCGCAAGAAAACAAAATCAATACACTTTGCATTCCATCCAAAGGAAAAACCCGCGCTGATTTTGATGCAGAGGTTCTCGCTGCCATCCGACCCTATCATATTGATTATATTTTGCTGGCAGGATATATGCGCGTTGTCAGTCCCTTGTTGGTAGATGCTTTTCCTGGAAAAATTATCAACATTCACCCGGCAGATACAAAAGAACACCAAGGGATGGACGGTTATGCCTGGGCTTGGGAACAAAAAAAAGAAAGTACAAAAATTACCGTGCACTATGTCGACTATGGGTTAGACACCGGAGACATCATTGCTCAGGCAGAAATTGATATGAAAAATATAAACAGTCTGGAGGACTTGGAAAGAAAAGGTTTAAAGCAAGAACACCAACTTTACAGCCAAGCTCTTTATCAGGTTTTTACTCAAAGCATTCAGAAATAAAGTCTTTAAAATATGTGTGGAATCATCGGCCTCTACGGCAAAAATAATATTGTTTACGATCTTTTGATGGGACTCAATGCCTTACAACACCGTGGCCAGGACGCCGCCGGAATTATAACTTTTGACAAAACATTTCATACAAAAAAAGGCTTGGGCTTGGTTAGTAATGTTTTTGAACAAAAACATGCAGATCGACTGACCGGAAATATTGGCGTGGGGCATGTCCGATACACAACCCAGGGCACCAACGAGCTGAGTAATGCTCAACCCATCGCCGCGAATTATCCTTTTGGCATAGCGATGGCGCACAATGGAAATGTGACTAATTTTGAAGAGCTGCGAAAAATGCTTTATGACGACTATCATACCCTGCCGGCTACAACCAATGACCTGGAGTTAATTCTCTATACCTTCGCCTCTGAATTAAAGAAAAAAGACCTGGGAAACCTCTCTGTTCAGGATATTTTCGAGAGTGTAAAAGTTACCCAATCCAAAGTACATGGCGCCTATGCTGTTATTGCTGCCATTGCAAACCATGGACTGATCGCTTTCACAGACCCTAATGGTATTCGTCCCCTGATTTTAGGAAAACAAGATACGACAGATGGTAGGGTTTATGGATTTGCCTCTGAATCCGTTTGCTTCGATCATTTAGGTTATGAAATAGTAAGAGATATTCAACCTGGCGAAATTGTTTATATTGATGAAGATAGAAATATGCATAGCTCTTTTGGAACCGTAAAAGGTCAAAATTTTTGTGTGTTTGAATTCATCTACTTTGCCAGAGAAGATTCTACGATCCAAAACAAACTGGTTGCTGGTCAGAGAGTAAAAATGGGGCGTCAATTAGGAAAAAGATTAAAATCCCTGGGCATTCAACCTGACCTGGTTATAGATGTTCCCACCTCAGGTTACTTCGCGGCATCTGGTTTGGCTGAAATGCTTGGCATTCCCTACAAAAGAGGTTTGGTAAAAAGCAATTATATTGGCAGAAGCTTTATTTCTCCTAATCAGCAGGAGAGAGAGCAAATGGTCAAAAGAAAACTAAACCCTATTCGAAAAACCATTGCAGGAAAAAAAATTGCTGTAGTTGATGATTCTATTGTAAGGGGAACCACCTCAAAAAGATTGGTTCAAACCCTTAGAGAAGCGGGTGCCAAAGAAATCTATTTTGTTTCGGCTGCTCCGGCTGTGATAAGCCCTTGCATTTATGGAATAGATATGAGTATCTCCACAGAACTTATCGCTGCCAATAAAACATTAGAGGAAATCAAAACCTATATCGAAGCCGATGCCGTTGTTTATCTTCCCATTGAAGACTTGAAAGAAATCTTTCAAGAACTGCCAACCTGTATGGCTTGTCTTGATAAGCAATATCCAACTTTTGGAGCCATGGAAGCCTTACAAAAAATCGAAGAAGAAAGAATTCATTCCGGCGGCCGTTAGTTTTTTTTGAACTCAATTTTTTCCATAGCTCTTTCCGTAATGGCGGTTATAGTCAAGCTGGGATTGACTCCAATATTTGCCGAAATCATCGATCCATCGCAAATCAGCATATTTTTATAATTAAAAACCTTGTTGTCTGCATCAATGACACCGCTGGCAGCATCCTTACCCATACAGGCGCCTCCCAAAACATGGGCCGTGGTAGGAATACCCAACAGGGTTTCTGTACTCATTACCATAGCTTTTCCATTGATGATTTTTTCTGTTTTCAATGCAAGTGACTGCGCAACAGGGTTAAAAGCAGTTGGGGCCGGACCTTCTTCCAGTCTGGTTTTTAGGCTCCCGATTTTGGTTCGTTTCATTGTCAAAGTAGAATCGATACTTTCCATATAAAGCAAAATCTGTGTTCTTTTGCTCCAGTCGTCCACAAAATAGGCTTTGAAATTTTTGACAGGGTGTCGGAAAATATCTATCAACATTTTAAAAAACCTTCCCAGAACTGTTTTTCCTTGAACCATTGGGGCCATAAAAATCCGCCAAAAACCAGATCCTGCAGCATATTTTACTGGTTCCAGATGTCTGTTTTCATCAATATTCAAGATCGAACCAATCGCAATGCCCTCTGAAAATGTTTTGTTTTTATCAAAGGTCGTAACCCCTATCAGGCTCTCAGAGTTGGTTCTGACCCCCTTACCCAGACAATCGGATAAATTCGGAAGAGAACTTTCCTTGAGTTTCAACAATAAATCCAAGGTACCCAGTACGCCTCCGGCAAAAACTACAGCTTTGGTTTTTAACTGACCTTTTTGAGGAAATCGCTTGAGGGAGTCTTTGAATTTGACAATATATCCTTCAGAGCCATCTTCATTTTGGGGAATTACATCATAAACCAATGTTTCAGCTTTTATTTCAGCACCCAATTTCTGAGCCAGGTACAGATAATTTTTATCTAATGTGTTTTTTGCGTTGTGCTGACAACCCAGCATACAAGCTCCACACTGTATACAACCAGTTCTGTCTGGTCCTTCCCCATTGAAATAAGGATCTGAAACTGTTTCACCTGGCTTTCCAAAATAAACGGCAACCTCTGATTGTTGAAAAGCTGATTTATTTCCCAACTCATCAGCAAGTGACATCATCAGATTTTCGCTGATACTTTTATATGGGTGTCTTTCGGCTCCCAGCATTCTTCTTGCTGTTTGATAATGGGTTTTCAGCTCTTCTTCCCAGTCGCAGAGACCTTTCCAGTTGCCGGAATTAAAAAATGCAGTCTTCGGAATCGGTAAAGTGTTGGCATAAACAATGGAACCTCCGCCCACGGCCACGCCACTTAAAACCGCAACATGCCGATAAAATGACAATTTCAGCATACCCTTAAGTCCGAGTCCGGGTAACCATAACCATTTTTTTAGGTTCCAGTTTGTTTTGGGGAAATCCTGTTTTTGAGAATACCATCTTCCCTTTTCAATGACCAATACCTTATATCCTTTTTCTGACAGTCGAAGCGCTGAGACTGATCCTCCAAAACCACTTCCAACAATGATGTAATCATACTTTTTTTCTTCCATAAAATAAAAGTAATGATTTTTTTAAAAACAGGGAGGGTCGTATTTCCCCAAATACGACCCTTGATTCCCTTTTCCCTATGAATTAACCAAAACTAGTTGTCTTTTACAACAACTATGAATCAAATATATTAGCCCAACACATTTTATCAATAGGTAAAATACCTAGAGGATTAAAATAGGTAAAATACCTACTGCTGAATTTTTAGAAAACGGTTGATTTACAAAGACTTTAGCTTTCCTTTAAAATCCAACAAATTCTGATACCCCTTTTTTTGCATAATTTCTTGAAGCTCCTGAGCTATTCTGTCAAAGGCTGAAACACCTTCTTGCATTAAAATTGTTCCCAATTGCACAACAGATGCCCCACATAAAATATGTTCAAATGCATCTACACCTGATCTGATTCCGCCACAACCCACCACATCTATATCCTTCTTCAATAGCGTATAAAATTGTCTCACATTTGCTAAAGCTGTTGGCTTTATATAATCACCTCCAATCCCGCCAAATCCATCTTTGGGTTTTATTACAACCTCTTCTTTGTCGGAGTCGATCACCAAAGCATTGCCAATGCTATTGATACAGGTAACAAAACGAAGTGGATACTGATTTAAGATTTCTGCCATTTGATGAAAGTGAATTATATCAAAATAAGGCGGCAGTTTCACCCCTAAAGGCTTTGAACATAACGGCATTATCTTTTCCAGAACAATTTCCGTTTGAGTAAAATCATATGCCGTTTGAGGTTTTCCTGGCAAATTGGGACAAGAAAGATTCAGCTCAATAGCTGAAATCTCATCAATTTGACTGAGGTGTTGAATCATTTTGACGTTCTCTTCCAAACTCATTCCGGAAACTGATATAAAAAACGGCTTTTTGTACTTTGCCAATTGCCGGGCTTGCTCGGCATAAAACAAATATCCCTTATTGGGTAAACCCATTGAGTTTATACTTCCCCAGGGCGTATCAACATATCTGGGCGAAGGATTGCCCTCCCTTTCCTGTTCGGTTGCACTTTTTGAAATAAAAAGTCCGGCGGAAGATTTACCCAGGTCATTCAACTCTTTTTCTGTTGTGCAAAGAGGTCCGGATGCGTTCATGAAACAATTCGAAAGTTTGTATCCGCCTAGTTCTGTAGAAAGGTTCATTTTTTTATAGTTTTATCTTGAAAAGATTGGTTGAATCCTATTATCTTCGCCGAGACATAAAGTTACTACAGAAAGTTATTTTTGAAGCAAAAACTAATGAACAAAGAACAACTCATTCTCAAATTGTATGAATTAGGTGTTTTACAATTTGGACAATTCACCCTGAAAAGTGGGCTTTCTTCACCTTTTTACTTGGATTTCAGAAGAATCATTGCTTTCCCGGAAACCTTGAAAGATATCAGTGAGCAATTATGGAAATTGATTGAAGATCTGGAATTTGATCATCTATGTGGCGTGCCTTATGCTGCGCTTTCTTTGAGCTCTGCTATGTCAATGATGCATGGCAAACCCATGGTGGTTAAAAGAAAAGAGGCAAAAGAACACGGAACAAAAAAATTAGTTGAGGGTATCTTTCATGAAGGTCAGAAATGTGTTGTTATTGATGACGTAATCAGTAGTGGTATCAGCATGATTGAAACTTTGGAAGCGATTGAAGAAGCTGGTTTAAAGGTGGATCATGTGATTGCCATTGTTGACCGGATGCAGGGGGGTGTTGCCACTCTGGAGAGAGAGGGATATCAGGCAAGAAGTGTTTATACCATTCAGGAAATACTGGAAGTCTTATACAAGCATAACAAGGTTGACAAAGAAATCCACGATAGAACTCTGGAATTTATACAATACAATCAAATCGGTTATGATCAGTTGCGTATTCAAAAAGCGGCCGTTCCCAAATTGAGTTATTCGACGATCAAGGTAAATGCCTCTAATAAAATAACGCATCGATTACTTGATATTGTAGAGAGCAAACAAACCAATTTGTGTGTTTCTGCTGATGTAAACACCAAGAAAGAATTGCTGGCTCTGGCAGATCAGGTGGGTCCTTACATTTGTGCCCTTAAAACGCATATTGACACTGTTTCCGACATTGATGCCGATTTGATTGTACAACTCAAAAACCTATCTGTTAAGCATCGTTTTCTCTTATTTGAAGACCGTAAATTTGCCGATATTGGTCATATTGCCATGCAACAATTTACTTCTGCTCCCCTTTCCATAGCAGACTGGGCAGACATGGTAACCGTTCATGTTGTAGCGGGGTCTTCCAGCATCGATGCGCTTCGTTCAACAGGTAAACTTGAAAACACAGGACTTGTTATCGTTGCTCAAATGTCAACAGCAGACACGCTGACTTCAAGAGAATATACCAAACAAGCCTTAGCCATTGCTCAAAAACACCAGGATGTGGTGGTGGGTATCGTAGGACAAAACAAAAGACCTCGCGATGCTGGATTAATGATGTTTACACCTGGCATTTCCCTGAGTGACTCCGGCGATGCGCATGGACAGGTATACAATACACCGCAGGAAGCATTTGAAGAGAGAGGTATAGATGTTATGATTGTAGGCAGAGGAATTTACAAATCTGATAATCCTGCGGCCAAAGCAGCTGAATACAGACAAATCGGTTGGAAAAGTTATTTAAAAAGATTGGGAGTTTAAAATAAACCTAT
>Ga0169931_10005034_pt1 | contig 20320 bp, 14 predicted proteins | sample Kivu_15m_20L_FD_129675 | JGI IMG/M metagenome (GOLD analysis project Ga0169931, IMG submission 129675) | Freshwater microbial communities from Lake Kivu, Western Province, Rwanda to study Microbial Dark Matter (Phase II) - Kivu_15m_20L... | ecosystem: Environmental > Aquatic > Freshwater > Lake... | reverse complement strand
GTTGAGGATTTGCCCTTGGCCGAGGTTTTCGCCTTGTTTTGGGCGGTTGTGTTTTGAAACGGATTGGCCTGCAGGCCGAATAGAAACGGACCCGTTGCAAGCAGAATGGCCACCGGTACCCAGCGGATTTTTGCCATGATAATCCCTATTGGTCCATGCCAGATTGGCGGATGCCATCCTTGGTTTTGGCCAGATCCAACTGTTTTTGACGGCTGTGGCGCTGCGTCTGTTCCCAGGCTCGGGTGTCACTCATGCCTTGGCGGTGGTACCAGCGGACCAGGTTGTACAGCCCCAGCGCGATCGCTAGCCAGCCGGCGGAGAACCGGGCATCGCCCACCGTGATGGTGGTCCAGGGGCCGTTGAACCGGCCGACGAGGACCGCCAGGCCAAATACCAGCCATCCCAAACCCAAGGTAATGTAAAGCCAGGGAAAAGCCATGAAGGAAGGCTCCGGGCTGTCTGCGGGCGATCGCACCCTTTAGCCTTAGGTTATCCAACAGAAGGAGTTCATGATGGCGATCTATGCGGAAATTCCCGGTGTGGACCTGGGGGCCCTGCGGGGGTGTGACACGCCCACGGTGTGCAATGTGATTGAGCTGGCCGGATTGCGGTCCAAATCGGCAGGATTTGCCGATCGCCGGCTGATGGCAGCCTTCCCTTCCCTGCCCCCGATGGTGGGGTATGCCAGCACGGCCACATTCCGGTCAGCCGAGCCGCCGGCTGGTGATAATTCGTACCAGGGGCTGGAGGAGCAATTGGAGAAATTGGCGGAGCTGGCCGGTCCGCCTGTGGTGGTGTTCCAGGACTTGGATGATCCACCCGCCGCCGCAACCTTCGGGGAAATATTGTGCACCACCTACCAGCGGTTTGGCGCTGTGGGGTTGGTCACCTCGGGGGCGGGGCGCGACCTGGAGCAGGTGGCCCGGCTGAAGTTCCCATGCTTCACAACCGGAGCCATGGGGGCACATGGGTATTGCCACTTCCCATCGCTGCACCAGACCGTGCGCGTGTGCGGGCTGACGATCCGTCCGGGTGACCTGCTGCACGGCGACTCGAACGGGCTGACCACCATCCCCGCAGCCGTGGCGCCGCTGGTGGTTGAGGGTTGCGCTTGGTATCTGAAGGCCGAGGCGGAAATCCTGGATTACCTGAAACAGGATCGTGTGGACAGACCCGGATTCGCCAAGGCGCGGGCGGAGTGCGTTCGTCAGCTTGGCGAGCTGGAAAAGTGGCTGAGGGCCGGGATTCGGCCGGCCTGATATGATGAGAAATCATTTCATGGAAGGGGCCTGATCGCGGGCCCGGGAACAGGTAGAAGATGTCGCCCTATCGCCGCACACGGATTGTCGCCACGGTCGGTCCCGCCAGCAGGGATCCGGAAAAACTGGAAGCGTTGCTGGATGCGGGCGTGAATGTGTTCCGCCTGAACATGTCGCACGGCACGCACGAGCAGCACCGGGAGGTGATCGGCCGGGTTCGGGAGATCAGCGCGAGGCTCGGGCGCCATGTGACCCTGTTGGGAGACTTGTGCGGTCCGAAGATCCGCGTCGGGCATTTCGCTGGTGGCGAGATGATACTGGTGTCGGGGCAAAAAGTGACCGTCACCACCCGGGATGTGCCCGGAGGTGACGGCCTCATCCCCTCGCAGTACGCCGCCTTGGCGAATGATGTGCGGGCGGGCAACCGGATTTTGCTGGATGACGGGTTGATCGAATTACGCGTGGAACGTGTGGAGGGCACGGAAGTCGGGTGCGTGGTGGTGCATGGTGGCAGGCTGAAAGACAAGAAGGGCATGAACCTGCCGGGTGTGCCATTGTCGACGCCGGCGCTGACCCAAAGGGACCGGCAAGACGCGCGTTTCCTGCTGGCCGAGGGTGTTGACTGGCTTGCGCTTTCATTCGTGCGGAGGCCGGCGGACATCGCGGACCTTCGCAAGGAGATCGAGTCGGCGGGGCAGAGCACACCCATCATCGCAAAGATTGAGAAACCGGAGGCGGTAGAGGCCCTGGCGGGCATTCTGGAGGCGGCGGACGGCGTGATGGTGGCCCGTGGCGACCTGGGTGTGGAGATGCCACTGGAGAATGTGCCCATCATTCAGGCCGATCTGGTGGAGCAAGCCCGACACGCGGCCAAGCCCGTGATAGTGGCCACCCAGATGCTGGAGAGCATGGTGACCCAGCCACGCCCCACGCGGGCGGAGGCGAGCGATGTGTCCACGGCGGTGATGAGCGGTGCCGACGCGGTGATGCTGTCGGCGGAAACGGCCAGCGGATCGTTTCCGTTGGAGGCCGTCAAAACCATGGACCGGATCGCGCGCAAGGTGGAGGCGTGGCAATCGCTGGAGACCCACTTTCAACAATCGGAACGGGATCAGGTCAGCCATGCCGCGGCTGACAGGGATCTGCCGCTGAGGTTGCGGAGAGCGGTCGCCAAGTCGACAGCCCAGTTGTGCCAGGACCTGCGCGTGCGCGCTGTGGTGGTGCGAAGCAAGGGCGGGACATCAGCGGCCCAGGTGAGCTCGTACCGTCCGAGCGCACCGATCATCGCGCTGACCACCGATGCCCGGGTGGCCCGCCGGATGAACCTGCTGTGGGGGGTGATTCCAAGGGTGATCACCGCCGAGGAATTTGAGAAACCGAAAACCACAGCGCGACAGCAAGCCGACGCGTTGGGCCTGGTGGAGCCGGGCCAGCAACTGTTGCTGCTCAGCGGCTTGGGCAAGCAGGAACCCAGCCTGACGGCGCTACAGATGTGACCATGGACGAGCCTGCCAGTCCCTACCGTCTGCTGACCGTGGTGGTGAAGCCGTTTCGCGCGGCCGAGGTGCTCCGCGCGCTGGAGGCGGAACTGGGGCCGGCCGCCATGGGAGACTGCGTGGTGCGCGAGGCCAAGGGCCACGGCCGGCAAAAGGGTTACCTGGACCGGTACCTGGGCTCGGAATACAGCATGGCGTTCCTGCCAAAGGTGGAGATCAGCATCCCAGTGGCACCCGAGCAGTACGAGAAAGTCCAGCAGGCGGTGGTGCAGGCGGCCCGCACGGGGCGCATCGGGGACGGGAAGATCTTTTTGATACCTTCTGTCCTGACGATTGATATCTGATGGCTTTGAAAAACCCATCCGGTCCGAAATGGCGAAATATTTGCCAGTAAGACCGTCAACGGCTCATTTTCCTTCCACGCAATACAGGAATTGGTCCGAGCGGATCAGCAGTTTGTCGCCAGCTGGTACCGGGCTGGCATTGAAAATACTGCGGTCACCCAGGTCATTGATCGCGAGTTGCTCATAAGAGGGCTTCGCTGCCACCACAAAAGTTTTGCCATCGCGGGTGAGGTAGTGCAGGCGGCCATCGGCCAGGAGCGCGGAGGCGTAGAACTGGCCGGAACGGGGCAGGCGTTCCTCGTAGACGATTTCGCCGGTTTCGGCTTTGGCGCAGTAGGCGATGCCCTGCTGCTCGTGGGTCCAATACAGGTGGCCTTGATGGATGATGGGTGAGGCGACATTGGAGCCTTTTTGGGAGGTCCAGAGGCGGTGGGTGGCGGTGACATCACCAGAGCCTCCGGTTCGGACCGCCAGGGCCGCCACGCCGGAGCGGCCGCCCAGGCAGTAGAGCACCCCGTCTGCGTGCACGATGCTGGGGACCATGTACCAGGTGATGTCTGTCTTGCAGAACCAGAGTTCTTTGCCGGTGTCGGGGTCGAACGCCAACACCTTGCCCTGCACCGCCAATATGAGTTCCTGCCGGCCGGACTTGGCGGTGACGAGGATGGGGGTGTTCCACGATTCCTTGATGCCCTTCACCTTCCATTTTTCCTTGCCGGTGGCGCGGTCAAGGGCGACCAGGGAATCGCTTTCCACGCTGGCGTTGATGAGTACCAGGTCTTTGTGCAGAACGGGTGAGGTGGCACTGCCCCAACCGTGGGTGCGTGAGCCGACATCGGTTTGCCAGAGTTGGTTGCCAGCGTGATCGAAGGCGATCACGCCTGTTTTGCCCTGAAAGGTGTAGATGCGTTCGGTGTCAGCGGCGGGGGTGCTGGCTGCAAAGCCGTGGTCGCGGATCTTGTTTTCCTCGGGCAGGCGGGCGGGAACAGGGGAATTCCACAAGGTGGATCCATCCTTCAGGCTGATGGCGAGCAGGTGCCGTTTCAGGTTCTCCTGGGAGCCACCCGGCTGGCCAGGCACGAAAAAGCCTGTGTAGCAGGTGAGGTAGGCGCGGTCGCCCCAGACAATGGGACTGGAGGCGCCCGGTCCGGGCAGGGCGACCTTCCAAGCGAGGTTTTGGTTCTGGGCCCACTTCAGCGGCGGTTTGGCCGAAGGATCGGTACCCAGCCCAGCCGGGCCGCGGAAATGGGCCCAGGGATTTTCGGCAGCGGGCAGTTGCTGGCACAACAGGGTTGCCAGGGACAGGGACATCCAGAACAGTCTCGACATGATCGGCTCCTGGTTGCTGGAAAAATCAGGGGGTGTGTTCCGGGAAGTCGGCCTGGTAGCGTTTCAGCAACGCGGGAATATCGTTGGGCACAAGATAGATCCGGCCTTTGATCTTGCGGACCGCACCGGGTTCAAGGCCACCGAGGCGGAAGTCGCTGTGCAGGCAGCGGGCCACACCCTGAAACAATTCCTGGTACGGTTCCCAGGCCATGGCCAGGACCATTTTTTCATCGGCGCTGAAGCAGCCAATCAGGCCGCTGGAGGGAACAAGCTGGGAAAGGGGCCGGGGATTGGCATCCTCGCGGGGCACACCCTTGGGTACCCATACCTGGCCCGGGATGTAGCGGGCTTTTCTGGCCCAGTTGTCGGTGGGCATGCGCGTGAGCTTGCCATCGAGGAACAGGAAACATTTGGGCAGGTAATCATCCAGGTTGCCTTGAAAGCCGGCCCCAAATCCGGTGAATGGCCCGAGCCGCACACAGGGCTGGGCCCAGTGGGCCTCAGACCGCTTGCCGGTGGGGTTTTTCGCGACCAGGTCGAAGGTGACCTGATCGGCATGGGCAGAAATGGTGTGTTCCACCTCGAGACCGTCGGCCAGCGTGTCACGCAGGCGGATGACTTTTGATTCACCCTGGGGCGAGAGCCTCTGGCAGGTGTGGGGAACCACGGTGTGTTTGACCCAATCGGCATCGGTACTGCCTGCACGACAGTAGGCCTCGAGGTAGTTGATGCGGACCGGGCCACCAGGGATCTGGGAACCGCGGATTTCAAGGTAATGGCCATCATGGTGCAGCGCGAGGCTATCCGTTTGCGCCGGGCAGGCCAGCAGTATCAGAGCGCAGAGAATCGGGGCCATGGTGGTGGCTGGGCCTCAGGGTTTGGAGAAATATTTGTCAATGATCCATTGCGGTTGCCATTGGTCCGGCTTGCGTTCGAAGTCGTTGAAGCTGACACCTGGCAGCGAGGGTTTGGTGGGAGCCTTTAGCGGCTGTATGTCGCCATAGTTTTTTTGCTGGGTCACCATCAAGGCTTCCAGGTGCCGAATGGTTTCGGCATGTGACGGTTCCGCGGACAGGTCGGTGATCTCGCTTGGGTCTTTTTGCAGGTCGAAGAACTGGCGGCGGTGGATCTGGGGGTAAACGATCAATTTGTGGCGCCCATTGTTGACCGAGCGCATCAGGTTCTGGAACGGCATGAACAGGCTGTCCCTGAGTTTCGCGGAAGGGTCCGCCCACAGGGGTTGCAGCGCGTGTCCGGAAAGTTTTTCAGGCGGGTTGGCACCGGTCACCTGGCACAGGGTGGGGTAAAGGTCGAGCAGATAGGTGAATGAGTCGGTGCTGGAGCCTTTTGGCACCCCGGGACCGGCGATGATGAGCGGGCAGCGCATGCTGTGCTCGTAGAGGCTCTGCTTGCCGAGCAAGCCGTGGCTGCCCATGGCCAGGCCGCTGTCGGCGGCGTAAATGACCAGGGTGTTGTCGGCCTTGCCAGATGTTGCAAGCGCGCGCAGGATACGGCCCACCTGGCCATCGAGGTGGGTGACGAGTCCATAGTATTCGCACAACTGGTCGGAGAGCAGTTTGGGATCCCGTGGGTACCCGAGGAGGTTCTCGTCACGGACATTCCTGCAGATGCCGTTGTTGAACGGGTGAGCCGGCAGGAAGTTGGCCGGCAGTGGCGGGCGTTTGGCGTAGTAGGGGGTTCGGAATTCTTCTGGGGGATTGCGCGGGTCGTGGGGGGCGGTGAAAGCGGCGTAGCAAAAAAACGGTTTGGGCCCCTTTTGGGCCTCCAGGAAACCGATGACCTGGTCGGCGAATTCCTCGGATGAGAATTTGGTGGCGACTTGCCGGTTGACCACCTTGCCATCGACGATGTCGGCTATGGGGGTTTTGGTGTGGTCGGCCATGCCTCCCAGAAAAACCGATTTCGCGTTAGGGAAGGCGCGGGTGAGCGAGGCTTCGCCATTGTGCCATTTACCGGTGGCGAAGGTGGTGTAGCCGGCATCACGCAGCGTTTCAGGCAGCAGCTTGACGCCCTTCAACTCATTGGGAACGTCCAGCCAGGTGCGGCCGCTCATCAGCATGGCTCGGCTGGGGATGCAGACGGCCCCGCTGTTGGAGCCGAAGGTGTAGTTGGCGCGGAAACTCATGCCCCGGCGGACGAGTGAATCCATGTTCGGGGTGCGGATATGCGGGTTACCCCAGGCGCCGATGGTGTCGGCGCGCTGATCATCGGCGAACAGGAATAGAATGTTCGGCCTGCCGGAAGGCGCCTCGGCCGGGCAAAGTGCCAGCAGGGCGAATGCCAGGATTGTGGTCATGCGGCACCGCCCACCCATTGTTTCAGTTCCGTGATGGCACGCAGGACACCCTCCTTGGGATCCTCGTTGGCCTCGTGCTCCACCGCGAGGTAGCCGCGGAAGTTGACCTTTTGCAGCATGCCGACCAGGCGTTTCAGGTTGGCGGGTTCCTTGTCCTTGCCCTTGGGATGCATCTCTGTCTTGAGCTGGGCGACCACGGCATAGGGGGCGAGTTTTTCCAGGTCGCCGTAGGGGTCATCCGTGCGGAAGTTGCCGGTGTCGAGGTTCACACCGAAGTTGGGATGGTTGACCCGCTTGACCAGGGTGAGGAGATCTTCCACCCGTGCGGTGATGCCACCGTGGTTTTCCAGCGCCAGGATCACGCCGTATTGGGCTGCATGGTCGCAGGCCTGGCCGATGGCGTTGATGCAACGCTCCTGGGCTTTGGGGAGGGTGTCGCCCTTGGGCAGGTTGCCTGCGAAGATGCGGATGGTTTTGCCTCCAAGGATGGAGCATTTCTCCACCCAGTCTTTCACCAGTTGCATTTGGGTCTTTTGTTTGGCCGCATCGGGCGTGGTGAAGTCGTTGCCCACCGCGGTGCCGGTGATGTCGAGACCCAGTTTGGCGCAATGGAGTTTGTAGCGCGCCATGGCGGTGTTGGATGTGTCGGGGAAGTAGTAGGAAGTGGGTTCGATGGCGCCGAGCCCGATGCCAGCGACCCATTCCGCGAACTGTTCCATGGTCATGGTGGGTGGCGTTTTGCCTTTGAGGTCGAGAAACTTGCGGAAGCTGTAGGCGGCTACCGCCAGCTTGATGAGTGGCTTGCCGGTGCGGGTGATCGGGTCTATGGCTTGGGCGGTGGCCAGCGGGAATGTGGACATGCCGCCCAGGGCCAGGGTGGCAAAATTCCTGCGGGTGAGCGTGGACATGTGAGCGGCTCCAAACCGGGTGGCAAAGCGGGTTGGACCAAGTCTAAACGATGGCGTGGGTAGTTGGTGCAAAAAAGAAATCACGCCCCGAGGGGCGGCTTGTTTATCATCTGTCCTAGCCAACTGGAATCAATTCCAGACAAGCACCGGCAACAAGGCGGCCAGTGCCATGAGGGCGATCATCCCAACCCAATCTAAGACCAACAGGTCGGGAACCGGGCCTTCCTCCACCAGGCCGGCCGGCGGGCCCCACAGGGTGTCCAGCAGTGCCCTCATCCAGCCGATGGTCAGCAGAGCCAGAAGCAGGGCTCCTGTCAGCGCCCAGACGAAATGGATGGAAAAACCTTCCTCCACGGTCCAGTCGGAGGCGCTGAAGGTGATCCATGGCGGCGTGCCCACTAAAGCCGCGCCCACCAGAAGCCAGGCGGCTTCCAGACGGGGTGCCTCGATTCCGAGGCCGCCCAGCCGATGGAAGGCCCCCTGCCCCAACCGGGCCTTCACGGCACCCATCAGCCACGCAGCCGCCACAGTCACCGGCACCAGTGTGAACACCAGTTCGATGCCGGCACCAGGCCGGTGGGCGCAGGCGGCCATACCCACGCCGGTCCAGCCGTGGATGGTGGCCACCAGGGCATCGGGTAAGACCCGGCTGCCGAGCGTTTCCAACGCACCGGCCAACCCGATGATCACGCCGGCGATCACTAGCCAACGCGTGGCGGTGGTGTGGTCTCCGGGGACCATGGAGGCGATGTACAGGGTGATTGCCATTCCGCCGGCAGCCAGAAAGGCCCGCCAGGTTCCCGAGCTGGCCCGACCGATGAGGGTGAGGCCGGGAAAAGTAACCAAGGTCCAGGCGGCGACCAGGGCCAGCAGGGCCATGGAATTGTTGGTGTGGCTGGCCTGACCAACCCAGTAAATGACGAAGGCCACCAGCGGGGCAGCCCGCGTGATGACCATCGGGCCAAGGCCAGGCGACCAAACACGGGCCGCCTTTTCCAAGGAGGCCCACAAGGTGGCCAGCCAGGCGTTCGGATGGCGGAAAATGGAACCTAGAAGGAAGACCATATCCTGGCCCCGTTTCAACGGTGGCGGGGAAGATCCGTGACCTTGCCTACGGCGGCGGGCCATCTCCTGGGCCAAGGCGGGAACCCGCAGCATTTGGTACCAACGCATGGCGGCGTTGCCCGCCAGCATCCAGGTGGCCAGCCCAATCCAACCCAGTGAGGCGATCACAAGCACCAACCCCAAGCTGGCCGAGGTGGAATTGGCAAGGGAACCTTTGGCATCCGCCCGGAGGCGCGCCCGGGCCATGCCGGAAAGCAGTGTGATGCCCCCAATAACCCCGATGGCCACCTGGACCGGCGTGGAATCCAGCCAGCCTTCACTAGTGCGCAGGAGCAGATAAGCCCCGGCATGGACCGACATGCCGCCGTAGAACAGGGCACTGGAGGGGGTGGGCCCTACCATGGCCCTGGGCAACCATCGCATCAGCGGCCATTGGGCCGACTTGCCGGCTGCCGCCAGAAGGAGGAAGAAGCCGACGATGGTGGAATCTGTGGGCTCCAGGTGATCCAGAGCCGCGAAGGAGGTGTCGTGGGCGCGGAAGAGCATCCAGGTGACTGCCAGCAGTAGGCCGGTGTCAGCCACGCGGTAGAAGGCGAAGACGGTGCGGGCACCGGCCTGGGGCCCCGGGCGAGAATGGTAAAAACCGATGAGCAGCACCGAACAGAACCCGATGATCTCCCACCAGAACGCTGTGAGTGCCAGAGTTCCTGAAAAAATAAGACCCAGCATGGACCCGGCGAAGAGGCTGCCGACCATGAAGAACCGGCTGAAAGAAGTTTCCCGGTGCAGGTAGGTGCTGGCGAAACGCATGGACCCTAGTGCCATGCTGGAGGACAAAAGGCCGATCAGCAGCGCGGAGCCATCCAGGCGCCACACACTGGGCCCGTGTTCATGATCATGAGTGGCCAACACGGGATTGATCGGCACATCCGCAGGAGCCCGACCCGACCAGAACCAGTGGCCGGTGAGGAAGACCAGGACCAGCAGCGAGATGAACAATGCCACCTGGGCCGCAGCGGCAACCGGCTTCTCCCACCCCTCGGTGGATCTGCGAAAAGCCAGGAGCAATGCCAGCACCAGTCCGCAAACCACGGGACCGAACACCGCCAAACCCAGACAAATGGAAAGGTGCCCTTCCCGGATGACCGAATCATGCATGTTCATGCCCCGTTTCCGGGATTGGGGGAGCCTATCCAGGCGATGGGCAAATCCTCCCTGCCGGCGCTGTGGCAGGCCCGCGAATCGGGGGCGAGGGGAATCTCAGCCAGCTCTTCCGGAGAATGCAGGACCTCGGTGGCGGTCCAATCGGGTTCGATGTGCCACTGGCGGGTGGAGGCGGGATCGATCGCCACCAGTGTGAACCATTGGTTCTCCACCTTGCGGGCCACATCGGGATTGCCACGAGCGGCGGCGACCAACCGGTCGACCGGGGCCTCGACCATCATCAGCAGGCGCACGGGGGTGTGGATCTCGACCATCTGCCGTGGCAGGCCGGTGCGCAGGTCGCCGCAGGCGCCCTCCATCACGCCCACCAGGCTGACGGGGTTGTGGGGCAGCTTGGTTCCCGATCCGTAGCGGACCGGATCCACCCGGGAAAAATAGTACTCCAGGTTGATGCCAACGCACACCGGTGTGATGGCGGAAAGGATGGCGGTGACGATGGCCCCCGATGGGTCCTGCCAGGGGTCATACGAGACGAGGAAGCAGCGGCGATCGAGGAACAGTCCGCGGGTGCGGGATCGTCTACCTATAAAAGCCATTGCGTTGGTTGCATGACCCAGCTCAGGACGGGGTTGCGCCGGGTCGACGGATCGTTCCATCACATGGGCAATTGCCTCGTCGGGCCGGGATCCGGGCCGGATGGTGACGAATCGCCTGCAGCGTTCCGCCGCATTGGCGCGGGCGGCCTGGTCCAGCATGGTTCTGGCCTGGGCCATCAGGCCGGCGTGGGATGCCGGAACCCGGTCGGTGTCGATGAGGGTGATGCGATCCGAGCAGGTGTCGTGCCCGCCGCCCAGGAACCAGGTGTCCTCTGGTATGACAAGCCCGCGTTTGGCCAGCTCGGCACGGACCTCGGGCCTGTTGGCCAGCATGGCCAGCAGGCGGGCGTTGTTGTAACCCTCGTGACCGCCGCAGGCTCCGCAATCGTAGGCGGACTTGTGGGGATTGTTGGCGCTGCTGGACCCGTGTCCAAGGACAACCACCAGAGAGGCCATGTTCCCGGTCATGCCGATGGTGCGCAGCAGGTTCTGAACCCGGTTGGCCTGCTCCGCCAGGGAAAAAGTCTGTACGCCCTCCAGGTCCTCGTTCTCGCCCAGGTCGAGGCGGCTGGAAGTGCCATGATTGCCAACCTGCTCTAGGAAATGGTTGAACTCGTGCCGCCAGCGCGGGACAAACAGGCCGGCAAACATCATGGGGAAAGCTGTCAGGGCGCCCAAGGTGCCGGCGAGCGCGCCGAGAAAACGATGGCGGAGGGAGGACTCGGCCAGACGGGCCACCCGGGCCACGGAGGCGCTGCGTTTTTGGATGAGCGCGGTCCGCTGGCAGGTGGGGCGCTCGCGGACCAAGTGGGCCGCACGGACGCCCAGCGGGGCGAGCGTCCTGCCTCCTGGGGTTAACTCGTCGAGCCAGGCGACCGGCAGTCCGAAGAAACCGGGGGCGCCCCAGGTGCGCACGGCGGGAAACAACTCCTCCATCGCCCGCCGGAAGGATTCCTCGCGCTCGTCGATGCAAGTCATCACATCCAGCACCGGGCGGGTTTCCGGGCACCCGCCGGTATCGGACTGGGGGTCGCCGGGAGTCCTCATGGAAAGCGCCGAAAGGACTTGTGAGCGCAGGTGGGCCTCGAGAGCCTCCTGCCAAAGCGCCTTCCTGCGGGCGGGGCCGAAGTCCAGGGCGGCGCGGACCAGCCTGGCGCGGGCGTTGTCCGACGCGGAGCGAAGCGTGCCGGCATCGACGGGCGCGGGCTTCAGGAGCGAAAGCGCGCAGGCGAGTTCCCAGGCATGCTGTTCCCGGGCGGGTGTGTGATGGGCGGACCGGACGATGGGATCGAGCAGGGCCCTTAATTCGGCGGGGGTTTTGGCTACATCGGGCGGAACCAGTTTTTCGGTGATCACCCAATTGCGGGCCAGATGAAATTCCAACAGGAGCAGTCCGGCGACAAAGTCGATCAGGCGGACAGGCATGTCCCGGTGGGGCCTGTCCTCTGGATGTCGCTCCAGGCGGTGGAACATACCCGCCCAACCCGGATGGCGGAACAGGGTGGTCCGCAGCGCGGTCTCGAGGTCCTGTGTATCGCGAGCGCCGATCAGTTCCAGGATGGCTCCGGACGGAGTCTGGCCTTGCTCGATCCGCCTGCGGGCGTCCGCCGCCAGGGAATCGCCGAAGGTGTCGAAGAGGCCTCCTTTCGCGAACCGGGCCAGCAGGAGAGGCCAAAAACGCTCACGGCTTGCGGAGGGGCTTTCGCTCATGCCCCGGTCGAGGTAAACGGAGCAGGATGGTACCAGACAGGCCCGCGTGGTGGCCGCCAGGGGTTGCGATCTGGCCACCTCCACCATTTCAGCCAAGGTGAGAAATCCGGAGGCCGGGCGGTTGTGATCCTCCGGCCAGGGGAGCCTCCGGGTCTCCTCCCACAGATCCAGGGCTGACCTGCCTTCAGGATGGCGGTTTTCCAGCCACCAGGCCCGGCTGCGGGAGGAGATGCGGGGTGCGGGATGGTCCAGAAAAGACTGTTCCAGGGAGATGGTTTTCAAGGAACCGATCAGGCGGCAATCGTCGGGGTGCCAGCCCAGCCGGTCGCGCGCCTCCAGGAGGTCGCGAGAGTTGATTTTTCCGTTAGTGAACAGGCGTTGGTATTCCGTCTCTTCCAAATAACCTTCGGCTGAGTGGAGGGAGCCAGCCTTGGTGACGGCCTGGTGGAAGGGAAGGTCCTCGAAGGCGTGCAGGGTGTTGTGGTGGATGAAGACCTCTATCGGGCCCTGATCCGGCAGGTAGTGGGCCAGATGGTCCAGCACTTCCAGAAGGGTGGCCGAATCCGGCGGTTCCGAACAAAGTTGGGGCTTGTGGGGCATGGAGACATTCATGGAACCGGGTTCCAAGGCGGGTGATCTCCAACTCATATTTCCTTTCCGTCAGGTTTGGGGCAACCGGAGGGAGATTACATCACGGAAAGAAATGGATTTATTTCCATCTTTAGGGTTTTTTCGAGACAAAGCTTGCGGCAAATTCATGTTGATTGTGTGACCATCCAATGGTCTATCGGTCCTTGTAGTAGCTGAGCCGGAGCAGGACGAGGCAAGGGGTTTGGTCAGAAATGGGCGGGAAAAGAAAATCCCCTGACGAAACGGGTTCAGCAGGGGATTGAAGGGTAAACCCGACCGGCTGGGATTCAATAGACCCACTGTGCTGCCAGGTAAAAAATGGGAACTCCGAAGACTACCAGGAAGGGGAAGCTGATGCCCAGCCAGGTGGTGAAGTAGATGGAGGGGTTCGCCTCCGGGATGGCCATGCGCATGGCAACCGGTGCGGCGATGTTGCTGGGGGCGGAGACCAGGGCGGCGAACAGAATGGCGCTGCCCATTTCCAGTCCGATGGCCTTGGCCAACAGAATCGCCAGAAGACCCATGGACAGGGGAAACAGGGTTCCGAACAGTGCCAGTTTCCAGACCCCCTTGCCAAGGGAGGTGAGTTGCTCGCCTGCCTTCATGCCATTCTCGAAGAGGAAGATGCACATGATGCCTCGGAAAGGCAGGTCGAAGAAGGGCCGGGTGCGCTCGTACTCGCTGGAGGCGGTCAGGTAGCCGACCACGATCGCGCCCAAGAGAAGATAGATGCCAGGCGACTTGAGTTCGTGCAGGAGAATGTGCAGGATGCCCTGATCCGCTTCCTTGTGGGCCTTTTCGGCAATGGCGTGAGCCCCGCCCTTGGGCACAGCGGTCAGTGCCCTGCGAACGATGGTCACGCCGCCTGAGTGGTTTTCAGGTTCGGTTTCAGCGACAGGAGATATGTTGGCCACCGCTTTGCGGCTTAGCATCTGGAACAGGATGATGCCCACCAGGATTCCCGGAATCTCCATGACCGCGAGCATGGCGGCCATGAAACCGTCCTTGGGCAACTGGAAGCTGTTCACCAGCGCCATCGACACGGCAAAAAGGCCCGCGCTGTCGGAGCCATAAAGGGCGCCCAAGGCGCAGGAGTTCGGCACATCCAGCCTGAGCACCTTGAGAAGCAAGAAGACGGCAGCGATGGAGACCAGGGTGTTGACGAGGAAGCCCGTACCGAAGGGCAACAGACAGTGCAGGAGGTTGGATTCCCCGCGCAGGTCATGGCCCCCCTCGTAGCCGATGGCGATCAGCAGGAAGATGACGATGAGCTGGTAGCCCTCGGCTGGAAATTTGATATCGCTTTTGATGATCTTTGCGAGCATGCCCATGAAGAAGAACAGAACCAGGGGGCCCATCAGGTTCTGTTTTGCCGCCACGGCCATCTTGTGGAGAAGAACCCGGGTGCCGGAGTCCTCCAGCGGGTAGACCAGGGTCAGGATAGCTTCCTCGGACGATTCGCCCTCCAGGCGTGAGAACACCTGGAAAGTCCCGTCATGGGTGGGCGTCCACTTGGCTTTCCCCTCCGAGTCGGCCTTCAGGGTGAATTCGGGAGGGGTACCCTGGCTCTTGCTTTCCGGATCGCGGATGGAAATAACGGCCTCCGGGAGAGGTTTGCCTCCGCGCAAAACCTGCAAGGTGATGGAACCGTCTTCCTCGAACTGGGGCATGATTTCCATGCCGAGTTCCTGGAAGGGAGTGAACTGGTTCAGCGAGTCCGGGTTGCCGCGCACCGATTTGACATACAGGCTGTGGAATTTCCCGTCACCGTCCCGGTGGCAGTGCACCACGGCGACCGCAACGGGCAGATTGGGTGCCTCGGAGCCCAAGGCCACATCACCCAACAGGTGGTTGTCCCGGAAACGAAGCGGCAACTGGGCGGCCGCTTTTCGGGGGTCGGTTTTGTACCAGGCCTGCAGGTTGCCGATATCTGCCAATCGCGTGGGATCTGTGGAGCCAATCGCCGGATCAGCGATTACCTCCACTTGCCGCTTCACCCCCTCCACTTTGCCGAATTGCAGAAAAAAGACTTCGGCCCGTGAAAAGGTTGCAGATAGAAGACAGATCATTATCACCAATCGGGCATTCGATGGCATGTTGGGAATCCGCAGAAAAAATCCAGGTTGAAGAGGGCTGGGTGGAAGCCAAAATGCCAAAATCTTCAATCGCTTGGATGGACTTGAGGACCATCTGAATGGCTTGCCCGAGTTATGAATGTGTATCGTTCCACCCGGTCACTGAAAACACAACCACTGGGTGATTACAACGGAGAAAGGAAGTGGGATTTTGAAGGAAAATTCAGGAAAGCGCCCAATTCCTTTCCTGGAATTCAGGAAGGCTTGTGAAAGGTATTACGGAATCGTCAGGCAACGGGCGAGCAGGGCACGCGAACCAAAACCTGGGCCCCGCCCCCGGGATGGTTTTCCATGCGGATGGAGCCACCCGTGGCCTTAACGATGGCCCGGCAGATGCTAAGTCCCAGACCGCTGCCGGTCTTGGGTTGCATGGGTTGCTGCGCCGGGTTGGTGCGGTTGAAGCGATCAAAGATCTTGTCGAGGCTATCCGGCGGAACACCAGGACCGGTATCAGTGACTGACAGCTCGGCCCATGCCGGCCGGGTTGGGTCATCGAGCTTGAGTTCGCAACCCACCCGGCCTCCTTCCGGGGTGAACTTGATCGCGTTGTCGAGGAGGTTGCTTAAAACCTGTCTAAGGCGGGCCGGGTCCGCGGCCACGGTGGCCGGTGGGTGGGCCTCGAGGTAAAGGGTCACACCCTTTTGTTCAGCGACCGGGGTGAACATCTCAACAGCCCGCTCCAGGACCTGATCCAGACGCGCGGTCGATCCCTGGCGATGGAGGCGGCCCGCGTCGCCTTCGGCGAGCAGTAGCAGGCTGTTCACCAGGGCCGCAAGCGATTCAACCTGCTCGAAAAGGTCTTGCATGAGTTCGCGGTATTCCTCGACGGGGCGGTCCTTGTTGAGGGTGACCTCGAGAAGGGCACGGACGGCTGCGAGGGGAGAGCGAAGCTCGTGGGCGGCATTGGCGACAAAATCTCGCTGGCTGGAGGTGTAGGCGGCCAGCCGATCGAGCATTTGGTTAATCGTGATGGCCAGCCGGTCCAACTCATCACCGATACCGCGGACAGGCAACCGTTTGTGGAGGCTGGTCGCATCCAGCCCACGGGCAGTACCAAGCATTGCCGAGACTGGCCCCATGGCCCGCGCGGCCAACAGCCAGCCCACGAGGGGTGAGACCACGGCCACAGCCAGGCCGCTGGCCAGGAACAATTGCTGGATCCGCGCCAAATCTTCGGCCAAAAAGTCAAGATTCGAGCCAACCCGCACCCGGAGATTCTGCGTGGTGCTTTGGGCCACACGGAAACCCATGAGCTCTTGCCAACCGTCGGCCCGGTCATCGAAACCGAGAAGGGCCCCCTCAGGCATTTCCCCACCTGTCGCCACGAGCGCGCCTGACCGCCAGACCTGGGCGAACCAGTTCTGAGACTGGTGACTGCTGGCCTTGCGGGCCAGTTCCCGGCGCAACTCGACGGGATCCGGGTTGGAGGCGACCAGCTGCTCGAGCTCGCGGCAGTCCTCCAGCAGTACCTCCTCCAACTCGCGCTGCAGAAGGAAGCGCATGCCCAGGTAAAGCACCACCAGCAGGCAGGCAACCAGGACAACCAGCACACCCGCGTTCCAGAAGGCGAGCTGGAAACGGAGTGAGCGAGTCAGGCGCTGGAGGCTGGACGGCATGCCGGGTTCCAGGTCAGGCCGCCTTCAGGGCGTAGCCCCTGCCGCGGATGGTCTGGATGACCCCTTCGGCGCCGGCCTGGGAGAGCTTGTTGCGGAGACGGTTGACATGGACCTCGATCACATTGGTCACGCCTTCCCACTCGCCTTCCCAAAGATGCTCGCACAGCATCTTGCGGGTGACCACCTGGCCGGCATTGCGCATGAGGATTTCCAGCAGGCTGAATTCAGTGGGGGTCAGTTCGACATGGTTGCCGGCGCAGGTGACGCGGCGGTTGGTCAGGTCCAGGTTGACGAGGCCGACTGTCAGCGTGGGGGCCGGCCTGTCAGCACTGCGGCGGCGAACGGCCTCCAGGCGCGCCAGTAGCTCAGGAAAGGCGAACGGCTTGACCAGGTAATCGTCGGCGCCCTCGCGCAGGCCGGAGACACGGTCATCCACCGAGCCGAGGGCGGTGAGGACCACAACGGGCGCGCGCACGCCGACCGCCCGCAAACGGCGCAGGACATCAAGGCCGGTGACTTCCGGCAGCATCAGATCCAGTACAATGGCGTCGTGGCGCTGGCTGAGTCCCTCCTCCAGACCGGCCTTGCCGTTTTTGGTCCAGGTGCAGGTGTGGCCGGCATCCTCCAGGCCGCGGGTGACCGCCTTGCCGATGATGGGATCGTCCTCCACCAGCAGGATGCGGAAGGTGGATCCGGGGGATTCGGCCGTGGCACTCATAGTCCGAGTTCCTTCAACTGCCGGGGCTCGACCGGGGAGGGCGCCCCGGTCATCTGGTCACGCGCCCGCTGGTTCTTGGGGAACGCGATCACGTCCCGGATGTTCGGCGTGCCGACCAGCAGCATGGCCCAGCGGTCGAGGCCGAGGGCGATGCCACCGTGGGGCGGCGCCCCCAGTTTGAGGGCGTCGAGCAGGAACCCGAATTTCTCACGGGCCTGCTCGGGCTCAAGGCCCAGGACCCGGAAGACCTTGGCCTGCACATCGCTCGAATGGATGCGGATGCTGCCGCCGCCGCACTCGTAGCCGTTGATGACAAGGTCGTAGGCGCGCGCCTTCACCTTGCCGGGGTCGGTCTCGAGGAGGGGAATATCCTCCAAACGGGGGGAGGTGAACGGGTGGTGGTTGCTGACCCAGCGATTGGCTTCCTTGTCAAATCCGAACGCGGGGAAATCCACCACCCAAAGGGGCTTGAATTCACGCTCCTTGCCGGCCAGCAGACCCAACTGATGGGCCAGATGGACCCTGAGATCGCCCAGAAGTTCAGAGGATTTCAATGGCTCGTCAGCGACAAACAGCAGCAGGTCGCCGGGTTCGGCGGCAAGCAGGCCAGGCAGGGCGGCCAGGGCCTGTGCTCCCAGGAATTTCTCAATCCCGCCGGTGACCTTTCCCTCTTCCACCTTCAACCAGGCGAGACCCTTGCCGCCGGCGCGGGTGACCATCTCGGCGAGCTTGCCGCCCGGCTTGAGCTCGGTGTTGGAGAACCTACCCGCGGCCCCCTTCACATTGAGGGCGCGCACGGCTCCGCCAGCCTCGACGGCCTCGCGGAACACCTTGAACTCGGTGGTTTTGGCCCAGGCGGAAAGGTCTACGATCTCCAGGCCAAAACGCAGGTCGGGTTTGTCGGATCCGAAGCGCGCCATGGCCTCGTCGTAGCCCATCCGGGGGAGCGGGACGGCAACCTCGACGCCGAGGACCTCCCGGAAGACCTCTGCCAACAGCCCCTCGATGAGACCCAGCACATCCTCCTGATCGACAAACGACATTTCGAGGTCGAGTTGGGTGAATTCCGGCTGGCGGTCGGCCCGCAGGTCCTCGTCGCGAAGACAGCGGGCCACCTGGTAGTACCGGTCAAAGCCGGCGACCATCAGGAGTTGCTTATAGAGCTGTGGGGATTGTGGGAGCGCGTACCAGCTTCCCGGGTGGACGCGGCTGGGAACCAGGTAGTCGCGGGCACCCTCGGGCGTGCTGCGGCCCAGCAGGGGAGTTTCCACATCAATAAAGCCGCGCTGGTCCAGGTGGCGGCGGATGATGGAGGTCATCCGGTGGCGTAGGAACAGCGACTTCTGCAGGCTGGGACGCCGAAGGTCCAGCCAGCGGCTGGTCAGGCGGACCTCCTCCCCGGCCAATTCCTCGCCGGGGAACTCGGTCACCTCGAAGGGCGGCGTGGGGCTGGCGTTGAGCACCTCCACCGATTCGGCGAGCACCTCGACGGTACCAGTGACGTGGTCAAGATTCTCTTTGCCAGGCAAACGCTTGCGCACCACCCCCGTGACGGCGAGGCACCACTCGCGGCCGAAACTGTTCGCCTGCTGGAACAGGGCTCCCGGACCGGACTCCGCCTCGAAAACGACCTGGGTGATGCCGTAACGGTCCCGGAGGTCGATGAAGACCTGGGAATTGTAGGCGCGCGAGGTGTTCACCCAGCCATTAAGGGTGACCCGGGATCCCACCTCATCCACCCTGAGATCGCCGCAGGTGTGGGTACGCCGCCAATCCGCCATGCCAAACTCCGATCGCAAACACGACCCAGCCGCCCGGGAATGCCGGGCGGGGTGGCCAATGGATTATCAAAGGATCCCGCGCGGACAGCCTGTCCATGACTGTTCCGGCAACTCAATCCTTATCAGGGATTGTATCAATGGGGCGGGCCGTTGTTTTAGGGATCATTCACCCTTCTGGAGCTGTACGGAGATTTCCCCGGATATCTGTGCTGGAGAGGTCCAGCCGGAATTCATTTTCCGGGATTTCCTCGAAGAGATCCCTGGCTCCGGGGATGTCTGAAAGGTCTGGCAGGTCGGCGACGGTTCTGAAATGACCGGTTTCCGTGGCGCGTCCAGCCACTAGGAATCGGCAGCCTAGTTGTCTGAGGCGCTCCACCATGGTGGCCAGCCCGGCGCGGGTACCTCCGTAAAACCTGGGATCAACGACTCGCAGGGCGGTGTCGATCCCGATGACAAAAGTCGCCCCGGGCCAGGCTTCCCCCTTTTCTTGGAAGGTTCCCAACCGGCTGACAACCACGGCGGCCAGACGGCCAAAAGGCTCCAACCTAGCCAGGATCTGGCTGGCGGCGAGGCAGGGTTTGTCGGCGTTGTTGATGGTGAGTTCGAAAACCGCCTGCAGGCCGGTACGTTTCTGGGCGACACGGGCCAGATGGACATGCCCTGCATGGAGGGGATTGAAGGAGCCGGCAATGACCAAACCGGGTGCGGGGCTGTCGCTGATGCGGCCGTCCGCATGGATATGGCACCAAGCCCGCCTGCCAGTCAATGTTTCGACCAACGAGGACGGGGTTTCATCCGGCTCCTTTTTCAGGGCATCACCGGTTTGTCCGAGCAGCAGATGGAGAAGGTGGGAGGAAACCACCCGCTCTTGTTCGCCTCGGTCGCCCCCCCGTCCCAGTTCAAGGGTATGGCAGCGCGCCGTGCGGCCGTCGCAGGTGGCCAGATGGGCCCGGTCGGAACCGCGCCGGGGTGGTTGTGTCGCCAAAGCGGCTGTGCAGGCCACCCCCAGGCAAACGCTCTTTTGGTCCGGCGGTGCGATTTGCCAGGCGTGGTTCCACGCTCGCCAGGCAAGCAGGCGGGCGGTTTCCACGGAACAGAGAGATTCGGGCAGGTGGCCCAGGTATTGGCCCAAGGACTCCCGCGAGTAGGGGATTTGGGCTTCGAGCACCACGCGGGAGGCACCAGCCTGGCGGAGGATGGCCCCGATGGCGGAGGAAGCCGCACCGGCCACCACCATCGCCATGGGCGGACC
>Ga0169931_10005033_pt1 | contig 20321 bp, 21 predicted proteins | sample Kivu_15m_20L_FD_129675 | JGI IMG/M metagenome (GOLD analysis project Ga0169931, IMG submission 129675) | Freshwater microbial communities from Lake Kivu, Western Province, Rwanda to study Microbial Dark Matter (Phase II) - Kivu_15m_20L... | ecosystem: Environmental > Aquatic > Freshwater > Lake... | reverse complement strand
TATCTAGACCGTGATAATATCTAGACCGTGATAATATCTAGACCGTGATAATATCTAGACCGTGATAATAGATAAGTTTTCAATCTAAATTTATATTATTAATCTATAATATATATAATGTCAACAGAAGAAATACCTAGCGTTAAAGATGCTTTAAATGAATACTTCAGATTAAAAAAGAAGTTCGAAGATGAAATGAATGCCAATAAACGAAAAATAATCAATAATCCAACTCTTAGTAAAAGAGAGAAGCGGGCCGAATATTTAAAGTTAATGCCAAAATGTGTGAATTGTAGACGTCCATCTAAAAAAGGAACTATATTTTCAATTACTTTTCATCCATCCGACGAGAAAACAGATTCTTACAGAACTTTAAAAGCAATGTGTGGTAATTTAGCTGATCCTTGTAATCTTAATATTGAAATCAATTTAGGTATTATTGAGCACTTGAATAAAATGATTGAAAACATTAGAAAAGAAATAAATCAAACAAAAAATTTTATTATCAACGACAAAAATAAATTATTATTTGGATTACTTACAACTGAAAGCGCTATCGAAAATTTTGACACAAATAAATCTTATATAAATGATTTAACTTCTATTTATGAAAGTTATTTGGACCAATGGAATAAAAAAATCGATAATCCAGATAAGAAGATTGAACTAGATGATTCTCTTGTACTATTATATCAAAATATCGATAAAATTAAAGAATGTATTAAACAAATGAATGAAAATAATGATACTCAATTTGCCGTAGATGCTGCGAATATATATTACACCACTGTAGAACCTCTAATGAAAAAAATTAGACAACTTAAATATGGTGAAAATATTGTTTTCAAAGACGATTCAAACGATACATGTAGATTAATTCAAAACCAAGTTTCTCTTCAGGAGATGGCAGTTAGTGGTTATAGCGATAAAGTAGTTGCGTTTGATTTTGGGATCACTGCTAAGAAGGTGCCAAAGAAAAAATCCGGATTTATTATTGAGAGTGATGGTGTATCACCCGAAGAAGTCAAAGAATTAACAATTAAAATAGAAGAACCTGGACAACCAAAACCAACCAAAGTAGTTGAAGAAGACGAACCGATTATTGGTGAAGGCAAAGATGGAATAGCGTGGAATATTCCGGAGTATCAACAACTTTGGGATAAACTACCTGAAAAATTAAAGACAGAATTCAAGTTAAATATCGATTGGATGAAAGAATTTATGCATAAATGTGTTAATGAAAGAATAAGTCACGGACCTTCTTGGAATGGTTGTAAACTAACTACGCCGCCAAATATTGTTATTCCACCAAGAAAAATGGAAAATGGACAATATGATTTTGGAATATCTATTTATAATAAAGCATTTTCTAAATTACCTCAATCAACTCAAGAACTTTATTTGACCTTTTATAAAGAAGACCCTGTCACTAAAGAAAAAAACTATAAGATGTTAGAAGAATCTATAAATGATTTGGTTCAAAAGGAAGTTGATTTTGGCAGAGGTTTTTTCTAATCTAATTATATGGTATTCAATTATGTTTCAATCCCCATTTTTCTTATAAGTTTCGCTATTGGACTATTTTTTATATATATTCTTGGTCCTGAAATGAAAACTGTTTATATTTATCCTAGCCCGGAAAATGTTAACAAAGTATTATTTAAGGATAAAGCGGATAACTGTTTTTTGTTTCAACAAGAAGTTGTGGACTGTCCGAAAGATAAAAACTTAATATCTAAAATTCCAATACAAGTTTAAGAATATTTATAACACAATAATATAAATGGGAATGAATCTTGGAAAATTTGTTCATACGGAAACCGGCAGAATAATTATGTCTATATTGCTCGGTTTAGGATTAGCATCTTTATTTAGAACTGTCTGTAAGGACAATAATTGTCTGGTTTTCCATGCTCCTCCTTTAGACAAATTTAAGGATAAAGTTTATAAAAGTGATGGAAAATGTGTTAAATATAGCCCAGTACCCACTAAATGCTCATTAAATGCCAAAACAATCACATTTGAATAATTTCTACCTTTATCCACCTTTAGAAAAGATGGAGCCAAATTTGTTTAGTTATATTCACATTTGGGAAAAGGTAGAGCCAAATTTTTTTAATAAATTTGATTTTAAACTTTATTTGGCTCAACTTTTATAAAAGCAGAGTAAATCATTTTTGGCTCCACCTTTTTTAAAGGTGGAAAAGGTGGAAAAGGTATAATATTTGCGTAATTATTGTAATCAATCCTTCTTTACAATAATTATGAGTGACTCAACTAGTATTTTAGATTTACCGACTGATCCGGTGGGAGGTGGAAGTGTTGGTGGTAATATAGCCTTAACTGCACAAGAAAGTATGACACAGCCAAACCAACAACCTCAATCAGGAATGGCTTTAGATCAAACAACTATTAATCAAATTGTCAATAGTCTACAACAAGCCACTTTAGCAGGTGCAACTCAATTACATTCGAGAGATATTCCAATGACTACAAATAATATTAGTGTAGATCCTCAAGTTATGCCTAATTATGTTCCACCACCTCCTCCACAACATACAGATTATATTAAAAATTATGAACAAACTTCGGACATGATTCACAATTATAATAAAGGTAAACAAATGAATAATTCATTAGATGATATGTATAATGAAATTCAAACGCCACTTTTACTGGCTGTATTATATTTTTTATTTCAATTGCCATTTTTCAAGCGTTTTTTATATACATATATTCCATATTTGTTTTCTAATGATGGCAATTATAATATAAATGGGTTTCTTTTTACAAGTATTTTATTTGGTATGTTATTTCATTTATTAATGAAAACAACGTCTTATTTTGGAGCATTTTAGATACAAGATTTATACATAAAGTTTGTTATAATGAATTTTATTACATAATTTATGATATTTGTCTTCTTGAAATTCATTTTCAATTGCAAGCATAGGATATATTAATGCACGATTTCCCTCTTTAATAATTGTTTTATCCACCATAAATACATAATCATTTATCGAATTAAATGTATAATAATACTTATTTAATAAATATTTGGCAAAACTTTTAGTTATCATATACATATGAGACCCTGTTAAATAATCTGGATATTCGTGATATTTAAAGGGTGCATCTAAATGCATTGGACGTTTAAGATGATAAATTGAACAAGTATTATCATAGTCAATTTTATATGGTAGAATATAACCTAATAATAATATATCTAAATCCAGGATATTAAAATCGGAGACAACTTTTTTAAATATTTCCTTAAAGTTTTCATGAATCAATATATCGTCTTCACAAATGACTGCATATTTATAATTGGTGTGATAATAAAAATCGTGTATAATATCCAAATGACCATATGTAATTGACCAATGTCTTGTATTAATTCTACTGCCAGCATATTTAAGACGTTTATCTGTATCTTTAATTCCTGGATAAAATTTACATTCTATACCTAGTTTTTTAAATCTATTTTCCATACTCTTTTTTTTGATCTCATCATTAAAGGATAAACAATAAAATTGACAATTAGGAATACTTGACATATGTATATTCTATTATATATATTTTATTATTTATTTACTTTTATTTACTTTTATTTACTTTTATTTACTTTTATTTACTTTTATTTACTTTTATTTACTTTTATTTACTGTATTTATTCAAGACAATTTTTCTACAATTTTTCTACATTTAGTATTTATTTTTATTTTTTATTTTTTATTTTACAAAATTATTATTTATGAGTTTAAAATCATATTTATTTGTAAGACAACAATATAATATGGATGGTATTGATATTACTGATTCCGCATTTGCTTTAGATGTCCCTAGTGTTGACAATATACTCACTGCAGGCGGAGATAGTTCAACAGATTATACTATATTTATGTATATTGGAGTTGCTATATTAATTGTTATTAGCGGGTTATTCATATACAAATTTTACCAAAATAAGAGCAGTGAACAAGAAGAAGATTGTCCTGGAGGATTTTGTACAATGGATGAACAACATAGTAGACAAATTTAATACAGTCCTTTCTTATTTTTACGAGTTTTTGATCTGTAAATATTAAAGAAATTATATTTATTGGTTGTTCGCTTCTTTCTTTTCTTCACAGTTTTCGATTTAGTATTCGATTTCGATTTAGTCGATTTCGATTTCGTTTTTTTTTCTTCCTTTTGGGTTTTTATATCATCTGGTCTATAATTTAAAAACCATTCTTCAAAAGCTTTCTTATCATTATTTTTTTTAAATTCTTTATATTTAGCTGCTTTTTCTGCTTTCATTTCTTCGACAGATTGTTGATGACCATAACATGTAATACTAAATCGTTTTAATAAACCCTTTTGTGATAATCTGTTTTTTTGTTGAACATCAAATAAAAATTTTGACATACAAAGTATTCTATCCATAAACTGTTCATAGTAATCTTCATTTGCATACAAAAACGCTAAATAAAAACTCAACATTGTATCAATAGTAGCCACTTTTACTTTTTTACCCTTCATCATTAATATATTATAACTATGACACCCGATTGGTTTGTAAATAAATAAAATAGAATCTTTTCCCACCATCACTTCATAATGTTCAGGAACAATATCTCCAATGGCTGATTGCTTCACTATTTTGACATTTTTAATTCCATTATCACCCAATCGTTCTTTAATAATGTTGGCTGTTTGTTCTGGATCATTGGATAAAACATCAAAATCCGCAGAATTTTCTAGCTTCTTTCTTAAATTAGCAGGCATATATTGCGAATAAAGAACATTGGCAAATCCGCCGAAAAATACCACTCCTTGATTAATTAATGTATTTTTTACAGTTTCGTAAATCTTATCTTCATTCTGTGTGTTTGCCATTTCACGTTGAAAATCCACATTATTGCAATTTTTATCCGTTATAGGATAATTTTTATTTAATAATGCTAGTCTTTTTAACACCTTTTCCCATCTACTAATATCGCCAGCCGGTCTAGACAATTCAAGATACATAGACATTCTTAAAAAATTTGGAGGGGCATACATTATTCCGTCTACAGTTTTAGCATCCTTTTTAATGGCTGTATAAATTTGTTTTGGTAAATATGTTATATCAGCCACGGGTATAAAATTAACATAAACTTTATATGTTCCGTGATGCTGGCCTGATTTGGCTTCGACATCAATAAACCCTTTACTATAATAAATATCAGCTAATTCTTTCGCATCATTTAGCGCGTTTTCAGAGAAAAAATCATAATCTGGAACTTCTACTTCTTTATTATAGAATTTATCTTCTTCAGGTAAAATATTATTAATTGCTGTTCCACCATAACAAATTAAATTTTTGCGTTTAATAAATTCTTCTACTATGTCAATCATTTTTTGCACATCGTCAGAATTTACAACGCGTCTTCCCATTTTTTCTTCCGCTTTATCTACTGCCATACGCAAAATTGCTAATTCACAATCCGCAAATGACAATTCTTTACATACATTTTGCTTTTTAGGCATTCCTATATTATAGAGTTAAAAAAATTTAGAGATTATTAAATATAGTAAAACAAACCAAATGGAAAATAACAATCCATTAGATATTATAAATCCACTCAGTTTAAGACGACGAATTAAACGTGAATTAGAACTATTACAAGAAGACCGTGCTTTTACAAATTTTATATGTGTAATCCAAGAAGACGATGATATAACTACCTATACAATAAGTATTCATAACATTGTGGATGATAAAATATATAAATTTATAATTTCATCTGATTACCCATTTAGACCTCCTAAATTAGTAATAAATTATCGGCTTTATTCGGATTATCAAAAATTCGGGTCACCGTTTTTTACGGATGCAATGCTAAAATATAAAGGTATAAAATGTTTATGCTGTGAATCTATATTATGTAGTAACAATTGGGCACCTAATTTAGGGTTTAAGAATATTTTTGCAGAAGTGAGAAAATTCAAAGATTATTGTAGAGAAATAGCCTATCGTGTTATAATTGAAGTTATTACACGAAAATATTTGATAGATGATATAAATATCGTGGAGTGGTTATATTAGATAATTTTAGAAACTAGAATTGGAGAGAAACTTATATATGTGAATTTGTTACTAATGGTTCCTTATTCTTCAGGTGTACTACTACCAAAAGATGTTAACCCATTACCAAAAGATGTTAACCCACTACCAAAAGAGGTTAACCCACTGTCAAAATAAGACGTTGAATCTGTAGTTGCTGGTTTTTCTGTAGTTGCTGGTTTTTCTGTAGTTTCTGCTGTTTCTGTAGTTTCTGTTATTTCAGGTGTTTCTGTAGTTGCTGGTGTTTGACCAAAGGATGTACCAAAAAAGGATAAAGATGACTCACTTTTAGGTGCTGTATTCTTGGTTGATGTAGGTTTTGATTGAGGCATTAATCTCGTATCTTCGCCTCCTAAATGTCTCAAGTCAACTGGTTTAATAGCAAATGCATACTGAGCTCTATCGAAAAAATCAATATTTTCTTTAAGATTCTTGTCTGATAATTGGTATCTCATAGCTACCATTTGACATCCATTTTCTCTACATAGTTTTCCATCTGGATTAGATGGATTTGAACCATTGTCAGGAAAAACAATAGTCATACCATATTTATTATATTCTTTTAACTCGCTTATATCAGAATTATTTTTAATACTGTTGTAATCATATGCTCTCATAAATATAGAATTACTAGTTAAATTTATATATTCAAGTAATTCTTCATTTTCTAAAAATGCGGTATTTGTTCTATCGACAATCAATATAACTTTATTTTTAAGTGATAATAAAGGAGCTGTTCCTAAATTTTTACCATCAGAATTATAACTATAAGCTGGACCTAACATAATGTCAGTATTTTTTCTAAAAATCTCAGCTAATTTTGAGTACATTTGTTGGTTATTACTCTTAATTCTTAAATGAATTAAAATAGGATCAGTTGGGTTTGGAGATGAACCTCCTGAAAAAGCATAGTTACGTATAGTATCCATTACAGTGACAAAATTCACTGAATTAAATGTTTCCTTAAAACGGTAATTATCTGTCGTACTCGTTGCAACCACTGGCTGGTCATCAATCGAATACACTTCAAAATCAAGACATCTAACTCCTTGCTTGATAATTGCTTTGAGAATACAAATATCTACATAATCGTTCTTATATGATCCTCCACTGCAAGCATTGTAAGCGGTTTTAATATAGTAATCAAATAATTTACCACGACAATCTGCGTCTGAATCTCTTATTGGTCTTAAATTTCCGTCTACACTGGGATATAATGAATTCATTTTGTTACATTCACTCTTTTGAAGCCCATTCATATAAATAATATGCCAAATATAAAAAATAATAACAATGATTGTGAATGCTCCTATTATGAGTGAAACCGTATTTTCATCCATATTTTCAATAATGCTTAAATAAGAAGTCGTTGTTTGATTTGATGACATATTAGTATAAACTATGTAACCGATTAAACCAAATAAAATAGTAAATATAATTCCTATTAATATGTATATTTTAGTTGTATCATTCATTTTTTGAATACTGCTTAAATAATCATTTTTTTTCTTTGATGACATTGTTAATATATATTACTATTTTAAAATTTTTGTTTAACAAAATTGTTTAATAAAATTATTTTTATATATTATATAAAACGATGTTTGAAATATAAAAAAGTATAAAATCACAAAAATGTAAATGAAAAAAGGTGTAAAAGAATTTATAATCAAGAAAATAAAGAGTTATTAGAAATAATTAAATTATATTATGACGAAATTAAGAATTAAAAATAAGTGTATAGTATAATAATATGCCGGGAGGTTTAATGCAATTAGTATCTCAAGGACAAGCTAATTTAATTTTAAATGGTAATCCTCAAAAAACATTCTTTAAATGCACATATAAAAAATATACCAATTATGGTCTTCAAAAATTTAGGATAGACTACGAAGGTAGTCCACAACTTAGTTTAACTGCTGATAGCACTTTTACGTTTAAGGTTAAAAGGTATGCAGACCTCCTTATGGACTGCTATATATGCCTAACATTGCCGAATATTTGGTCTCCAATAATGCCGCCACAACCTTACACGAATCCTGACGGCACAATTGGCTATACAGATTGGGCTCCCTATGAATTCCAATGGATAAAAAATTTAGGAGCACAAATCATCAGCAAAATTACCATAAATTGTGGTAATCAACAACTCCAACAATATTCCGGACAATATATTTTAGCCTCGGCACAAAGAGATTTTAGTGGTTCAAAACTAGCACTATTCAGCGAAATGATAGGCAATGTCACAGAACTAAACGACCCTGCAAACGCTGAACCTCGTGTAAATGCATATCCGAATGCGTTTTATACAACCAGTCCTGCTGGTGCTCAACCATCCATTATGGGACGCACATTATGGATTCCACTAGGTTCTTGGTTCAATCTTCTCTCAACACAAGCATTCCCATTAGTCGCGCTTCAATATAACGAATTATGGATAAATGTATCGTTTAGACCGATTAATCAATGGTTTACGATAAGAGATGTAATGGATTATACAAATAACTATCCAATTGTAGCACCTAATTTTAATCAATCTTATATGCAGTTTTACAGATTTTTACAAACACCTCCTGATGAAGAATTAGGTCCTGACTCTTATGTAGACACAAGAACAAATTGGTTTGCCGATATCAATTTAAATTGTACTTATTGTTTTCTCTCGGATGATGAAGCAACGATATTTGCTAAGAATGAACAAAAATATTTGATCAAACAAATCTATGAAAAGCCTTTTTACAATATAACTGGAGCAAATAAAATCGATCTGGATTCAATGGGTATGGTTATCAGTTGGATGTTTTATTTCCAACGAAGTGATGCTAATTTGAGAAATCAATGGTCTAATTACACGAATTGGCCTTATGAATATATGCCTCAAGATATAACACCAGCATCAACAGCCGGCGATTATCCTAATCCAAATCCATCAGGACCAACTCTTTTGGGACCTGGTTTAAATCCAAATGGAACATTGTCTGGATTATATGTAACAGGAGTTTATAATCCGCAAAATATAAAATCAATTTTGGTTGCGATGGGTATATTATTAGATGGTCAATATAGAGAAAATATATTGCCGGCTGGTGTCTACAATTTTGTGGAGAAATATGTAAGAACGGCTGGGTTTGCACCACCTGGTCTATATTGTTATAATTTTTGTTTAAATACGGACCCATTAACATATCAGCCTTCAGGAGCAATGAATATGAGTAGATTTACTAATATACAGCTGGAATTTACCACAATAACACCACCAGCAGATCCTTATGCTCAAGTTTTGACAATTTGTGACCCAACTACAGGGGACATTATTGGTATTAACAAACCAACTTGGAGAATTTATGATTATAACTTTAATATGTATTTAATGGAAGAAAGAGTGAATATGGTAATATTTGTTGGTGGAAATGCTGGATTATTATATGCTACTTAGATTGAATAAATTGAATAAATTTCGGGTTTTATATAATTATAAAGTTGTAAAAAATTATATAAAACATATATTTACACAGATATACACAGATAAAGAAAATGAAATAAAGAATTTTATTATACAACAAATCCATTAGTAAATGGTTCTGATTGATTATTTACAAAGACGTTTATCATCTGTCCTCTTCCCAAACTATATAAATATTTAGAATTTACATATGTATTGAGATTAAAATAAGACGCGGTTGGGTTTACTATTTTTGAAATACGATTCACTTCAGTAATACCTGCTGTAGTAAATGTACCTCCAGCATATAAATTGCTACTTGAGTCAACTACTAAAGCACTTACAGTATTATTGAATCCACTTCCTAAATTATACCATAATGAACCATTCCATCTTGCGAGACGATTCGCTGAATTTCCACCAGCTGTAGTGAACGCACCTCCAACATATAAGTTGTTAGCTGAATCAACTGCTAAAGCACTTACAGTACTACCTAAACCGCTTCCTAAAGCAGACCAAGTAGATCCATTCCATCTTGCGATACGAAGAGATGTATTGCCACCTGCTTCAGTGAACGCACCTCCAGCGTATAAATTGTTAGTCGAATCAACTGCTAAACTATTTACAGTATTATTTGCACCAGTTCCTAAAGCAGACCATGCGGATCCATTCCACATTGCGACACGATTCGCTGAATTTCCATCAACCGTAGTGAACGCACCTCCAGCATATAGATTATTAGCTGAATCAATGGCTAAAGCATTAACATTACTATTTGCACCAGTTCCTAAAGCAGACCAAGCGGATCCGTTCCATCTTGCAACACGATTTACTGTTCCTGCATCAGCTGTAATAAATGAACCTCCAGCATATAGATTATTAGCTGAATCAACCACTAAAGCGTTTACAGGACCGTCCATGCCAGCTCCTACAGCAGACCATGTGGTTCCATTCCATCTTGCAACAAAAAATGCATTGCTACCACCAGCTACAAGAAAGTTACCCCCTGCATATAAATTACCATTGCCATCTATTGCTAAAGCATTTACCGTGTTATTTAAACCACTTCCTAAAGAAGACCACGCGGAACCATCCCATTTTGCAATATAATTTGCACTAACTCCATTAACTATTGTAAAACTACCGCCAGCATATAAATTACCACTTCCATCTAATACTACAGCATTTACATTATTATCCATGCCTGCTGATAAAGGATTATAACCTCCAAATACAGATAAATTATTATTTAAAATACTTGTAGTATTAATAGAAATATCTACATTTATACTAACGGTTGATGAGTTAAATGAAGAAGAATAATCATTTAAATTAATTTTTGTTATTGGATTACCAATGCCAATTGGTCCTGTCATTCCAGTTGGTCCAGTTGGTCCAGTTTGTCCAGTTGGTCCAATTGGTCCAGTTACACCTTGATTACCTTGAACACCTTGATTACCTTGAACACCTTGTGGTCCAGTTGGTCCAAAATCACCTGGAACACCTTGAATACCTTGTTGTCCAGCTGGTCCTGTACTACCTTGTGGTCCAGGGGGGCCTATTAGACCTTGAATACCTTGACCACCTTGAGGACCTGGATTACCTTGTGCTCCAGTTGGACCAATACTGCCTTGAGGACCTGTTGCACCCTGAGGACCTGTAACACCTTGAATGCCTGCACCAGTTGGACCAATTTCACCTGCTGGACCTGTTTGACCGCGAGGACCTGTAACACCTTGAATACCTGCACCAGTTGGACCAATACTACCTTCTGGGCCAGTTGCTCCTACATTACCAGGAATACCTTGAATACCCTCAATACCAGGTGGACCAGTATCACCTTGAAAACCTCGTGGACCTATTTCACCCTGAGGACCTGTTTGACCCTGAATACCTGCACCAGTTGGACCAATTTGACCTTGTGGACCGGTTTCACCCTGAGGACCAGTTTCACCCTGAATACCTACTCCAGTTGGACCGGTATCACCTTGAATACCTTGAGGTCCTATATCACCTTGAATACCTCTTGGTCCAGTATCACCTTGAATACCTTGAGGTCCTATTTCTCCCTGTGAACCTGTTTCACCTTGAGGACCTGTTGCTCCTGTATCGGTAGCGTCACCTGGAATACCTTGTGGACCAGTTGAACCAGTTGGACCAGTTGGACCGATTTCACCAGTTGGACCAGTTTGACCTTGTGGACCGATTGCACCAGTTGAACCGACTGAACCTTGTGGACCGATTGGACCAGTTGCTCCTGTATTGGTAGCCTCACCTCTTGGACCGGTCATTCCAGTAGGTCCAGTAGGTCCAGTTGAACCTCTACCAATACTATCAGCGTACGATTTATTAACAAGTTGATCATCTTGTGTAGGTACTTGACTGCAAGTAGGTAATCGGGTTAAAGTAGTAGGTGTTAGGTTCAAAGAACCACTTGAATTTGTTAAAGAAACAAATGACATTATACTTATATAAAAGAAAATAATATTAAAATATTAAAAATTTGAACTAACATTTATATACTATATTTGTAGAATTTGTAATTTTAATATCTAAATTATATAATAAATTAGTGTTTTTCTATTCTATTATTACCATAATATTTATATAAGATATATTAAACAAATTTAAACAAATGACAATTATATTATATAAAATGTTGTCCAATCCTGTTAAATATAGACAAATTAGACAAATTATTAGACAAATTAGTAGAAGAAATATATTTAATTATAAAGATGCGTTTTTATTACAAAATCAACTAAATCCTGATGAAAAAACTATTAGTGAATTAGCCCATAATTTTTCGCAGGAGATTTTACTACCAAATATTGTTCAGTCATTTAGAAATGAAACATTTGACAAAAATATAATGAAAGAAATGGGTAATTTCGGTTTATTTGGGCCAACTATTAACGGATATGGTTGTGCAGGCGTCAATTATGTATCATATGGACTAATTATGCGTGAAATTGAAAGAATCGATAGTGGTTATAGAAGTTGCGCTAGTGTACAGTCATCATTAGTAATGTATCCTATATATAAATTTGGTTCGCAAGAACAAAAAGATAGATTTTTGCCTGAATTAGCTAAAGGTAATTTAATTGGTTGTTTTGGATTAACTGAACCTGATCACGGGAGCGACCCGTCTGGAATGAAAACCAGAGCAGTTTTAAATGGTGACCATTATATCCTAAATGGCAGTAAAAACTGGATAACAAATTCACCGATTGCCGACGTATTTGTCATTTGGGCGAAAGATGATACTGGTATTATTCGTGGCTTCTTATTAGACAAAAATATGCCAGGATTATCAGCACCGAAAATTGATGGGAAATTTTCATTGAGAGCATCCATTACAGGTATGATTTTTATGGATAATGTAAAAGTTCCCAAGGAAAATTTATTACCACTAACAAAGGGTCTGAAAAGTCCATTTATGTGTTTAAATAATGCACGTTATGGTATAGCGTGGGGTGTTTTAGGAGCAGCTGAAGATTGTTATTTACGCGCTAGAGAATATGCTTTAGAGCGAAAACAATTTAACAAACCATTAGCATCTAACCAATTAGTTCAAATGAAATTGACAGATATGTTAACAGAAATAACATTGGGACTACAATCATGCTTACGGGTTGGAATAATGATGGATGAAAATATATTGATACCTGAAACAATTTCGATTATTAAACGCAATAATTGTGCAAAATCATTAAATATAGCTAGACAAGCTAGAGATATATTGGGTGGAAATGGTATATCTGATGAATACCATATAATAAGACATATGTTAAATTTAGAGGCGGTCAATACATATGAAGGAACAAATGATATTCATGGACTAATTATTGGAAGAGGTATAACTAACCTGAGTTCATTTTAGTAAAAAAATATTAAAATATTAAAATAAAAATAAAAAATTGATTTAGATATATTACTACATAGAATAGTATATCTAAAATAATGTTGAAAAGAATTATTATACAGATTCAAAGATTATTAATAAAATCAAACAATAAACCTCCTCCATTGGGAAGGTGGAATATTGAAATTTGTACTAAAAAATTAAATAACAAAATAGATTTAGCAAATGAAGACCATTGTGGAACATGCGGAAAATATTTGAACAATATATTGAATAAAAATAGTAAGAATAAAAAGTAATACAACAAATAATATTTTAGATTGTAAATATTATAAATATTTTGAAAAAATTTGAGGTTTGATGAAATATTTTTCTTTTTTCTAATTAAAGAGAAACACCATCAGGTGTCACATAAAGAAATAATGTTCCGGAACCACCTGTTCCACCTGACCCTCCAATGTTAGCTGCACCTCCACCACCACCACCAGTGTTAGGAGTACCATTACCTCCGTTCTTATTATCGGAATTATTTTGTCCGCCACTTGCACCACCACCTCTACCACCACTACCAGGAGTAGTATTACCCTGGCTACGGGCACCACCACCACCACCACCAGCAAGGTCAACACTAGTACCACTAGAAACACCACTAGCACTTACAAATGTTACTGTCAACCCACTCCCTCCACTACTAGCTACACTATTACCAGCAAAAGTACTAGCAGCACCGGCACCTCCTCCACCACCTCCTCCACCTGAATCATTATTTTGCTCACCCCCATTCGAACCTATATTAGCAAATGCAGTCATAGATTGGAATATACCTACATCTGTAACACTTGGATTATTAACAGTCCCTGGAGATGTTCCCCTATTAGAAAAAGATCCGGCACCACCAGAGCTACTCCTTGTTGTAGAAGAACTACTTTCTTTACCATCTCCTCCTTCACCTCCTCCATTAATAGATATTAAATAATTATTAGTAGATATTCTTGTAGTTCCACCAGAATTCGTAGCACTTCCACCATTACCAATAATAATATTAAACACACCTTCAACATTAGGATCATAATTTACTATCTTTCCACGTAAAAGCCCACCACCACCTCCTCCTCCTCCAGCATTACTATTAGATGAATTTCCACCACCACCTCCCCCACCAACCATTACAAATGTACAGGTTACTTTATAATTAAATTTAAAAGTTGTACTCTTAAAAAATTGTATAAGTAATCCATTATTTGTTTGTAAACCTGATATACCATTAGGAGGCCATATTTTATAATCAACATTTATAGTTCCACTGAAAACAGGTAAATTTAATTCAAATAAACTCCCTAGACTTTGACCATTAGAAAAATAATTAAGAGTATATAATCTACTAACAGGTATTTTTGAATTTGTTCCAAGTCCGTTGTAATTATTGGATATATCCACATTATTTATTCTAAAATTAGTAGTTGAAGCAGTGTTAGGTGAATTAGATGGCTGTGACCTTGAATAAAACCAGTTCAGCATATTTTGACCATTTACATTATAAGACATTATATTATATATAATAAAATAAATTATATATAACATTTTTAACATATTTTTACGTATTTTTATTAGTATAATACATTGACAAATCGAATAAAATATTTATCATCCATATTATCAAGTATAAATGGTCTCTCTAATTGTGAAATAAAATCAATAAATTCTATTTCACGACGAAAATGAATATCATAACCATTTAATTGAATATAAAATGTGGAGCATTCTGGTTCTTCAAAAATACGTATTTCCCTAATACTTTTGTCTGTATATTTTGCCTTGAAATCAGCTGAAATGTTAAGTTTATCTTTTTTACAAGCAGTCTCATATATTAATTTGGTGTTTCTACACCCCATTGCAAAGATATATAAATATTATATTGCCTTCTTTAAGTACTTTCAAATGTATATTTAATTTGCCTACTTAAAGACCGGATACACTACATTGTGTAGGGAAAACCACGGAATTCTTGAAAATATGGCCATTTTTTGGTCCCTACATATGAAGGGAAATGAACAGATTTTGAATTTTGAAAAGTGTTTTAACTTTTGAAAAATGGACAAAAAAAATGTCCAAAAAATAAAAGCCAAAACACTCCTTACTGACCGATTTTTTCTGTGACGATGTTGAAATTTTATCGTGTCATTTTAAACCAAGAATTTTTTTATTATTATGATATTTTTTTTTGTAAAAAACTTAAAGACTTTTTTCTTTGGAGACTATATGGAGATATTGGAGCCGAATATTGAGCAAATTGAGCAAAAAACGAGTAATTATTTTATTTGTGAATTTTGTCACTATAATACGTGTCGGAAATTAAACTATGAACGACATATATTAACTGACAAACATAAAAAAATGGTATTGGAGCCAAAAACTTACTCAATGGAGCCGAATGTTGAGCAAATTGAGCAAATTGAGCAAAACCAAGGGTTTAAATGCATATGTGGTAAGAGATATGCTTATAGTAGAGGTTTGTCAAAGCATAAGAAAAAATGTAGTTATCAACCTGAACAAAATATCATTTACAATAATAAAGAGGATAAATTCAAGGCTTTAACTGATTTGGTTTTAGAAGTAGTAAAACAAAATAAAGAATTGATAACCTTAAATACTGAAGCACAAAAAATAAATACTGAAGCACAAAAATATAATCAAGAGCTTACTAATAAGATCGTTGGATTGTGTGGTACTACAAACAACAATACATTAATTAATAATCATTCAAATAATAAAACTTTTAATTTAAATGTATTCTTAAATGAGACGTGTAAAGATGCAATGAATATCAATGATTTTGTCGATTCACTAGAACTCCAATTGTCGGACTTAGAAGAAGTAGGTAAACTGGGTTTTGTAGACGGTATTTCAAATATCATAGTAAAAAATTTAAAAGCATTGGAACTTCATAAAAGACCTGTTCATTGTGCCGATAAAAAGAGGGAAGTTATTTATATCAAAGACGAAAATAAATGGGAAAAAGAAAATGAACAAAAACAAAAACTACGTAAAGCTATTAAACGTGTAGCATTTAAAAATGAAAAATTGTTGCATAAATATAAAGAGCTTCATCCAGGTTGTAATTATAGCGATTCAAAATATTCGGATCATTATAGTAAATTAGTCATAGAAGCATTCGGTGGTTCAGGTAATAATGATATTGAAAAACAAGACAAAATTATCAGAAATATAGCTAAAGAAATTGTAATTGATAAGATGAACTAATAATTAGATGGCAACGGACCATCGCTTATAAATTCACCAGTTAAGCTATACATTTCTGGATAATTTGGCATAAACGGCAAGTGGTCTGATTTGTATCTTCTGTTAAACAGGGTTTGATCTTCATTAAAAGAGTTCCCCCAAGTATCCACGCCGAAATTTGGTTGGGGTGGCTGAGCGTACATATCATTTGTGATTATTTTCTCTCTAGTACCATATCCACTTGTTAATGAAGAATAATTTGGAGAAACACCCACAGTTAATTTGCCGGCATCATTTGCAGCAGGAATACAGTCTTTCGTTGTTTTAGGTAATGGTGGCGAATAAGGTTGGCAACCTGGACAATCTATATCAGTAAAGCATTGCTGACCAGTTATAGAACATCTAGAAGTTGGACCACAAAAATTCTGGCAACTATATCTAGTGGTTAATGGTAAATCTACTGTATGACTAGTTTTATTGCTAATATTTTCATTTTCACTTGTAGTAAAACACTCTATAATGTATTTTTCAGCAGCTAAATAGTCAATCATGTTAAAAACAACGAAAAATAATATTAATGCCACTAGAGGCAAAATTAATTTGTTAAAGGATAATTTCATATAATAAATTGATATTAAATTTTTTATATTAATTTAATATAAGTGATGTCTGATAAAAGTAATGATACAAGTGCTATAGATAACAAAAAAAAAGGAGGAAGTTTATTAAGCGATGTTTCATCTAAAATAAAGAGTTCATTAACAGACTTTACATCTAATATAAAAGGTTTTTTAATTTATGTAATAACGACAATTATTTTAATATTATTGTACTTTTCAAGTAGTGGATTAATTTTATTTGTATGCAAATTAGCGCAAACAAATATACTACCCACAGATGAAAATTGTTATCCATATACAAATGACAAAGTAAATATAGAAAAAATAAAGACAAATATTTTTACACCATTTTTTGACCAAACCCTGTCTATGAAACTAGAAATCCCAAATGATTGTAAAAACTCAAAATATACGATTATAAATATGATTAAGAAATATAAAGAAAATCCAAATACAAGCTTTTTAGCAAATTATTTTATCTCTATCGTTGAACCGTTGATCCAATTTGATTATTCATTTATAAATTCTACTATGAATTATTTAAATAGCTTACCTGAATATTTGATTATACTTTTCGGCCCAATGATAACAACGTTTTTATTCTTTATATGTTTATTATTAAATGGAATTTATTTTGTTTATTTATGGTTTGCTAATTTGGGTTGGCTATTTTCATTAAATCTAAATTCATTGGGTCTAGACAAACCAATACAGAGTATTATAACCATAATTTTAATCCCTTTGATGCTGACGTTATCCATTTTAATGATAATTTTATTTATAGTAGGATTATTCCTTGGATTTAGATTTTTGGCAGCTATTCCAGTTGGAGTACTAGTATATTGTGCGGTTTCATGTCTATTATACAATGGATTATTAAATGGAAAACCGATATCATCATTAGAAATCATTCCAGAATTATTTAAATACTATAAGGTATCCATCGTATCCGCAATTGTGTTTTTTGTAATTTCAACCGCATTTTTAAAATTAGGTATAATTCCTGGAATATTTTTAATAATAACTTTTTTAATGATTTATTGTGGAGTTCAAGATTTGGATATTTTTAAACCAATTCCAGAAACAAACTTATCTCCTGTTGTAAGCTATAAACAAGCAACTAGAACATGTCAAAAACACGGATTCTTATATAATTTATTATACCAAACAGGAATATTTAGTCAAAAAGGCGGTAACATCACAAAAGAATTAAAAAATATTAGCAAAAATTTATCTGGAAAGTAATTATTTATCAAGAAAGTAATTTATATAAATATTACTTAAATAATATTTATATAAACAATATATTAATGGGTAAAAATAAAGCAAAAATACCAAAACAACCTTTTGTTAGCATATGTACACCGACATTTAACCGCAGGCCTTTTATTCCTATAATTATCAAATGTTTTGAGAATCAAACTTATCCAAGAGATAAAATGGAATGGATTATTGTGGATGATGGAACAGATAAAATTGAAGATTTAGTTGCACATCTTCCTTATGTACGATATTTCAGATACGATGAAAAAATGACATTAGGTAAAAAAAGAAATATTTCAAACGAGAAAGCCAAAGGTGATATTATTGTCTATATGGACGACGATGATTATTATCCGGCTGACAGAGTAAAACACGCTGTAGAAAGTTTGCAAAATAGTAAGGCATTATGTGCTGGTTCTAGTGCTATGTTTATTTATTTTAAACATATCGATAAAATGTATCAATTTGGTCCTTATGGTCCGAATCATGCAACAGCGGCAACATTTGCATTTAAAAAAGAGTTATTGCAAAAGACAAAATTTAATGAAAAATCATCTGTTGCAGAAGAGCGAACGTTTTTAAAAGATTATACAATTCCATTTGTTCAATTAGACTCAACAAAAACTATTCTAGTATTTTCACATAATCATAACTCATTTGATAAAAAAGAATTACTTAAACAAATGCCTAACCCTACGATTCATGAGACACTGTTATTACCGAAAGATTTAGTAAGCGAACCTGAAATTTTGAAATTTTTTATGGAAGATATAAATAAATTGCTCGAAAACTATGAACCAGGTAGACCAGATCATAAACCGGATGTAACAAAACAGATAGCTGAATTGAAAATAGAGAGAGAACAAAAAATGCAAGAAATGATGAAACAACAGGCAGATTATCAAGATACAATGAATACGATAAATATGCTATCTAACCCACAAATTGCTCAACAAAAACTAAATGAGCAAGCATCAATAATACAACAATTAATGACTGAAAATAATAAATTGAAGGAACAGGTTCAATATTTAAATGATAAAGTTAAACAGCTTATCGTGGCACAAATAGAAAAACGAAAGGATGTAAAACATATTGAATTATCGACGGATGGACCTACAATAAATATTGTCTAAAACAATATAAAGATAAATATATTCTATATAGTAGAAAATAGAAAATGTATCAGGATGATTATTATAACTTTGAAGACCAAAATGATTTTGAGAGTGAACATGATATAGAAAAAATGTTGGAGAAGCAAAAGAGCAAAGACAAAGGGTATAACGTGGTTTATAGAAAAGCTCAACGACGTGATGGAAAAACATATAATAAGAAAACAAAACTGTATAGCTCTAGTGGTAAGGGAAATTATATTAGGGATGTAGAGACTGGTCAATATTCTTCAATTATGGTAGGTTCCAAAGATGAAGATTTATTTTTTAAGGTTATATTGGCTACAGGTGAGTGTCAAAGCGCAAATGGTTCTAGTACATTATTTTTCATTTCACCACAACATTATGCAAATTATTTACAATGTGAAGTGGACCCAGAAGTTGTCCATAATTGGGAAAAGAAACGAGATGCAAGATTACTTGAATTGAAGAAGTCAAAACATTAAATCGGCAAGATATTATTTTATCTATAAATGTAACCAGTATATAGATAAAATATAAAAGAAAATGTAAAAATAAATATAAATAAATATAGATAAAATATAAAATATAAAAGAAAATGTAAAAAATATAGATAAAATATAAAAGAAAATGTAAAAAATATAGATAAAATATAAAAGAAAAT
>Ga0169931_10005032_pt1 | contig 20324 bp, 18 predicted proteins | sample Kivu_15m_20L_FD_129675 | JGI IMG/M metagenome (GOLD analysis project Ga0169931, IMG submission 129675) | Freshwater microbial communities from Lake Kivu, Western Province, Rwanda to study Microbial Dark Matter (Phase II) - Kivu_15m_20L... | ecosystem: Environmental > Aquatic > Freshwater > Lake... | reverse complement strand
CCGGAGGGAACCGCGTCGGGCGTTCGTTCGGCGGGCGTGACCATCCCGTCGATGCTACGCGATCGCGGGACTCAGTCGCCGGACGCGCTCGCCGGCTCGGGCCCCTGCAGGAACGGCACCACGGTTCGTCGCGTCTCCTCGGGCGCATCACTGAACACGACGTGGCCCGCACCTCGGATGAGCGCGCCCGTCGCGCGCGGAATCCCGGCGGTGAACACGGGCATCATGCTTCGATCCGTCACGCGGTCGCGATCGCCCCACACCACCAGCGTGGGCGCCTGCACCTTCGGCAGTTCCTCGCGCACGCCGTCCAGCAGGAAGGGTCGGATCGCCTCCACGATCTGCAGCGTCTCCGGTCGCCGCCGCACCGCCTCGGCCGTCATGAACCGCCGGAACTGCCATGGCACCGGTGGACGAACCTCGAAGACGTAGCCAAGCACGCGCTCGAAGTCCGCCTCGCTGGCGATGTCGAGCGGGTTCGCGCCGTCCTCCACCTGCTGCATGAATTCGTTCAGCACCGGCGGGCGGACTCCCGCAGGCGCGAGCAGCACGAGCCTTCGCACGCGGTCGGGATGCTGCACCGCAAGATGCGTGGCGAGCGCGCCTCCCATGCTGGTGCCGACGACATCGAACCGCCGAAGGCCCAGCGCATCCGCGAAGGCGACGATCTGATCCACGTAGAAGTCCGCGTCGTGCACGCTGCCTGCGTGATAGGGATGGCCACCGAACCCCGGCAGATCCGGCGACAGGCATCGATGCGTGGGCGAGAGCCAGGGCATCAGGCTCATCATCGCCTCGCGACTCGTGCCGAAACCGTGCAGCAGCAGCACGGGCGGGGCGTCGGCGGATCCCGACTCGAGATAGCCCCACGGGCGACCCTCGACCAGGACCTCGCGCGCGTCGATGCCCATGACAAGGCGGGCCAGACGCGTGACCGCCGGCACGAACAGCGACGGCGTGAACCACACCACGCCAAGGCCGATCGCCGCGAGGATCAGGACCGAGGTGATCCATCGAAATCGAGCGCGCTGGAGCATGCGCGGCAAGTCTAGGAAGGCATGTCGATGCGGCACGATCGCGTTATGCTCGCGCCATGCCGAGATGGTGGCTCATCACGATCGCGGTCGCGGGCACCTGGCTGGTGCTGCTGGGCGCCGGCCAGTTCGGATTTCTCGCGAAGCTCTCGCTCGACGCCCTGGCGCCCTACGTGAAGCACGGCGTGTTCGGCATCGCGGCGATCACCGCGTTCCAATGCGTGAAGCAGGGTTCCGCGGCGTGGGCCGCCACGCTTGCGGCGCTGGCGATGCTGCTGAACACCGTCGCACCCACGCATTGGCCATCCGGATGGGAGCACCCGTTCCAACTGGTCGCCGGCGTGCTGATGGTCGCCTTCAGCGTGCGTCAGTGGAATTGACGTTCGGCTGCAGCGGCGCGGCGATGGCCGGCGGCGGGCTGGCCTCCGGAGCCGCGGGCGGCGGTGGCGCCTTCGTCATGTCGAACAGGTAGGCCCCGCCGGGTTCGATGCCAAGTCGCTCGCTTCGAACGCGACCCACCACGATCCACGGCCACTTCGCCGCGACGGCGCTGCCGAAACTCGCGGGACCGCAGAACACCTTCGGCTTCAGGCGGGTCACCTCGACCCAGGCGGTGCCACGGCGCTCGAACACGAACACGCGACCGCTCTTGTCGTCGCCCTCCTGCGCGCTGGAGTCGCCCACGATCACGCGGCCCCCGCTGACCTGCAGCGCGAAGCCGAAGCCGCGGCCGCGTTCCACGCCGACACCCGGCTGCAGACGCGCCTCAAGCATCCAGGTCTCGCCCGTGCGCCGATAGACGAACACGTCGGCGCCGGCGTCGAAGGGATTCAGCGACTGCACGGCAAGCACGTCGCCCTCGATCGCCACACGATTGCCGAAACCGAAGTACGGGCTCACGCCATTGCCGGAGACTTCCTGCTCCAGCTTCCAGCCGGACTCGCCACGGCGGTACACGCACACCATCGGCGATTCCTTGCTGGCGCGCACCTTCTCGGCCTGAAACGGCTGAAGTGCCGCGGGGTGACCGACCACCAGCACGTCGCCGTGGATCGCCAGACTCGCGCCGAACCACCATGGCGCGCTGGACTCGGGCCGCTGCAGCGCGCCCTCCGCCTTCCATCCATCGCCTTCGCGGCGGAACAGGTACACGCGTGGGCAGGCGAGGTAGTCGGAATCCTTCAGGTTCGGACGGGCACTCACCTCGCTCACCGCGAGCAGTCCGCCGTCCATCGCGATCGCGCCACCAAAGTTCACGCGCAACGCGCCCGCGGGTCCCTTGATGAGTCCCGCCTGCTTCCAGACCTGCGGCTCGTCGACGCGCCGGAACCACACCAGTTCCGAGGACGCGCCCTTGTGCGTGATCGTGCTCACGAGCGTGTCGGCATCGCCGGCCACGCGCTGCAGCGCGAAGTCCTCGGGAGAGAGCCCGTTCACCTGCGGCATCTCGGGGCGCGTGGTCCATGTGCCGTCGGGCTGCCGCTCGAAGGTGGCGATCTGGCCATCGGATCCGCGGCGGCGCGAGATGCACGCCCCCGTGACGATCAGCCGATCGCCCGCGAAGCCGAGCACGTTGCCGAACGCAGGCGCCACGGTGGGCAGCGCCGCCTGCACCACGGAGGTCTCGGTCATCGGGGAGCCCGCGGCCGTCGGACCCGTGGCGACGGGCAAGGCCGGACTCAGGCGGATCGGGGTCGCAGGCGCCTGCGCCAGTGTCGCAGCCAGCAGGATCGAGAGCATCATGAGCGACGGACGCCTTGATCCGGGATGCGGTTCGCGCGAGGTGCGCGCAACGCCTCGATGGCGCGGCAGACCTCGTCGACCAGCACCGACTCCTCGGGCAGATTGTGCTTGCCAGAGGCGTCACGCGGCGGAATCACGCGCGCGCCGATCCGATGCAGCTTCTCGAGATTCTCCACCAGGATGCTGCTGTGCATCGATCCGTGCATGGTCGGCGCCACCAGCACGCACGCCTGACCGCGCTCCATGCGTCCGATCGCCGACGCCATCGTGGCGCCGATCACGCCTTCGGCGATTCCGTGGGCCATGCGACCGATCGTCGCGACCGTCGCGGGCGCGACCAGATAGGCGTCGAACGGCGCGGCGTCGGACAGGTGTTCCGCGTGCGCGCTGAGCCGGACCACCACAGGCTGCGCCGTGCTCCACTCCAGCGCGTCCTGCGTGACGTAGCGAAGGGCCTCCTCACTGCAGAACGCCGTCACTGTGGCGCCCTGCCGACGCAGCGCACGCGCGATCATCGGCGCCTTGAAGGCGGCGATGCCGCCTGAGACCATCAGCGCGACACGCACGCCGTCCAGGCGATGACCATCGCGCGAAACCTCTCGGTCGCCAAGATCGCTGGGCGTCGGCGGCGGGAAGTGGAAGGGTTCCATTCCGGGAATGCTATCCGCGACGCCGCTATCTTCGGCCCTCGTGACCGCCCCCCAGGCATGCACGACCTGCGCCGACGAGAAGCCGGAGGCGGAATCCGAGGGGGCGTCGGGCCTGCTGGTGCCCGCGATCTCGGGCGCGGCGTTGCTGGCGGCGTGGCTCGCGGAACGCAACGAGTTCCAGCGCGAGGCGTGGCTTGGGCTGTACGCCGCCTCGTATCTGGTCGCCGGATGGGGTGCGTTCCTGCAGGGACTGCGACTGGCGCTTCGACTCCGACTGGACGTCGACTTCCTCATGGTGGTGGCGGCGATCGGTGCGGCGTGGATCGGTCGATGGGTCGATGGTGGACTGCTGCTCTTCCTGTTCGCGCTCGGCAACGCGCTCGAGCATTACGCGATGGGTCAGGCACGCAAGGCGATCCGCGCGCTTGGACGACTCGCGCCTCGCACGGCCCGTCGAAAGCGCGGTGACGTCGAGAACGAGGTGCCGGTGGAGTCGCTCTCCGTGGGTGACCTGGTGATCGTGCGTCCCGGCGAACGCCTGCCCGCGGACGGTCGCGTGGATTCCGGCGCAGGTGCGGTGGACCAGAGTCCGATCACCGGCGAGAGCGTGCCGGTGGAGAAGTCGGCGGGTGACGAGGTGTTCGCGGGCACCGTGAACGGAGACGGAAGCCTGATCGTGCGCGTCACGCGACGCGCCGAGGACTCCACCATGTCGCGCATGATCCGGTTGGTCGAGGAGGCGCAGGCGCAGAAGGGCCGCACGCAGCGCGCCGCCGAGGCCTTCACGCGCATCTACGTGCCCTGCGTGGTGCTGGGCACGATCGCGGCGCTGGTGGTGCCTCCGCTGCTCGGCTGGCTCGATGCGCGCGAGGCGCTGCTGCGCGCCATCGCGATGCTGGTGGGCGCGAGCCCCTGCGCGCTGGCGATCAGCACCCCCGCCGCCGTGCTGGCCGGCGTCGCGCGTGCCGCGCGCAGCGGCGTGCTCATCAAGGGTGGCGCGCACCTGGAGAGCCTTGCCGAGATCCGCGCCATCGCGATGGACAAGACCGGCACCATCACGGCAGGTCGCCCCGAGATCGTCGACATCGTGCCCATCGAAGGTGTCTCCAAGGACCGGCTGCTCGCGCTGGCGGCCGCGCTCGAGCGCCGCAGCGAGCACCCGATCGCGCACGCGATCGTGGCGGCGGCCGAGGCGACGTGCGCCCCCGCGCTCGAGTCGCGGGACGTGGCCGCGATCCGGGGCAAGGGACTCGAGGGCACGCTCGATGGCGCCGCACTTCGCGCCGGTTCGCCGCGCATGCTCGCGGAGAGCGGCGCGCGGATTCCCGACGCGCTGCAGCGGCGCATCGCGGAACTCGATCGTGCCGGACACACGCTCGTGGCGGTGCTGCTCGACGGCGCGGTGCAGGGTGCGGTCGCGCTGAGTGACCGTCCGCGCGTGGGATCCGCCCCGGCCATCGCCCGACTGCAGTCGATGGGCGTGCGCCCCGTGGTCATGCTGACGGGCGACCGCGCCGAAGTGGCGCGGCGCGTGGGCGAGCAGGTCGGCGTGGACGAGGTTCGTGCGGAACTTCTTCCCGAGGACAAGATCGAGGCCGTGCGCGAGCTGCTTGCGAAGCACCGCGTGATGGCCATGGTGGGCGACGGCGTGAACGACGCCCCCGCCCTGGCGATGGCGACCGTCGGCATCGCGATGGGTCAGGGCGGCACGGCGGTGGCGCTCGAGGCCGCCGACGTGGCGCTGATGGCCGACGACCTGGGCCGACTGCCGTTCACCGTGGCGCTCGCGCGCTTCGCACGCGGCGTGATCCGGCAGAACGTGCTCGTGAGCATGGGCATGGTGCTGCTGCTGATCCCGCTCGCGCTGTCCGGAACGATCAACACCACGGTGGCGGTGATCCTGCACGAGGGCAGCACCGTGGCCGTGGTGCTCAATGGCCTGCGCCTGCTCGGCTGGCGCGACCGCGCCTGAGCGTCACGCTCCGTACGAGGGTTCGTAGACCATCGTGCGCACGAACGCGCCCACATCGGCCGGACGCGGCACGCGCGCCAGACCCCGATCGAAGATCAGGGTGGCCACGTCGATCGCCTCCTGCACCAGCGTCTCGTGGATCTCGGCGACCGGCGGGTAGATCAGCCCGACCGCCAGATCCTCGTCGCTCACCTGCGCCGCCAGGCTCTCGGCCGCGCGCAGGAACATCTCGTCGGTCACGCGCGTGGCCTGCGTGGCGTAGACCGCCATGCCGACCGCGGGATAGATGTAGACGTTGTTCCCCTGCCCCGGAACGAACAGCTTGCCGCCATGGTGCAGCGGCGGGAACGGACTGCCGCTGGCGAAGATCGCGCGTCCCCCGCTGTGCTCGATCGCCTGCTTCGCCGTGCACTCGCTCTTCGAGGTGGGATTCGAGTAGGGAAAGATCACCGGACGCCTGTTGATGCGGGACATCTCCGCGATCACCTGCGGCGTGAAGGCGCCGGCCACGGTGCTCACGCCCACGATCGCCGAGGGCTGCACGGCCTTCACCACCTCCAGCAGGTCCTTCATCGGCGGGTTCGCGTGCGCGTATCGCGCCTGATGCTCGCTCAGACCGGGCGTCTCGGGCGTGACCAGACCCTTCGAGTTCATCAGGAAGCAGCGCGTGCGCGCCTCCTCGATCGACAGCCCCTCGCGCGTCATCTGCAGGCAGCAGAGGTCGGCGATGCCGATCGCCGCACTGCCGGCGCCGTAGAACAACACGCGATGGTCGCGCAGGCGGTCGCCGCGGATCCTGCACGCACCCATCATGCCCGCCACCGCCACGGCCGCCGTGCCCTGGATGTCGTCGTTGAAGCAGCAGACGCGTTCGCGGTGCCGATCGAGCAGCGGGATCGCGGTCTTGTTGGTGAAGTCCTCGAACTGGATGCAGCAGCGCGGGAAGACCTGCTGCACGGCGTCCACGAATTCGTCGACGAACGAGTCGTACTCCTCGCCGGTCACGCGCCGCTGACGCAGGCCCGGGTAGAGCGGATCCTCCAGGAACTCCTCGTTGTTCGTGCCCACGTCCAGCGTGACCGGCAGCGTGCACTCGGGCGGCACGCCGCCGAACGCCGAATACAGCGCGAGCTTGCCGATCGGGATGCCCATGCCGCACACGCCCTGATCGCCCAGACCCAGGATGCGCTCACCGTCGGTCACCACGATCAAGCGAACGTTCTCCTCGGGCCAGTTCTCCAGCACGCGCCGGATGTGACCACGACGGTTCAGGCCCACGTACAGGCCGCGCGGACGACGCAGGATGTGCCCGAACTTCTGGCACGCCTCGCCCACGGTCGGGGTGTAGACGATCGGCATCAGGTCCGCCGGTTCCTGCCGAAGCAGCCGGTAGAAGAGCCGTTCGTTGATCTCGGCAAGCTCGTTCAGGTAGACGTACTTGTCGAGGTCGGTGGTGCAGCGCTGCAGCTGCCGCTTCACGCGCATGAGCTGGTGCTCGGGCGTGGTCACGCCGTCCGGAAGCAGCCCGATCAGGCCGAGCGACTCGCGCTCCTGCTCGTTGAAGGCGGTTCCCTTGTTCAGCCGCGCGTTGTTCAGGATGTCGCGTCCATGCGCCATCGCGAAAGCCTACCTCGCGGGGCGCGTCACGACTCGGGCGTCACGCGGGCGGCACCCACGCGCGTCCACGTGCCGACCAGGATCTTCTGCCGATCCTGGCACGGATCACGCACCACCGCGGCGGTGAACGCGTTCGGCTCCACCTGCAGCGTGTAGGTGCCCAGCCCGTCGCTGCACGGATTGGATCCGGGCTGATCGCGGAAGGTGGCTTCAGTGCCGTTGAACGTGTACGCGCCCACCACGGGCCGCTGCTTCGGGCCCGGGCGCTGCAGCATCATCACGCCGGTGTCCTCGATCTCGAGCATCGCGCCCTCGGCGCTGCGCCAGGAACCGCTGAGCTCACGGGTGCCGATGGCTTCGGGCTTGGCGGCACATCCGGCGAGCGCGAGCGCGAGCGTCAGGTACGGCCATCGCATGATCAGAACTCCATCACCAGCTGGATCGCGAACAGGTTGGGCGACTGCTGGTCGAAGCCGACCTGATCCAGATACGAATACTGCACCTTGAACTGCATGAAACGGTCCAGCCGGAGGCCCACGCAGGCGTCGATGCGCCACGTGTCGTTGCCCCACGAGGTCGTGCCGCCGCCCACGGCATCGAATTCGCCGTAGAGCTGCTGGTTCCACCTGCCCGCAAGCCACACCTCCGGCGAGATCTTCCACTTGCTCTCCACGAAGTAGGTCCACGCGTCCGCCGGACCCAGGTTCGGGATCTGCCACTGCGACCAGGCGGCCTCCGCCCAGATCTGCAGCGGGCCACTGGCCCAACTCACGTCGGCGCCGACCACCGACTGCGTGGCATCCCACGGATCCAGGGTGTTGGTCACGCGCGGCTGCGACGTGATGTAACTGCCACCGCTGCCACTGACGCCGATGTTCCACGCCGCGTCGGGCCGCACGCCCACGCGCCCGGTGAGCGTCGGGTACGAGAAGCTCTTCTGCCAGAACTGCCAGTCGCTCGGGCGACTCGCCAGACCCGCGTTCTTCAGTTCCAGGGCGTAGTCGAAGATGCCCGCGGTGCCGCCGATCTGGCCGCCGCTCGTGTAACTCGGGCCCCACACCACCGGCAGCCAGCCCGGCACGTTCGAGGCCAGGTTCTTGCGGTTCAGGAACGCGGCACGCCCGGGCGTGGCCGACAGGTTGTCCGAGCCGTCAGACACGTTCGTCATCACCTCGTACATCATCGGCGCGTTGATCAGCGGGTTCTGGAAGCTGAAGTGACGGTTCACCCACTGTCCGTAGCACGTCGCGAACGTGCCACCCTTCAGCACCAGCGCCGGCGTGTCGAACGGCTGCAGCACCACGAAGTACTCGCTCAGGTTCGCGCTCACGCTCTCGTCGACGGGATCGAAACCGCGATAGGCCTGCCCCAGCGCCACGAAGGAGAGGTGCTCGCCGAACTCCATCGACAGCAGGCCGTTGAGCTGCGGCCAGTAGATCTGCGACTGCCCGGTCTGCACCAGCGGCGGAGGCGGGCGCTCGAAGACCTCGAAATCCTGCGTGAGCCAGAAGTCCGTGTTCAGGCGAAAGCCGCCGTCCGGGCTCGCGATCGAGCGGAACTCGCGGAAGCGGTCCACCGCCTCCTCGTACCAGCCGCCCGTCGCGCTCTCCGGAGCGCCCATGCCCGCCTCGGATCCGGACGGTGACATCGGCCGATCCTGCACCTGCGACATGTCGCTTGAGGGTGGCGGGGTGACGGGCTTCGGGTCCGCAGGCGAGGTCGACTGACCCGTTGCCGGCAGCGAGATCACCACGCCCAGCAGCGAACAGGTGGCATGACGCAGCATCATGACTTCACCTTCTCCATGGAATCGAGACGGTACGCCTGCACCGGCTCGCTGAAACCCTTCACCTTCAGGGGCTCGAGTGGGGTCACACCCCAGCCCGCACCCAGCCGCTCACGAATCGCGCCATCCGCGTAGACGCACATGGCCGGCGCCGCGGAGCAGAGTCGCGCGGCAAGGTTCACCCGATCGCCCAGCACGGTGTAGTTCAGGCGCTGTCGGCTGCCCATGCAGCCGGCCACCATGTCGCCGTAGGCCAGTCCCACCCCGATCTCGATCGGGTGCTTCGCGCCCTGGTTGATGCGCGCGCGCGTCATCACCATGTCCACGGCGCAGCGCGCCGCACGCACGGCGTCATCGGTGCCGGGCTTCGGAGCGCCGAACACCGCCATGATCAGGTCGCCCACGAACTTGTCCACCACGCCGCCGTGGCGATACACCACTTCGGTCAGCGCGGTCATGTGCTCGTTCAGCAGATCCACCACCTCATGCGCGCTCAATCGATTCGTGAGGGGCGTGAAGCCGCGGATGTCGCAGAAGATCACGGCGGCAGGCGTGGTCACGCCGCCCAGATCCACCGTGCCACCGATCATCTCCTCGGCGATGCCCGGATCGGCCACCAGGTCGAGCAGGCCGCGGTACTTGTCGCGCAGCGCCAGACCATGCGTCATGTCGTTGAATCGCGCCGCGAGCTGGCCGATCTCGTCGCGGCGACCCACCGGCACACGCACGGCCAGATCGCCGGATCCCACACGACGCGCCGCCTCGGCGAGCTGCGAGACCGGCCTTGCGATGCCGCGCGAAAGCACGAGCGCCACGATCACCCCCAGGATCACGCCGATCGATCCCGACGCGAGCGCCGACAGCATGAGTCGACGCAGCGCCGCATGCATGGGTTCCAGGCTGGCCGCGACCACCAGTTGCGCCGACGGATCCATCGGATCGAGCGGCTTGCAGTAGGCGATCCATGACGCACCCGCGTTCTGGAACTCCACCTCGCTTGCATCCTGCGCCGTGCCCACACCGGCCGCGAGCGCCGCCGACACCTCGCCCGGCAACTGGCCACCGAACAGCTTGCCCGCAAGCAGCAGTCCGTTGCGCAACTCGCCGCCGCCGGCCGTCGGCACCGCCGCAGCCACGCGATATGGAAACGCGATCGCGAGGGTGAGCAGACGCTCACCGGTGGCGGGATCGATGACGGGCGTGAACAGCACCTCGGTGGGCGTGCCGCGATCATCCATGAACGCGACACGCTGGGCCGAGACCGCGCGCACCTCGGCCGGCTCGCGAGCCCAGCGCTCCGCCACACGCGCGTCGAAATCGGGACGCCCGCTTCCGTCGCCGATCGGCTTGTTCGTCGCATCCAGGAACAGGAAGCCGCTGTTGGCGCGGCCGCCCACGGCGAATTCGCTGGCGCGCCGACCGAACTCGCGCAGTTCGTCGTCGGCGGTCAGGTAGAGGTCCTCCAGGTTTTCGCCCTCGAAGGCGGCCACCAGGCGCGGCAACGAGGCAAGGCGTCGGCATCGAGCCTTCACCGCACCCATCTCGGCCTCGCGCACGGAGATCACGGACCGCGCACCCGACTGGAACAGGTCGTGCAACGCCTCGCGATACGAGGCGCGCACCTGCGACGCGCTGGCGAGCAGTCCGACCGCCGTGGCGATCAGCACCACGGCGAGCATGGCCAGCGTCAGACGCGTGCGGAACTTCACGCCGGCTTCGTCCAGTCGACCGTGACGGTCTCGCCCGGCTTGAGTTCCACGGTGCGCTCGAAGGATTCCTTGGGACCAAGCCACACCCGGAAGGTGTGCGAGCCGGCGGGCAATCCCTCCAGCCTGAAGTTGCCGTCGGCGTCGGTCTTGGTGAAGTGCGGCGACTCCACCACCACGATCGCGCCGAGCATGTGATCATGCACCTCGCAGCGCAGCGGAATGGTCCCGGGCTTGTCGAACACCAGCGGCGCCGGTTCGTCGCCCGGCTTGTAGCGGCCGAGGTCGAACTTCTTCGCGGCGCTGTAGCTCACCACGTTGTGATAGATCGGATCACGGTTCGGGAACGAGACCGGCGTGCCCACCTGCACCACCAGCAGCGCGGGGCGGAACTGCAGCCCTTCCTGCGCCAGCACGGCGGGCTTCATCTTGGAAGGGTCCGCAGGCGGGAACGGCCCTGTCATCCACACGGCGCTCGCGGGCGGGTCGGGCTTGGCCAGATCCACCTGACCCTTTCCTTCATAGTTGCCCTTGGCGGAACCGGCCGACTTCCGGGGCACCACCGGCACCTTGCCCTCAAGCACGCAGCCCTGCGGCCCCGACGCGGTCTGGGTGGCCACGGCCGCCGAGATGCCCAGGAACAGCACGGCCGCGACCAGGGCCGAGCCCCTCTCCAACCGCCGCGCAGGTGCTGAAACCGCCATGGGTTCGGAGTGTAACGGCGGCGGCGATCTCGCTTTCCTCCAGATTCGGTCACACAGCTTGTCTTTTGCCCTCCCGCATCGCATGGTGTCCGCGTCGGGTGGGGTCACCCGACGACATGCGGCGCGCGGAGACGTTTCGCGCGAGCGCCGCTGAGGGAGGAGCCGGCTCGAGGTGGGCCGGCTTCTCTCGTTGAGGCACCGCGTCAATCCGCTTCAAACACCGGTGGCATGCCGCGATCCGGCTTCGGAAGCAGTCGATCGCGTTCCACGACCTTCGCCGCATCGGGAGTGGCCCACACTCCAAGATCGATGTACTCATGCACGCCTGCGGAAGGCGGCAAGTCACGAACGGGCTCGCGCAGGATGCGCCCCTCCAGCAGTCGGTACAACTCGCGATCGGAGAGATGGTCGGTGCGCAGCAGATAGATGCAGAGATCCGCCAGCGTCTCGATCACCTCCCAAAGATGTCGATGGAGCGCACCATCATCGCGGCACGAGTCCTCCGGGATGAGCTCCACCCCCACCTCCTGAAGCTGCCGGGCGTTCGAGGTGATGGGCGCAAGCTCCATGTCGTAGTGCAGCGTCCAGAACAGGCGGTCCGTGCACCCTCCCGAGCGCTCGGCGCGCGCCACCAGCTCGTCGATGGCACGCTCGCGATCGGCCACCGCCTCCGCCCGAAGTCCCTGCCGCCTGCCGCGGCCCATGCCATGCCCCTGCATCATCACCATGCGACCCTCCTTGGACGGGCAACCTAGGGCGCACCGGCACGCGCCCCGGAAAGACAGGCCCTTTTTCCATTCGAAATCGACGCCTTCGTGAATTCTTTGAACTTTCGTGAGGGACGAGCGCCCCAGTTTGCGTTCTTCAGGATTGGAGGGAGGGTTCGTCCCGATTCCGCATGGTGCTGCCATGCGGTCATTTTCCCTCCTGTTGCTCTTTTGAAAGGAGCATGTCTTGAATCTGATCGTCCCGTCCCTCTCGATCGTTGTCGCCTCCGCCTCCCTCGCCGAAATCGGCGTCGTCGAGGCGACCGGCGCCTTCCAGCTCGCCGGCGCGTCCAGCACGTCCTATGTCTCGGCCATCGGGGCGAGCTCGAATCCGCGCCTGAACGGCTACGACTTCGGATCGGTCAACGCGCTCACCGGCCAGTCGCTCCTCCTGCAGAACTGGTACTTCGAGAACTACGCGTACAACGGCGGCAGCACGCCGTCCGGCGCGTTGACCAACGACAATTGGCTCGACGGCACCAACGTCGCCGCGCTGGTGGTGACGATCAAGTCCGGGTCGACCGTCGTGTCGAGCAACACCTACTCGCTGTACCAGGCCGGCTGGATCGGCAACAACCGCTTCTGGCAGCTCGCGGCGGCCAGCCAGAACACCAACCTCGTCGCCGGCCTGGCGAATGGCTCCTACTCGGTCGAGTTCACGTCGACGTTCAACGCGAACCAGTGGACCGGCAGTGTGTCGCAGTTCAACGCGACGACCGCCACCAGCACCGCGTCGTTCACCGTCATTCCGGCTCCGGGCGCTGTGGCGCTCGTCGGCCTGGCCGGACTCGTCGCTTCCCGTCGTCGGTCAGCCTGACCAGACGCTCAACCCTCAACCGAAGAAAGAAACAACATGAAGAACATCAACACGATCCTGGCGGTTGGCACGTTGGCAGCGGTGTGCGGCGCGGCGGAGGCTGCGCTGATCGCGGCGTGGGACTTCCAGACCACCACCAACGGCGGCACGGCACTTGCCGCGGCGCCGAATACTCCCAAGGTCATCACGGCAAACTTCGGAGCCGGAACCATCTATCTCGATGGCAGCAACGGATCGAGCAATTTCTTCCAGCCTGCGACAGGCAGCACGAACACCGAACTGAATGCGTTCGGCGGAACGTCGCTGAACGCCGACACGACCATCGGCATGTCGACGGTGACTACTGGCGCCGCGGCGCTCGCGATCGTCGGCGGGTCTGGTGCGTTCCCCCCCCCAGCCAACGGTAAGTCGATGGTCTTCAAGTTCAGCATGGCGAACCTTGCGAATCTGAGCATCAGCTACGCGACGCAGCGGACCGGCACGGGCTTCACTAGCCAGGTCCTCGAGTACAGCACGGACGGTGCGACTTGGTCGAGCATCGGCTCCAACGACAGCATCCAAGGGAGTTTCAGCGTGAACAGTCCTGTCGTGACCAGCTTCTCGACCAACGGCCTCAATGGCGCCACCGTTGCGTACGTGCGCATGACGCTGACCGGCGCGACAACCACCACGGGCAACAACCGCTTCGACAACTTCATCTTCTCCGCGGACGTCATCCCCGCCCCCGGTGCCGCGGCGCTGCTCGGCCTCGCCGGCCTCGTCACCACGCGTCGTCGCAAGTGAGCGATTGACGCCATCACCAAGTCCCGTTCCCAGGGGCCGTCGTCCGCGAGGATGGCGGCCCCTGTTGTTTCGTGACGAAGCGTGTGCACCTTGCATGGAAGCATCGACACGGTTGATCGCATCGCCCCATCACGCGACACCTATGATCGCCCCCTTCCCATGCTGCTCGTCGCCAAGAACCTCTCGAAGTCGCACGGCCTGCGCGAACTCTTTCGCGAGGTGTCGATCAGCGTGGCCGACGGCGACCGCGTGGGATTCATCGGACCCAACGGCGCTGGCAAGAGCACGCTGCTGCGCATGCTGGCGGCACAGGAAGAGCCGGATGAGGGCGAAGTTCACCCGCAACGCGGCGCGGTGATCGTGTACGTGCCGCAGCGCGACGACTTCGCGCCGGGCCTCACGCCACATGCCGCGGCGACCGCTGCCGCACTGAAGTCAGCCGGCGTGCATGGCGACACACATGAGGCGGAAGTGCTCGGCGGCATGATCCTGGGCAAGCTGGGCTTCGCCGAGGCGCGCATGCACGAGCCCGTCGAGCGCCTCTCGGGCGGCTGGCGCAAGCGCCTGTCGATCGCGTGCGGCCTGTGCGAGGCGGGCGGCGCGCCGGACCTGCTGCTGCTCGACGAGCCCACGAACCATCTCGATGTGGAAGGCATCCGGTGGCTCGAGCAGTTCCTCACGCGACCCACCAACGACTTGCGCGCCGGTGCCTGCGTGTTCATCACGCACGATCGCGCGTTTCTCGACCGCGTGGCCACGCGCGTGGTGGAATTGAGCCGCGCGTACCCGCAAGGCACGCTGCAGGTGGACGGCAACTACGCCGAGTTCCTGCGCCGCCGTGACGAGTTCCTGCAGGCGCAGGCACGCGCCGAGGCGAGTCTCGCGAACGAGGTGCGCATCGACGACGCGTGGCTCGACCGCGGGGCGCAGGCACGCCGCACGAAGGCGAAGGGCCGCATCGAGGACAGCGCCGAACGCCGCGAGCAACTGCAGGCGATCAGCGAACGCAACGCCGCGGCCTCAGGTGGAGGCGCCGACGTCACCTTCACGGCGAGCGGCCGCAAGACGCGCCGACTCGTGCAGGCGATCGGCATCTCGAAGGGCTTCGAGGGCCGCACGCTCTTCCGCGATCTCGATATCGAACTCGGCCCCGGCGACCGCGTGGGCCTGATGGGCCCGAATGGCGCGGGAAAGACCACGCTACTGCGCGTGCTGTGCGATGGGCTGGCCCCCGACGCGGGCACCGTGCGTCTGGCCGACCCCGCGCCACGCACAGTGATCCTTCGGCAGCAGCGCGTGGACATTCCGCCCGAAACTCTGCTTCGCGACGCCATCAGTCCGCGCGGCGAGACGGTGGACTTCCAGGGCCGCGCCATGCACATCACCGCGTGGAGTCGCCGCTTCCTGTTCAAGGACGCGCAGCTGCTGCAGGCGGTCGGCCAGCTCTCGGGCGGAGAGCGCGCCCGTGCGCACATCGCGCGCATGATGCTCGAGCCCGCCGACACTCTCGTGCTCGACGAGCCCACGAACGATCTCGACATTCCCACGCTCGAGGTGCTGGAAGACGCGATCGACTCGTTCCCCGGCGCGGTGCTGCTCGTCACCCACGATCGCGCCATGCTCGAGCGCCTCGTCGAGCGCATCGTGGTGATCGGCGCGCCCGACGCAAGCGTGTCGGTGGTGGCGAGTCTCGATCAGGCGCTGGCCGCGCTCGAGCGCGCCGAACGTAACGCGCAGGAGCGCGAGCGCGCCGCGACCCCGGCGAAGACAAAGCCGGTCGAGAACAAGCCCGCCACACCCGCGCGCAAGCGCCTGGGCTTCAAGGAGCAGCGCGAACTCGACGGCATGGAGGCGGCGATCGAAGCCGCCGAGCAGGCGCAGGCCAAGGCCGAGGCGAAGGTGGCGGATCCGTCCACCGCGTCCGACCACGTGAAGATGGCCGCGGCGTGCGAAGCGCTGGGTCACGCGCAGGCAGAGGTCGCTCGCCTCTATGCGCGCTGGCAGGAACTCGAGTCGCTTCGCAGCCCGACTGCCCCGTAACGAGCTGGAGGCGTCACATCCTTCCTCCTTTCCGGGGATGGTCCCTCCTTTTTGGACCCAATACCGAAGTGCTCGATTGCCTTGCCGCCAACTGGCGCGACAATTATCGGCACGCGGCCTCGCCCGCCGCCGACCCACATGCGCGCCTTCAAGATCCGAACGCCCTCGCTTGTCCACTCGGTCCTTGTGGCCTCGTGCGCGTTGTCCTCTTCGGCGCTCGCGACAACGGTCCTGACCTATGTGCAGAACTTCGATGGGCTGCCGACCTCGAACACCTCGATCACCGGCACCGGCACGATCAACCTGCAGGCCGCGGTGTCGCAGCTCGCCGGGACCGGCGTGACGTGGCAGGCCGCGCGCATCGCCGGCACCAACACCACGGCGGTTCCATTCAACGTGGGCAACGGCTCGGGCAACACCGGCGGTCTCTACTCCTACGCCGAGACCGGCTCCAGTGACCGCTGGCTTGGCCTCTTCGCCAGCGGCACCACCACTCCCGCCGCGGGTCTGGCGCTGGTGAACACCACGACCTTCGCCTACGGCTTCTCGTCGGATCCCGCGATCACCTCGTCGAACTTCCTGTCGTCGACGGCGATGATCCCGAATCCCGCGGGTCTGGCGATCGACGATCTGACCATCACCGGCTCGGCCGATGGCGACGGCGATGGCGACAACATTCCCGATTCCATCGACAACTGCCCGGCTCGCTACACCCCTCGCAACTGGACTGCGACGGTGACGGCGTGGGTGACGCGTGCGTGCTGGCGCAGATCGGCAACGACATCAACACCAACGGCGTGCCCGACGCGTGCGAGTACGCCGTCGGCGACGTGGACCTGAGCGGCGTGGTCGACAGCGGCGACCTGTCGCTGGTGCTGCTGGACTTCGGACCGTGCGCGGGCTGCCCCACCGATCTGGACGGAAGCGGCGAGACCGACGCCGGCGACGTCGCGCTGGTGCTGCTTGGCTACGGGCCGATGCCCCATCAGAGCCCCTATCGCTTCCGCTTCACGGTGCCTGCCCCGAGCCTGATTCCTGACATGGCCGGCTCGCGCGGCGTGGTGACCAACTGGGCCAACGTGAGCTTCAGCAACTGGTACTCCAGCAGCACCCGCAACACCTATGGAAGCTGGGGTCCGCGCTGCAAGGCGATGAGCCAGCCGACGGCCGACATCCTGGGTTGGCCGCTGGAACTGCGGCGGCAGCGAATCTTCGCCTTCGCCGAGCGCTACCTGGGTTTCCTGTACGAGCACCACCACCTGCCGGAGTGGGATCCGCCCGCCGACTGGCCGTGGGATCCCGAGTGCACCGTGGAGCACCATCAGGGCGTCGACTGCTCCAACTTCACGGGATGGCTCTACAACTGGTGCTTCGGCATCCAGCTTGACACCGACATCGACGTGCAGGCCGTCGAGACGTCGATTCCCGTGACGGGCGGCAGCGCGATCACGCTGGAGCGCATCAACAAGCCGGCGGGCGGCTGCGCCGGCCTTGTCTCGGTGCTGCAGCCGGGCGACCTTTGCTTCGTGTTCACCTCGGGAAGCACCACCGACATCGCGCACGTCTTCGTGTGGCTGGGCACCTACGGAGCCGGGCCCTCAAGCCAGCCGCTCGTGCTTGACGCCACCACCGGCTCGCACGTCAACTTCTACGGCGTGGACATTCCGTGCGGCGTGCAGATCCGTCCCTTCCTGCCGACGAGCTCCTCCTACACGCGCTTCTCGCACGCCTTCCGCGTGCTGAAGTGATTCGCGCACCGCGTGCGTAGCATGCGTGGCGCATGAAGGCCGTCCTTTCCTTCCTGGCGATGGGCATCCTGGCGTGGGTGCTGTGGCGCCTGCTGGCTCGACAGGAGGAGGCCGATCCAGACTTCCAGAAGCGTCTGCAGGCCGACGAGCGCCGCGCACGCGCCAACCGCGAAGCCGCCGCGCGGCAACTGCCGCCGCAGGAACCCCGCCAGCCGAAGTCCTGAGTCAGATCAGGCGCGTGCGGATGTCGACCATCTCGCGCTGCAGGTTGCGGCCCGGGCAAGCCGTCTTGGCGCCCGGCCACTCCTTGTGCGTGCGCACGCACGAGCGGCTGATCTTGTACTGGTCGCGCAGGCACGCGAGCAGGTTTTCCAGCGCCGCCAGCTGCTTGGCGCTGGGGCTCTGCAACTCGAAGTTGCCGAGGCACATCACCCCGATGTTGCCCTCGTTGCAGTTCTTCACATGCGCGCCCTGCCAACGCATGTCCCGGCCTTCCCACACGCGGCCGTTGCGATCGATGATGAAGTGGTAGCCGATGTCGCCCCAGCCCTTGGCGCGATGACCCGTGCGGATGGTCTCGATGCGCTCCGCCGATCCCGCCTGATTGGTCGCCAGGAACATGTCCATGCCGTCGTGGTGCACCGTGATGTAGCGCGGCGTGGTCATCGGGTTCATGAGCGCCGGCACGCAGGCACCCTTGCACCAGAGATCCCGATCCAGCGTGTTCGGGAAGAGCTTCGCCCTCTTCGACGGAATCGGCGTGGGGCACACCTCGGGCTTGCGGGCCGCCTCGGGCCAGATTGGATCCGGAAGCTTGGTCTTGCTGGTGTTCGAACTCGCGCAACCGACGGCGACCAGCGTTCCCAGCGCCAGAAACCCTCGCCTCGAGAGCGACGCGACGCTGCGCAGGGCGACATCGAGCGCGCTCGACTCGGGGTGGTTGGTTTCGGACATCTCCAGGAGGACCTTGTGTGGACCCTTGGCATCGGACCGTGCTCGGGGTCGGCTTCACACTTTACGAAGCGTGGCGCGCGGCGTGTGTGGCGAGGGTCCTGAAATGGCCGCAAAACAAGCGTGAATTCCGTGCGGAGAAAGGGCCTTTCGGCGGGCAATTTTCGCGGGTTTCACCTAGAATGCGGGTCTCCCGGCAGGCGCCCGTTTCAAGGCCTCCCGGGAACCACCCACGGGGATCCCGAGCGACCCCTCCGAGAGCCCACCACGCCGTGTCCAGCATGACGAAGAAAGCAAAGAACGCCGCCGAATCGAGCGACGGCGAGCCTCAGTACACGTCCGAGAGCATCCAGGTCCTCGAGGGCCTCGAGGCGATCCGCAAGCGCCCTGGCATGTATGTCGGCGGCACCGGTCTGGAGGGCCTGCACCACCTCGTCTACGAGTGCGTGGACAACGCCATCGACGAGTGCATGGCGGGCTTCGCCACCGCGGTCACCGTGGTGCTGGGCGTGGATGGAAGCTGCTCGGTGAGCGATGACGGTCGCGGCATGCCCGTCGACCCGATGAAGCACGAGAACCCGGCGATCAACGGCCGTCCCGCGGTCGAGGTGATCCTGACCGAGGTGCATGCCGGCGGCAAGTTCGACAGCGGCGCGTACAAGGTCTCGGGCGGCCTGCACGGCGTGGGCGTGAAGTGCGTGAACGCCCTGAGCGAATGGACCGAGGTCGAGGTGCTGAAGGACGGCACGCTGCACCGCATCGGCTTCGAGCGCGGCGCGGTGACCGAACCGCTGCACAAGTCGGGCGAGCGCGCGGGCGCCGGCAGCGGCACGAAGATCAGCTTCCGTCCCGATCCCGACATCTTCCCGGACACCCATCTGCGCTACGAGATCCTGCAGCATCGCCTGCGCGAGCTCGCCTACCTGAACCCGGGCGTGAGGATCCGCCTGATCGACGAGCGCGTGGACGCGACCGGCAAGATGCGCGAGGAGACGTTCTTCGACGAGTCAGGTCTGGCCGGCTACGTGAAGCACCTGAACGCCGCCAAGGCGACCAGCAGCCCGGTGATCAGCATCCGCCGCGACGACGCCGACGGCGGCATGCGCTGCGATCTCGCGCTGCAGTACACCGACGCGATGGCGGAGAACCTGCTCGCGTTCGGCAACAACATCCCGAACCGCGACGGCGGCACGCATGTCACGGCCTTCCGCAAGGCGCTCACCACGGCGATCAACGGCTACGGCAAGCGCATGGGTCTCTTCAAGGAGAAGGACTTCGTGCCCACGGGCGACGACCTTCGCGAGGGCCTCACCGCGGTCGTCAGCGTGAAGCTGCGCAGTCCGACCTTCAACAACCAGACGAAGGAGAAGCTGCTCAACCCCGAGGTCGAGCCCTTCGTGAGCGCGGCGATCACCGAGCAGCTTGGCGCATGGCTGGAGGAGAATCCCTCCGAGGCCAAGGGCATCGTGAACCGCGCGAAGCTGGCCGCCGAGGCGCGCGAGGCGGCGCGCAAGGCACGCGAGCTCATCAAGCGCAAGGGCGCGCTCGACAGCGGCGGCATGCCGCACAAGCTGGCCGACTGCAGCAGCAACGAGGTCGAGAAGACCGAGATGTTCATCGTCGAGGGCGACAGCGCAGGCGGAAGCGCCAAGGGCGGCCGCGATCACGTGCACCAGGCGATCCTGCCGCTGCGCGGCAAGCTGCTGAACGTGGAGAAGGCGCGCCTGGACAAGGTGCTGGCCTTCGAGGAGATCCGCACGCTCATCCAGGCCCTGCAGTGCGGCATCGGCGAGGACTTCGACGCCAGCAAGCTGCGCTACGGCCGCGTCATCATCATGACCGACGCCGACGTGGACGGCAGCCACATTCGTACGCTGCTGCTGACCTTCTTCTTCCGCCAGATGCCGGACCTGATCCGCGGCGGCAAGGTGTTCATCGCGCAGCCGCCGCTCTATCAGGTGGCGCGAGGCAAGACCGTGGAATACGTGCTCAACGACGAGCGCATG
>Ga0169931_10005031_pt1 | contig 20327 bp, 13 predicted proteins | sample Kivu_15m_20L_FD_129675 | JGI IMG/M metagenome (GOLD analysis project Ga0169931, IMG submission 129675) | Freshwater microbial communities from Lake Kivu, Western Province, Rwanda to study Microbial Dark Matter (Phase II) - Kivu_15m_20L... | ecosystem: Environmental > Aquatic > Freshwater > Lake... | reverse complement strand
TGAACTACCACCCGTGTTTCCGTGGCTCAAGATAATACTCCCTGCATTTCCACCAGGCAAAATTCCAGTTGCTTCATGAAGATGTAATCTTGAACTTGGATTTGTTGTACCAATACCAACATTTCCATCAGCTCGCACGACAAATTTGTTATTGCCACTATAGAATCCTAATCCTATGCTGTTAGATGAGCTTCCTGCAGTTATGTAATTGAAATCAAGAATACCAGAGTTGTTAGTAGAGTCTCCTTGTCCAAATTGGAGGAAGTCTTTTACACCCGCGGTAGTCATAAAATTGTCCGATATTGTAATTTTACCAGAACTATTCATTGTCATTAATGCATTGGCATTTGTTTGTCCTGGGCCTCTTACCCACCATTGAAAGGGATCGTAAATATTAGACATGACAAATGTAGCACCGTGCGGACCTCTGGCATAGTTAGGAGCGTTAGAAAATGTATTGTTACAATCTAAGCGAATATCACATCCAAAATCAATGCCATTATACACAGTTTCAAGACCACCTGGTCTTAGGTTATTACCTTGCAACAATATTGTAGTTCCTTGTTGCTGAAGAACCATGTTCGAACCTCTGAAGGTACCAGTCGAGATGTTTGTGGCAGATAAAGCACCAGTCGTAATGCTAGTAGTGACATTAAGAGTACCGGTCGTAATTCCAGTTGCATTTAAAACACCAGTTGTGTGATTTGTCGAAGTGACGTTCTGGAGTGTACTCGATCCAGTAGCATTAAGCGTACCAGTCGTAATTCCAGTTGCATTTAAAACACCAGTTGTGTGATTTGTCGAAGTGACGTTCTGGAGTGTGCTCGATCCAGTAGCATTAAGCGTACCAGTCGTAATTCCAGTTGATGCAACGAGAGTGCTTGAGGAAATATTTGTAGAGGTTACATTTTGAAGAGCACTTGATCCAGATGCAGAGATAGTGCCTGTTGAAATGTTGGTTATTGATATGTTTGACACAGATGCTGAAGTTGATGTGAAGTTGTTAACACTCACATTTCCAGATGTGTAACTGATGTTCTGATTGTTGGCAATCCAAATGGATGATTCAGATGCGAGTGGATTACCATTTTGGTAAATGTTTCCAGTGATGTAGATGTCATTTCCAACACGAAGAGTCTTTGCAATGGAGGCACCGCCGCCTACTGTGAGAGCCCCGCCATTGCTGATGTCCACAGCATTTGTAGTGTTGGAGAGTGTAAGTTTGTCTGCTCGTAATGGTATATAATTAGAAAATGATGTTCCTGATGTATTCTCTGGGTCGGATGCCAAGTATCCAAATGCGAATTCATCAGCTGTTTCGGAATATATCATTGCACTGTAGTTCTTGTTGTCGGTAATGTCTGATGAATATCTTTTAAATAACAAACCAGTATCCTTGCTTGTTGATGCATCTTGATTTAAAATGAGAATATTATCTGAAAAACTTGTTGTGGTACCACTTATAGATAGATTTCCACCAACGTACAAATCTTTATTGATAGCAGCTCCACCGTCTAGAGTCAATGATCCCCCAGAGCCAACACCTGTTGCATTGGTTGTATCTAATATGTATATTGGGTCACTATTGTACGAAGCCATTGTTTTATTAATTATTCACAACAAATAAAATAATCGCATAATATTTCGTATTTGAACGCAAATTTGCGTTTAGAAATCATCAGAGTCAAACACTAATTCTCTGTCGGCTGCTGATTGTCCGACGTTTGAACGTTGGTATTGATCGACGTTTAATTCAAAAAAGTTAGACTTTGTGTTGACAGAAATCAACTCCATGAATCCAAAAGGATTTTGAGCATTGTACAGTTTGTTATATCCTAAAAGAACAAGCCATCTGTCTGCAACATATTCAATGTATTGATTCATCAAGGTACAATTCATTCCAATAAGTGATACAGGAAGTGATTCAGTAACAAATTCTTTTTCAATGTCTACAGCATCTCGGAATATTTGGAATACGACGTCTTCCGAAAGACGATTGTCTAGCATATTATAGAGCTCGATGGCAAAAGAGGCGTGCAAATTTTCGTCACGGCTGATGAATTGGTTTGCAGTTGCTAAACCAGGCATAAGACCACGGTTTTTTAACCAGTAAATTGCACAAAAGGAACCAGAGAAAAAGATGCCTTCAACACAAACAAAGGCAAGAAGACGTTGTGCAAAACTGGGACGTTTTCTAGTGATGAATTGCAGTGCTTCCATAATTTTTGGATTCAATTGTCTATCTTGATATTTGTCAGAACCTTCTAGAAACTTTAACCACTTCATATGTTCGTCGGGAATCATTTTGTAAAGTGCACTTCCTTCATGGATCCATTTGATAGCCCAATCTGCCTTCTTTTTTACAGCAGGTATGGTTTCAATGGCATTGAATAATCTAGCCTTTTCCTCAGAGTCCATGATATAAGTATCAATAAGAACAGCATACTGCTCACTATGGATCGATTCAATCATCATTTGAATTGTGTAAAAGCTTCTAGCTTCAGGAATTTCTACTTCGTTATAAAAATTAACCATAAGATTTTCATTAACGATTCCGTCACTTGCTGCAAAAAATGCTAAAACATTTTTGATAAAAAACCGTTCATTGTCGTTTAGCTTTTCATTCCAATCCACCAAATCATCTGAGAGTCTAACTTCTTCTACAAACCACATTGTAGCTGCATGATCTTTGTAGAATTTCCACAAATTAGGGTATTTAATCGGAAAAACTGAGTATCTGTCTGAACCATCTTGCTTAATAATTTGTTCCATTCTTGTATTGATATAAGAATTTAAAATAAGTTTTTTGCAACTCTATTTTAAAATTTATCTTCACGTTCTTTTAAGTGAATGCATTTTTTTTATATTTTTATATCTTAAAAACGAATGGTTCAAAAGATATATGTTGTAGGATACTACAATCACTGCAATGCAGGAGATGAACAATACAAGAGGTCGTTTAGGAAACTTTTTAGAGAACACCTAAGCATCCCTTCGGAAATAATCATTCTTGACTGTGATGTTGTTTGTGATACAAATTTTAATGAAGATGATTTAATAGTTCTTGGTGGAGGAGATGTGTTGAATGACTACTTTTTGGATAAATTGATAGAGAAGTTTACAGGAAAGTGTAATAAAATTATAGCAGTATCAGTTGGTACTCCATTCTTGTCGATTGTGAAAACTACAAACAAATTAGACATCATTGATTATTTCTTTATAAGAAGTTTTCAAGATTATGAATTGTTTTGTGAATATTTCTCAAAAGAACGGGTTTGTTACCTTCCTGATTTGTCACTCGTATTGCCACGCTCAAGTGCTAATTCAGGATCTATGCAAGTTTGTAAAAGACTCCTCAACATTAAGGCTGAAGGGAAACAAATAATAACATTTGCTTTTACATCGGATATTTTGAACGACCAATTTGTTGTTGAGGCCAGAAATGTAATAGAGGGGTTGGTTAAATTTACATCCAAACTTGTTGAGATGGATTATCATATTGTGTTTATACCATTTAATTGTAATCCAAATAATCAAAATGAAAATGATAATTGTATACATAATGACATCGTTTGTGCTTTTTCTGAAACAATAAAGAGAGAGAGCTTTACGGTTATTGATACTCAATTGCATGAAACGGATATATTCAACATTTTAGCCAAATGCGACTATGTGATTCCTATGAGATTTCATGCTTGTTTATTTGCATTGTACAATAGAATTCCCTTTTTGCCAATTTTTACTTCAAGAAAAGTCCAAAACCTACTGTTAGACGTAAATTGGAATCATGGATATAAATTGACAACAAATGAGTACAATGTCCCGGTTGATTTTGATCCGGAGCTTGCTCTTTCGCGTTTTATGGGATTGGAGAAGTCTGTGGATTTATTGGAGGAGAAATTCAATTATATTGAGAAACAACTGAACACAGATTTTACAAGTGCGGTACATAGATTGACTCGAGTTATAGATGAGCCTCGGGGGTGTACTCCTAAGTACATAGCAGAAAAGTGGGACATCACAATTAAGAGTGCAGTGAGTGCATTGAATAAGATTGCGGAAGCGAATGGGTTTGCTGAATTTAGGAGTGTCACGGATCGGGGGTTGCAAGAAACAATTGTTCAAGTTGCATCATATTATCTAACAAATGGATCGATCGCTAGCAAATACAATTACGGATTGATGCAAAAAATGTTTCGAGAGGATTACAAATATGGAGACGAGTTCGAGTGGATTTTAAATGATTGTGCTATGAAACGTAGTGCGATACCGCTTGTAAACAATCCAGAAGGACTTTATAACTTGGGGTATATTGATCAAGTAGATTATTCTGGAGCACATCGATCGGGATGGCAATTTGTGTATGACAACATAAAACGGTTTCATAATAGAGATAAAATTTTACTGGACCTTTATGTAGATAGGACATTTCATTGGCATAAAGGGATAAATAGAGTTATTGGGGTTATTCCGTACACAAAACCATGGGTCGGAGTTATACATCATACTTTCGACACCTCATTTAGCGAATACAACTGCCACAATTTACTAAAATCCGATGCGTTCATCGAATCACTGCCGGTGTGCAAGGGACTTGTAGTTTTATCAAAATACTTGCGAAAGCAATTGCAACTAGAATTAAGAAAGCGGGGAGTAAAGCATGTACCGGTGTTTGCTATGACACATCCTACAAGCACAGATGTAGTCCGATGGGATTGGGACAAGTTTATAAACAATCGTGACAAACGTTTGGTGCACGTTGGAGGGTGGTTACGTGATGTTTATTCGTTTTATCGTATTGTTATGCCTGGAGAAAAAAGGCGTCATACATGGTGTTTATCAAAATCATCACGGCCAGTTCTTCGCAAAGTGGCATTAAGAGGTAAAGGGATGTCAAATTACTATCCATCTAGTTCTTTCTTAGACGAATTATATAAATGTTTGTTAGGTCAATCTGAAACTGATTGTGTCAAGAATGTGTCCTCAAACATATGCACTCCGAATGCGTCTACGGGGGCATTAAATGCTTGGTGTCGTTCGGTTTATAATGATACTTTGCGCAAAGTTAATTCAGTTGAGATTGTGGACTATTTAGAAAATTTTGATTATGATGTGTTGTTAAGTGAGAATATAGTGTACATATATTTAGTTGACGCATCTGCTGTCAATACTGTTATAGAATGTATTGCGCGCTGCACACCAATAATAGTGAACAAGCATCCTGCGGTTGTAGAGCTTTTGGGTGAAGAGTATCCACTTTACATAGATGATAACACGGAAGTCGGTGATTTGACATCTTATAGAAAAATTAAGAATGCACATCGCTATTTACAGCGTTTACGAGCTCCACAGATACATATTGATTGGTTTGTGAATCAACTAAATGATATAATGTCCAGGCTAAACGCATAAGTGCGTTTGATTTTTTTTTATTTCTATTCTATTTCATATTATTTTTTTACTGTATAATAATATAAAATGTCAGGGGAACATCCTTATAACTTTGATGCGCAAATTTTCGAAGCTCAAGTTGTGATCACCGATACAACTAATGTCAGTGCTACTGGTGGAGGTTTAGTTGTTAAAGGTGGTCTTTCTACAAAAGACACTATGGTCACAGGTCACGTTGCTATTAACAGCGTTGACATTACTCCTAATTTGAATGATATTGTATATGAGCAACAAGCAGTTTTGCAACATTCTCAGACAAGTCCTGTTACTATTACAAATTTTTATTTTGATAACGCCGTATCAAGTTCATTCAAAGCCATTATTAATGTGAATGTGAACGCGGCTCAATCTAAATATGCACTCTGGGAGCTTAATGGTGTTTATAAGCCTACTGGGTGGGTTATGACATCTAGTTTTACCGGTGATGTTACTGGAGTCTATTTCTACGTAGTTGACAATGCCGGTGTTGGGCAGATCAAATACACAAATTCCAATGGAGTATCGACCACCACAACTATTAGATATAGAGCCACTACTACTGCGCCTCCTGGAACTAGTCCAACTGGATCTGTAGGAATTATTAATAACACAAGTGGTCCATTCATTGCAGATGGGTTGATGTATGCAAATACTACATCCACACTTGCTGGTGCAAGTGATGTTACTTACAACTCCAATGTTTTAAAAGTTGGAACAAGTGGGCGATTTGTTGCAGAGAATGTCAACTCATTTACAAACTTTTCAAATGGTGGAAGCATCACGTCTATGGGAGATGCATCCATTGCACAGAAGTTAATCGTTGGTACTAGAATAGGTGTGGCACAAACAGCCCCTGCGTTTCAACTTGATGTTTCTGGTGACATTAACTTTACAGGAAACTTTTATAGAAATGGAAGTTTGTACAGCGGAAGTTCTATCTTTGGAACAAGTGCGAGCGATGCTTTTTTCACCACCGGAAACTTTGGTGTTGGAACAGTGAATCCTACTAAACGACTCGAGGTTGTTGGAGATGCTATTATTACAGGAGGCATAACCACTGGTTCTGCGAACATCGCAAACGTTAATGTATCTTCTATTACTGCCGCAGGTGCACAAATTACGTCTGCAACTATTGGAACTTTAAGGTCAACTGACATCTCTGCATCCGCTATTTCATCTGCTGGTGCTCAAATTACTGGTGCCACTGTTGGAACTCTAAGATCAACTGACATCTCTGCATCTGCTATTTCATCTGCTGGCGCTCAAATTACTGGTGCCACTGTTGGGACTTTGTTTAGTTCTAATGCAACTTTTACAAACGTTACATCGTCCGCGGCGGTTATTTCAAGTATCACTGCAACAAGTGTTTCTTCAACCATCCTCTCTGCTACTACTATGACAGGCGGGAGCTTGAGTTTGTCTGGAGATTTGTACATTGCTGGTACTCTTACTACCGTAAATGTTACTTCTACTAATTTGCTAAACACAAACATGACTGCAGGTGTTCTTAATGTGACCAGCGTTTTGTCTGCTGTAGGAAACAGTAACACAATTGGGTCTATTTTCACAACTGACGGAAATGTTGGTATTGGTTCCGTGACACCTAGTCACAAGCTTCATGTTGTTGGAGATATCTTTGCCACTGGAAACATTACCGGATTTTCTGACGAAAGATTAAAAGAGGGGATTGAAACATTGCCCAACTGCTTGTCACGAGTGCAACACATATCAGGTGTATCATTTACAAGAATTAAATGTGACGCTCAACCAGATGTTGATACAGAGAGACGAGACATTGGTTTTCTAGCACAAAATCTTGAGGAGCAGTTTCCAGAGCTTGTCTCTACTGATAGCCACAGTGGGTACAAATCAGTTGCTTACGGAAACATGACAGCTGTTCTTGTTGAATGTATCAAAGAACTCTCTTCTCAAGTAGCTGATTTGCAACAGCAAGTTGCTGCATTAGGTCAATAAACTTGTGCTAAATATAAATTTTTAATTTGTTATGTGCTATTATAATATGCCGTTGTCGTTACGTCTCTATAACATTCCCGCACAAATGACTCAATCTCAGCTTGAAAATGAGTTGCAAGCATTAAATATCTCTTTTGCTAGTGTTTATATAAATATGAAATCAGAAACCGAAAATGCAGGTTTTGCACTTATAGACTTTGATACCTATGAGCATTTTCTGATGTTTGGTCAACATTTCTCTAAAATGAGACACGACTTGTACATTTATAAATCCGTCAAAGAGGAATAATATAAAAAAATTAAACAGAGAAGTTAAATTAACTGCTCTGTTTAATTTTATGTTTTTTTTGTTTTTTGTTTATTTTTTCACAACTTGATTCTTTTCATGTTTACGCAGCAGCAACTGCTCTCTTAGCTCTACCCTTTGGCTTCACAGGCTCTGGTGCTTGCTGTACTTCAAGCTCCTCCTCTACTTCTTCAATCTCCTCCTCTACTTCTTCAATCTCTTCCTCTACTTCTTCAACTTCCTCTTCTAGAGATTGGATGGTCATGTTAGATGCAGCCTTGACTACCTCATCGGTGTCAAGGTCTTCAGGGACGTCTTCTTCATCTTCAATCATAGCATATCCAGTAATACTTTGTTGATTTCTAGAAACTTTGCCTTGAACAATCTTCCACTTTGCAGAAACCTTTGTAGTAATACTAAGGTAAACAAGTTCAAGAACACATACAACTTGACTTCCTTTAGGAACAACACTCTCAAAATTGCTCTCATTAAGATCCATTTGAGTTTTGGATTCATCAAACATGAGAACAGGTGTCTTGAAACGCTTGTTGCTCAAAAATCTACCAGTGAAGTTATCAGAGTCACCGTCTCTCTCTCTGTCAAGCTTTGCTCGCACTCGAGATGGATAATCCAAAACATTTCCGTCCTTGTCGGTTGGAATTCGGACCGATGGAGAATAATAAGCATCTTCAATAGTTTCCATGGAAACCTTTGGCTTTCCAAGCCATTCTTTGCAATGAGACATAATGTTTTGCTTTACAAGCTCATCAAATTGCTCAAGCTTGTTGTGGAACTCACGAATTTCAATAGAATTCTTGTCTTGCTTGTCCTCTCCTCCAAAAGACAACTCCATTTCAAAGGAGTCATCCTTGTTATCAACGGCATCCTTCTTTCTCCATCGCTTGATACCATTTGGCACATACATCTTTGGGGTTTGCACCATAATTTTACCGCCATTGTAGTTTACATATACCATTTTTCGTCCATGATTGTCGGTTTTAACGTCAGAAAATGAAACTCGGTTCAAATCAAGGTTGACAGCTTTAATAATTGACATTTTGTTGGTGATTGGAGTTGTTATTGTTTGTTATTATCTGTTATCTTTAAGTCTTTTTCAATTTTTTTGAACTCGCGTCCTCTATTTAAAAGTAATCTCTCTTATACGGTCATTAAAATGTCTGTTGCACTATCTAAGTCGAAGCAACGCACAACAAGTGATATTGATACTAAGATTAGTTTGTTAATGAAGTCTTTGACTGAGTTTTACAGTAATACGGATTACATCATTCAAATGAAAAATATTGTTGATCAAAACAGTGTTATCTCTTTGCGTATTCTTGATTGGTTTATTACAAACTATTCAAAAAAGCACCGCACAATGATTCCTGAGACAGATCAAAATATTGACGTATATCAAAATTATAAACTTCAATTAAAGTCCTTTAGTAAGCGGACTTTTGATCCTTTCTGTCGAAAGAATAAAATCATCTTTTATTACAACGACAAGGACTATATTGAGACGAGTTGTGGACAACTTTGCTTTTTTAGGTGGTGTTTTCAAAATAGGATTTTGGAATATGTTAAAAACAACTTGCCAACTATTGAACAAGATATGAAAAATTCTCTCAAAAACAAAAGTAGAACATCACCAACATATGATTCGGCCTCCAAAAGACAACCACTTAGTGTGTCAGCTGCTCGTAGTGTATCAAAGCAAAGTGTGACATATACAGTAAAGTTTGATTAGATGTTCATTCATATTAAATATAAAATTGTAATATTAATATTAAGATTCTATCAAAATATTAATATAAATAGTAAGAGTTGCATGCTTTGAAAACGTATCTGCTGCAGCAAAAGACTGCGGAGTTTCACCTCCAGGATTAAGAAATTGTATATTAACAAATGTACAATAGATTTCATTAGAACCCTACTCAGAATTGAGGTGTTTTTGGATAAGTTGATTATGTTGTTTTAGTTTGTTGTACGTTTTTATTACAGTGACGATTGAGATTTTATACATTTCAGAAAACAACTTCATGTCACATTCTATACTATTTAACTGTAATATATAATAAAAGCAACATACTCCAATTGATAAAGGTGTGTGGTCAAGGATGATGTCATTTTGCTCACAAATTTGTATCAATGCCTCAACTTGGTGGAGGATAAGATCCGGGATCTTTAATTTATTTCGTTTGACTACTTCCAATACATATGAAAACGGGCTTTTTGTTTCTATCATTGTATCTCTCTTAAAATCTAGTCGTTTATGTGAAATTAATTCAAGTAGGAGTTTTTCCCCTTTTGTAACATACTTTGTTTCGAGATCCATCTTCTTAGCAAGTGCAATTGCAGAAAGTGGATTTTGAGTACCTTGTGAAACATACTGAATGCAATTTAATATAATTCCATCCTTAACACGCGCTCGTTTTGTTCCCTCATGTTTTTTTATAATATTCATGACGGTGATGATTGTTGTACATATGTCTGTATGTAAAGCTTCTCCAATTCCAAGTTTCTTACAAATGTCTTTTGTATATACACTAAGTTTATAGTTATTTTTCTCTTCGTTTGTCCACATATACCACTCTTGCATTTTTTTCAGTTTAATGTTGCTTTTGCTGTTGCTGTATGAATGGAAAGGTGCACTATTTGATTTTGTCCCTGTAAACGATACATTTGCATTGTCGCACAAGAAAGTACTTTGAATAAGACCACACTCTCCGCAAATAACTTGATTTACTGTATTACATAGCTTGGATCCTCCGCAATCCCGGCATGTTGGAGACTGTGTACTTACATCAACTTGCACAGTCTTGCAACTTTTATTTCTTTCTTGGTCAAATACATCCCATATAGAATCAATATCCATTCGATATATGATGTTATAGAGTGCTATATATTCAATTTTCTTTAATTAATAGAGAGAAAACTTCCTCAAGATTTGTTGACGTTCTGCTGATGTCAAATTGCATTCTTGTGTTTGGAGTTGATGTGTCAAGATGTTATTGTCTCTAATATGTTTTAGAAAAGGACCTTCTGCATAATTCTTCGTTTGTTCAATCAGCATTCTTCCAATACTTGTCGTCAGTTGCCCAAGCGGTTTGCATATAAGGTTGCCTTGCCCCCTTGATAAAAACCCGTAAACACTGTTCAAAGAAACCTTAATAGCTAATTGTGTAGAATCAAAAATGCTTGCAAGAAGCTTATCACCGTCTTCTTGTGCTCTTGCCATTTGCTTTTTTACCTTTTTACGTGCTGAATAAAGTTCTTCTAATAAAGCTGGGATGACGCCTCGGTTAATAACATTTCCGTTTGAATCTACTGTTGGTTGGACTACTGTAAAGGAATAAGATACATCTCGCTTCTGATACTTTTCTTCACTGCTTCTGGTTTTTTTGATTGGGTCATGAATTCTACAAAAGTATTCTCCATTCACGTCAAAAAATGCTTGCTTTCCACATACTTGACCCTTGCTTTTTCCACTCTTGCCGACTCCTCCACAAGTGTGCCGCAATTTGTACTCTATAGTGTCATTCCATGCAATAGTTTCGTACTTTACGCCAGGAAGTTTGTCATATTTGGGATCCATAACCAATGTGCTATAACACAAATTTCTGCTAATTTCTACTGTTGGATACAAACTTGCAAAATCTAGAACTGCCACATTGTCTTGATAAAAGCCGCAAATGGGATCTAATACGGTGGCACCAGTAAAGCTATCATCAATAGCATCATCACTTGAATATAATTTTGTTACTAAATATTCATTTCTCTTAAACTTTAAGCGTCTATTAAAATACTCTTGACTTAATTCTGTATCCGACAAAATCACAACATTTGTTTCATCAACGATTTGTGAAATTCTACCAGATATAGACACGCGTCTGTTTCCATTCATGCCCAGATCAATTTCAACATATTCACCTACGGAGTCTTCGTCAAAAACATCGGAATCTCGCATTTTTAAGCACACAGGATAAGAATCTTCATTAAAATTTGTATGTGGCACCAAAAAGTCCATTTGTCTTGCTTTGCGTAAAACTTGTGAAAACACCTTGATTGTTTGTCCGCGTGTTGTCAGAAACCCAATAGGAACAAAAGTGACGTTTGCTAGCTGAATGATATTTGTTAAGATGAGATGTTTGTCTACAAGTTTTTGCAATAGTGCTGTATCTTGGACACAATTGTGTACAACAGCTCCGTTGGCTACAAAGTTATGAGTATCTTTGACTTCAATATCATACACTTGTTTCTTACCTATTTCTTTCTTATCTATTATTGATAAATAGTAACAAGGACTGTAGTCATCATTTGATTTAACGACATGACTCTTGCTATTTGTTTCAGATACAAAATAATTATATGATCCTGTTTCCATGAGATATTGCTTAACGGAAGGGAAATGTTCCTTTCTAAACTTGGAATTTTTGGTTTCTTTTCTTCTCAAAGTATACACATTTGGTAAAGAATAATATTGATTGTATATGGGCTCTTTTTCTTTTATTTCTTTATGTGCTTGCTTCAATGCATTTGAAATACTCATGGTTTGTTGTAAAGTTTTGACACGTTCACTAACCCAATTCAGTTGCCTATTTGTTTCCCCTCTCATTTTGTAATATGAAGCCGCTATTGCAAGCTTGTATGTTTTTCCGACACAATAAGCATAACCAATTTTCTCATAAAATGCCACTAGGTCTTTTTGATGCAAAGAGATAACTTGTGTATGACCAGCTCCTTTATTGTTTTTTCGTGTATTAGATATAATTGTGTCAAATCCGAGTTTCTTGAACAGCTGCTTCATGGATTCCATGTATTCATTCAAATCAGACAAATGTTCATAAGTCTTTGATTGATAAAATGCCACTTTGCTGAATTTATCAGCTTTCTCATAAAAACAAGGACACGAACCATCTCCCCCCATCATTCCTTTCATAAACTCTCTAGTAATCCACGTAGGACAATCTGGTTCTTTCAAAAATGTCGGCAATCCACTTGAACTGTTCATTTTTGCGCCAACATTGACACCGGCCAATGATAAATACATTTTTGTTAGTTTTGCCGGTAATACAATCTTATATGTGTACCTATCCTTACTATATGCAATATTATCACCTGTTAACTTGTAAATATCATTTTGCATGTTTTTAGCATCAATTTGTGTTCCTAAGTATATAATGGATCTATTATAAATATACTTCTTCTTAGTTGAGTAATTTTTGTAACAAGAACTTTCAGATATACACCCGTCAGTGATTAAGTACCCCAAGATCCTAGCAAATATACATGCTTCGTCATAATTCAATTTACCTATTTCTTCGTTAAATTTGTAATTTTGTAGTTTTTCAGTTTCATAATCACAAAAAGCTGGTTCAGGAGAAAATAGGATTTTATGATATGATTGAATATCTTTTGCTTCTACCCATCCACCAGTTGTAAGAATTTTGTGGTCTTTTGTACAATTCATTTGTGTTCCATCAATAAATGTTAGTTGTAAACAATCTCTTTTTCCATTGTTGAAGAAATGAACCTTTTCCGAAGTTGAAAACCCCTTTTTGTCTACCCAAGTTATAACATCCGTATTTAACTCCTCTAGACATTTAATATCAACAGAACAAGAAGGCAAAGACACCCGAGTCCCTTCAACAAAACAATATTCCCCAATCTCCTTAATCTTGTCAGGTGATCCATCTTCATAGAATCTAAAAATATCTTTATGATCAACATCATTTTTCCCTTCTTTTAAAATTTCATTAGAAATGTAGTCTAACTTATAACTAGGATACTTTTTCATTCCTCTTTTATAATGAATGAGAAGATCGTAATTAAGTCGTCCTGGAATATACAATCTATTATATTCATTGTCGCCGTATGCACTTGAACTAAAATACTCTTTTTTGATAACACATGGTGTAGAATTAAGTCTACTCAATTTATCCAACACATAACCTGATTTTTTATCCGTGGAAATCAAACCGTGCAGAGCAGCTCTTTCAATAAGATATATACAATCGAAACCATCTCCGTTCCATGTATAAAATACATCTGGATCCATTTTTGACACAGTATCGACCCACTTCTTAATCAAGTCCTTTTCGTTTGCACATTCTTCAACAATTATGGTGGAATCATCAATAGGATCACAACGCTTCAGAGTCAAAAGATGCTTGACAGCAATATCACTATCTCCATAAAATTTATAAGTTGTTGCAATTTGAAATATCTCATTTGCTCTGACTTTTGGGTCAGGGAAAGTGTAATCGTGACTGTATACTTCAATATCCCAAGATGCTTGAAGAAACGGTGCCATTTCATTTTTTTCTTTTAATGATACAACTTCTCGTCTATCAATCTCAATTTCAATATCTGTAGATGCACTGTCACTTGTTACTCTGTATTTCTTTGCAGGCAATCTTATCCATCCCGCCATCAGGATATCTTTAATATGACAATATCTCATAAATCCCTCGAAATTGCTTTCATACAATTTAAATTTTGTGGGCTTGGCAGTTACATTCTGTATATGCAAAGGCTTCTTGAATATATACCTACTGTTCATTAATGCTCTGTAATTGTTAAATACAAGCTTGACAAATTTGTATGTTTTACCATTTCTAAATCCAAACAAGTCCTTTTTTTCTACAAGGCACGATTTGTATTTTCCATTTTCTTTTACAAGTGCATTTGGATACTTCTTAAGAGCGTAACTTGAATTAATGTATTCCAAAAAATGATGAAGCTTTACTCTATTGAATGCATTGTCCACCTTAACATAGTAAAATGGGTTGAATCCTTTGATGCTGCAAGATACTGATGCCCCTGAACTTGTTTTTCCAAAACACCTTATTGTATATTTTGAACGATTATAAAACGAGTCATGACTTGCCGATTCATCTTCATCGTCACCCGTGTCATCTTCTTCATCTTGTGCCCACCATTCAATAACTTGCATATCAATATCATTGCTGTAGTTGATCTTGCCTTTACCAGATTTATGACTTTTGATAATTTGATCCATCTTATGTGAATATTTAATTAAATCCATTTAAATTAGATTTTTTATTTGTTATGTAATATGAGTTTACTCCCATATGATATAATTTATAGAATATACTTCTATATAACCGATTATCCTACTTTAAGTAGCTTTTGGATATTAGACAAGAACTTTTTAGAGAATTACATGAGAAACAATGCACCTTATACACACAAGTTTTTCTCGTTGCGAGCGCAGTTGCTAGAGTTTATTCTTTTACTTCCATTAACAGATTTATACAACTCTAAGCAATTAGATGACAATATAAAGTTTTATCAAGATGTCATGTTTAGTAACTACTTAAGCTCTGTTGAAAAGACCTGTTATTCAAATGACATATTATTTGTTTACAATATGTATAAGCCACTGTTATGCTCGTCATTTGCATTAACATTAAATACCTATCCTCTGGTGCATGTTCACAAGAACATAATTGGATTTTATTATTTCTATTAAGAAAAGTAGTACTTTTTTAGTTCTTTTTGGCTGTTGCAAATGCTTCTTCTTATTTGTGTATATTCTTTTGAAAGAAGAGGCGGAGTGTCTCTCAAGTAATATATTTGCTTTTTTCCTCCTCTACTTGTTATCGGCATGTAACAATTTCTATACGGATGCTTAATCATTACGTGCTTGTTGACCATGTTCAACTCGATAAACTCTATTTTCCTATAAAGGTGGTATGCATTGTTTCGCAAGAACTCTTTGATTGTTCTATAATTCATGCTTAAAAAACAATCATTTGGTCTGTTATATTTTAGCAGGCATATACTTATTAAGTTTTCAGAAACACACTCGCGACAACATGTTACAAAATTTGTTTTTGATAAATCAAGAAACTTAATGCCAAACAATTTTTTCAGTAAGGGGAGCGTGACAACATAACTTGAAACAACGTGCATGTCATTAAGTGTTAAAGACTTCAAATCAATTCCTCTAAAGTATGAATATGTCACACTATCCAATATGACATTGAAGCTATGCAAGAAATGTATATTGTATTTTACGTTTGTGTAGCTCTTTAGAATCTCAATTTCTAATAATTTATAGAATGCAAATAAGATGATTTTGCAAGGAAAATTTTCTACACTGCCATGAATTTTAAAATATTGATATACGTGCTTGATAATTCTAGCCACTGGTTTCTTTGTGATTGTATTAATGTCGTATGCTGATTTGCAAAATAGATCTATTACTTCATGCATAACTTCCTGAGTTATAGGGTAATCAAATTTTTGCAATTCATTAGAAACTAGTATGTTTGAGATTCTGTTTATTTTAGAAGTAATATTTTGTAAGTTGCATATGTCTCGAAATGATAGATACTCGCATATTTCAAGAAGAATCTCGCATGGCAAACTTCTAAGCATTTGACATAAAGAGATATTTTATTACCATAATTTTTACGTAATTACTAATCTACCATGACAATCTCGGTGTATGCTAAATGGTTCAAACCAAATGTTAATGATGTGAGGTTGTGGCAAGATATTGGCGAGTTCATCTCTAGATGAATAGTTATACTTGATTATATACCCTATGCTTAACATGTATTTTTTTAACAAATTAAACTGAGCTTCTGTCATGTCTTGAGGAGTTATATTATCCCCGTAAAGAATTTTTGCACCCCTTATTAGAAGATCCATGAGAGGATGAAACATATTTGTGTTTGAAATGACTTTGTATGTGCAAGGATCTAGTGGAGGTTTTGTAAATAACAAGTTTGCTAAATTCGCAACATTTATATGAACTGTTTCCATACGCTTCCTTAATCATTATAAATAAAATGAATTTGTTAAAATGTTATAATTAAACGTAAACTAATCTAAATCATCAATCATGCAATCGCTATTGTTGGTGTGCTCAATTTTATCATTTACAGATTGCATAATATCATTTAAATACAATCGTCTAATAAATGCTCGTTTCTTGTCATTGTCCAAATTGATATATTGAGCTTTTACATCAGCGTTTTGGAGGAAGTTCTGCTCTGTGTTTTTAATAAAAATAGACAAATAAGTTTCTATATCATTGACAAAGTCACAATCATAGTAAATTTCTGTAACTCGTATTCTGTTGTTATACTTTTCAACAAGTTGAGAACGTCGCATTCCTCTCATTAGCATATACGCTTGAATTTGGACCTTTTCATAGTCTCGCAGTGATGAAAAGAATCCACGTGTTCTATTTTTGACTTCAACTATATAACTCCGTTCAGGATTTGATGGGTCCTGATATACTCCATCCATCTTCCCACATATGTACCAGTCATAATTGCTGTCTTTTGATGCTCGTTCCAAAAAATATTTTACAAGTTGTTGAGAAACATCGAGGGATACCCCAAATTTTTTTTCATACATAGAAATGGCATCTACTTCCTTGATAGTGCCATGAGACTTGTTGATAAATGATTCTGCATGCTTTTTGATTGCATGTAGTTTCTCTGGTTCCAAATCTGTTGTGTCCATAATCTTGTTAACTTGCTTTCTTTTGTCTTCTGTTTCAACATCAGCACTTGTAATTTGCTCAACAATTTCCTTGCCAATTGCGCGCTCAAGTTTTTGTTGTTGAGATAAGTCAATATCGTCAATTTGATCAGATATAACATTAATATCTTGCTGCACTTTTGTCTTTTTCTCTAGTAATTTATTTTTTTGTATTGTAAACTGTCGCTTAGTGATCCTCTTATTTTCAAGATCATCGTCTAAAATTAACTCTTGTTGTCTCAATTCGATTAGCTCTGTTTTGTTTGCTCTAATAACGTCCTTTGAACGTTCTAAAGCAATTGTATATCCAGTTGGGTCACAACGTTTCCACAATCTTTCAAATGGCGTAACAATATCATATGGATTTTTGCCAATAAAGGCAGCAATGTCACTTGTGTACAAATAAATTTTCTGTTTGGGGGTCATCGGTTGTGAATTAATAATTCACAGTAATTAATTCACTTTTAAATAGGTTAATCATCAATCTTGTAATCGCTAGGTCTTAGCTTTTTTGACCCATAACTTTCTAGATTATCATTCGTATAAGTTACTAAATCGTCAAGGAGCTTTGGATTATCTTTTAAGCTAATCAAGAAAAATGACAACAACGGTTTTGCCAACTGTTCCAAATAGCATGTTCTGTTAAATTTGATGCCGTGTTGTTCAGCGTATTTGGGATCTTCTGCCAGCTCATTTTTTTGAGCTTTTGTGTTGTTGGATTCTATAAAAATGTAAGCAATCCTGTCACCAACAAGTACTTCTTCATTTCTTCGTAGTAGTTCTTGTGCAAGATTTATATGGGCTAAACTAAAAGTGTGAGCACAACTAACTTTTGAATTGCACTTTTTGCAAACACTTGACTTGTTTGGATTTGGTGCTCCGCACCTCTTATTTTCACATTTCAAAACCCATTCTGATCGCTTTTTGCATAACTTGCAGGAGTATTCTTTTGCAAGCATGGCAGATACGACAAGATCTTCAGTGTCAATATCATAATTGTCAATCTTGTCAACGTATTTTTTATATACATTTGCACTATTCTTTAGGTTGTTTGGGTTAGATGTATCCATAATAGTGTCAATGACTTCTGAATAACAGTTCTTTACCATTTTACAATAATCTCGTCTGGTTAATGCAATGCCTTTCGCATCGATTCCTCGGCATTGAAATGGATCTTTTGGATTTTCAAACTTTTTTGCAATATACCTCTTTTTTGTTAGTAAAATAAATGGATGAAACACCTTTTCAAACTCAAGCTCGATTGGCTTCCTGTTGAATATCTCTTTTGTTAATTTTTCTCCACACAATGTTGCAAGTTCAAATGTATCACGTCTGTTCCTTTCGAAATCGTCACGATTATACTTGAAGCGGACAAAAACACTGTCCGTGTTGAAACATATTAGCTCTCCAACTCCAGCATTAAATTTACCACACTCTGTTTCAAGATCATATACAAAACTGTGCAGTGTTGCGTCACCAACTTGAAATACCTTTTTTATCTTTGTAGGCTTTTTAATCTTAAAATTAGTTGAGTCTAAGTAATAATACTTTTGCTTTTCTTCTCGTTCTAATACATTGAGCCCAATATCAAAACCAATGCTCTTCATCAAGTAGTACAGTCCTTGTGCTCCTATTTTTCCTTTTGTTGCAAATGATGGTTTGTCAACGGAGAATCCGCCAGTTTTGGAACCGTCCGCTTCCCAATACCCCTCCCAAAATTCTAATTTTATTTCATTGGATGCATTCAAAATAATGTCGGGAACGACTTTTAATTTATCTCCTTCAGCATTTGCATCAACGGTATGGTAGAACAATGGCCTATACTTGTCTACCATATACTTAATACTACCAACAGGAACTAGCTTGTATACACTAGATGATTCTAAAGTATCTAAGATTTTGAATTTTACAGGTTCTATCTTTTCCAAAAGTTGTTGAAACATTTCTAATCGTTCAATACTTTGATTGTTCAAAGCCCAAGAATTTTTAAGCCCGCTAGCACAGTTATAGGATCCTGCGGATCCGTCACCATAGAAGAATCCCCAGCATTTTGCTTCTTCTGGAGTTAGTTTGTAGTCAGCAGATGAAAAGTCTTTGTAAATATTTCTGAGTGGATGATTTGAGTTTTTGTAGTAATCACACTCTTTGCACTTGTTACTCTTACCATCTTTTTTGTGACTTGCCTTGTAAAAATTGTTAACATCTTGTTCTACATTACATACTTTACAGACTTTTGTTCCTTCTACATCCCGTTTCATCCTCACAATAGTGACGGGATTTTCAACAAATTCCGTTGGAAAACTGTGAAGTAGTTCTTGTCCAACTACAAGGTCTAACGGTTTAATCTTCTCGAGGTTAGGTTTGCATAGAGAGTGATCTTCTGTAACATCTACTACTCCAGTGTGTGTTAAGACTCTGTAAATCTTTTTATCAGTTTTATGTCTTATCACTTTTCGGATTGGATTCCACCCTTTGTCACACCATACTTCATAGTGTGTTTGCCCATACTGCTTTTCCAACCTAATGCTCTGGTCAAACATTTTGAATTCTGGATATTCAGTCCAATCTGTACATAGGCTATCAATAGTTTTAATTGAAACTTGACCATTCTGTGGGTTTCTAAGAACGAGCGGCGTGTCACCGGTAACGCTGTCACCATAAACAACTTCTATGTTTAAGTCAAGTGGAACTTCGGGATCACCTTTATACGGTTTCTCCGAAACGGTAACCGTATATTCTTTTGTGTTAAAGTTGTAAACAATGTCAATTTTATTTTTTGGATGCTCGTCTCGTAAAACGGAGTACAGTGATTCCAGATCATTTATATTAGAAACTCGATACATGAATTCGGTTGATAATCTTAAGACAATCCTTTTAAATTCAATTTTAAAATTTTTTATTATTGGAACTATTATATATAACAGTAATGGGACAGGGAGCTTCAGGACCTATGGGCCCACAAGGAGACAAAGGAGATATGGGACCACAAGGCCTAATTGGACCTATTGGGCCACAAGGACAGAAGGGAGACAAAGGAGATATGGGACCACAAGGAGACAAAGGAGATATGGGACCACAAGGAGACAAAGGAGATATGGGACCACAAGGACAGAAG
>Ga0169931_10005030_pt1 | contig 20328 bp, 18 predicted proteins | sample Kivu_15m_20L_FD_129675 | JGI IMG/M metagenome (GOLD analysis project Ga0169931, IMG submission 129675) | Freshwater microbial communities from Lake Kivu, Western Province, Rwanda to study Microbial Dark Matter (Phase II) - Kivu_15m_20L... | ecosystem: Environmental > Aquatic > Freshwater > Lake... | reverse complement strand
TCGCGATGGTGCGGCTCGTCAACCTGGCGGCGCGCCCCTTCCAGGAGGGGATCGGGCGCAGGCACCGGCTGGGGCTGTCGGAGTGGCGGGTGCTGGCGGTGCTGCACGCGCACCCCAGCATCGCCGCCAGCGAGATCGCGCAGCGCACCGGGCTCGACAAGATGAGCGTGTCGCGGGCGCTGGCCTCGCTGCAGACGGCGCAGCGGGTGGTCCGCCGCCCCGATCCCGGGGACGGCCGGCGGGCGCTGGCCCGCCTCACGCCCACCGGGCGGCGCCTGTACCAGTCGCTGCGCAGCCGGGCACGGCTGCGCGAGGCGCAGGTCACCGGCACCCTGAGCGCGGGCGAGCAGACCCAGCTGATGGGGCTGCTGCAGCGCATGACCGATGCCGTGCTGGCCACCGACACGTCGGCCGGGGCCGAGCCGGTGCGGGCTCAGCGGTAGCCGAACAGGTCGGCCGCGACGGCCGGCCCCGGCGGGTCGATCCAGTGCGCCGGGCCTTCGGCCCAGGCGAGCAGCTGCGCCCCGAACGCGCAGGCGAGGCTGGCCTCGCAGCCGGGCTCCAGGATGACGAAGCTGCCGGCCGGCGCCGGCCGGCCATCGACCTCCAGCACGCCACCCCGCACCCACAACTCGGTGAGGTCGGTCACCGCGAGCCGCGGCAGCCGCGACTGCGGCCGGATCGAGAGCTGCACCATCCGGTGCTCGTCGGTGGTGGGGGCGTAGTCGAAGACCATGCGCCGCTGCACGCCGTCGCAGCCGGTGGGCTGGGGCGGCAGCGCGTCCACCGTCACGTTGATGTCGGGCGGCACCTGCGGCGCGGGATTGACCAGCGCAGCGTGGCGGGCGCCCGCATGCAGGCCGTGCAGCGGACCGTCCTCGGGCGCGTAGGTGACCGGCGCCTGCAGCCGCGCCACGAACAGGGTGCGCGCGTACGAGATCGCATCGTGAGTGGCGCCCTTCAGGTTCACACCCACCTGGTTCGTGCCGATCGGGCCCTGGTAGTCGGTGAGGCCGCCGTCCACGAAGAAGCTGGTGGCCACGCCCTGGTGCTGGTGCAGGCCTGAGCGCACCATCGGGTCCATGGCGATGAGCCCGAGGAAGTGGCCGCGCCCGTCGTCGCGCCGGATCGCCTTCTGGGCCACGCCGTCCTTGCCGGCCGGCGCCCAGGGCATCGACAGCGGATCGAACACGTAGGCGCCGCCCCGGCCGCCGCGCCGATACAGCGGCACCGCGTGGGCGGCGGCGGATGCGGCAGGGGCGTCGTTCATCGGGTCTCCGGCGGGCAGTCCGGCACGATCGTAACATCCGTGACGATCGGGGTCGACCCACCGCCCGCGGCGTCGGCGGGCGCGGCAGGCGGCCGATGCTGCAGCGCGGCTTCCGGACCGCCCGGGCCGGGCCTACACTGGAGCCGCACCGGCCGCTCGAAGGCCATCGCCGGATCCCCCATGAACCTGCCAAGCTCCACCGACCCCGGCCCGGCGCCGCCAGCGTCGGCTCCCCCGCGCGCACCGTTCCCCACGGTGGGCCGGGTGGCGGCCGGCGCGCCGCTGCGCTGGTTACGGCTGGGCTTGCGGGACTTGCGGGCCCGGCCGTGGCCCAGCCTCTTCTACGGGCTGTGCTTCGCGGCCATGGGCTGGCTGCTGGGCGCGCTGCTGCGGCCGGCGCCCGGCATGATGATGGCGCTCACCGGCGGGTTCCTGCTGGTGGGGCCGTTCCTGGCGATGGGCCTGTACGAGGTGGCCCGCCGGCGCGAGGCCGGCCTGCCCTGCGACCTGTTCCAGACCACCGTGGCCTGGCGCCGCAACTTCGCCAACATCGCGATCATGGGCGTGGCGCTCGGCGTGCTGCTGGCGCTGTGGGCGCGCGCCTCGATGATGGTGATCGCGGTGTCGTTCCCGCGCCGGATGCCCGGGGTGGGGATCCTGCTCGACGCGGTCGCGCAGGGGCAGCACCTGGGCTTCCTCGCCGCCTGGTTCGCAGTGGGCGCCGTGTTCGCGGCGCTGGTGTTCGCGTTCACCGCGATAGCCATCCCGCTGATGCTCGACCGCGGCACCGACGCGATCACCGCCATGCTCGCCAGCGCGCTGGCGGTGGGCCGCAACGCCGTCCCGATGGCGTTCTGGGCGCTGCTGATCGTGGTGCTGACGGGTGTCGGCTTCGCGACCGCGTTCACCGGGCTGATCGTGACCGTCCCACTGATCGGCCTGGCCACCTGGCACTCGTACCGTGAACTGGTGGCCGCCGAGCCGGCCGGCCTCTGAGCCTCAGCGGGCGCAGGCGTCGGCTTCGCGGGCCCGATGCAGCGCCGTGTCGGCGGCGCGCACCAGCCCCTCGAGGCTGCGCTGCTGGCTGCCCCGGGCCGCCGCCCCGATCGTGCACGACAGGGTCCAGACCTGTCCGGCCAGCGCCAGTCGCAGGCCGGTGACCGCCTCGCGCAGGCGGCGCGAGATCGGCTCGAGCGCCGGCTCGGCCGCGCCCGGCAGCACCGCCAGGAACTCGTCGTCGCGCAGCAGCGCCAGCCGGTCGCCGGTCCGCAGCCGGCCGCGCAGGCAGTCGGCCACCGCGTGCGTGACCTGCTCGCCCGCCCACGAGCCATGACGCCTGCGGATCGAGGCGAACTGATCCACGTCGAGGATCACCACCGCCTCGCCGGTGCGCGGATCGCGCCGACGCGACGACGCGCTCTTCGCCCCTTTGCGCTTTCCCGTGCTCAACCAAGGTCTCATCCGCTCCCCCGTTCATGACTGCGTGCCGGCGGCAGTCTAGGACGGGGCTGGCGGGTCGGCGCATGACTTCCGTCACGCCGGACGGCATCCGGACGGCGCGGCCGCAGAGCGGCCCCCCGGCTCAGCGGCGCAGCAGCACCCGGGCCGCGGCCACGATGCGCTCGGGCGAGAGCCGCGCCTGCGCCTCGAGCACCGGCGCGTAGCCCACCGGCGCGCGCGGCGCGCCCAGCCGGGCCACCCGGGCGATGCCGGCCTCGGCCGCGGTGGCCACGATCTCGGCGCCGAAGCCGGCCACCTGCACCGCCTCGTGGACCACCAGCAGCCGGCCGGTGCGGGCCGCCGACGACAGCACTGCGTCGCGGTCCCAGGGCCACAGCGTGCGCAGGTCGATCACCTCGGCCTGGACGTCCTCGGGCTCGAGCAGCCGGGCGGCCTCGAGCGCCCAGTGGACCGCCTTGCTCCAGGCCACCACGGTGAGGTCGCGACCGTCGCGCGCGATGCGGGCGCGGCCCAGCGGCACCGGCTGCGCGGTCAGCACCTCGCCGGTCTCGGCCCACAGCTCCTTGTGCTCGAAGTAGGCGACCGGATCGCCGCAGTCGATGGCCGCGCGCAGCAGGCCGTGGTTGTCCTGCGCGGTGGCGGGCGCCACCACCACCAGGCCCGGCACGTGGGCGAACCAGGCCTCGAGCGACTGCGAGTGCTGCGCGGCCGAGGCGCTCCAGATGCCGCCCGGCATGCGGATGACCATCGGGACGCGGCCCTGGCCGCCGAACATGAAGCGGTTCTTGGCGGCCTGGTTGACGATCTCGTCCATCGCGCACAGGGCGAAGTCGACCACCCGCAGTTCGACCACCGGCTTCAGGCCGGTGAGCGCCATGCCCACCGCCGCGCCCACGATCGTGGACTCCGAGATCGGCGTGTCGATGACGCGCTCGGCGCCGAACTCGGCCTGCAGGCCCGCGTACTGGCCGAAGATCCCGCCGCGGCCCAGGTCCTCGCCCAGCGCCACCACCCGCGGCTCGTCGCGCATGGCCTGGGCGAGCGCCTGGGCGGCCGCCTGCGCGTAGCTCATCCGCTGCACGGCGCCGCTCACGTCCAGCGCTCCGAGCCGGTGTCCTGCACGTCGGCGAAGGCGACCGCCGGTTCGGGCCAGGGGGCCGCGCCGGCGGCCTCGACTGCCGCCGCCACCTCGGCGCGCGCCTCGCGCACGGCCTCGTCGAGCGTGGCCGCGGGCAGGCCGCGCGCAGCCAGCCGGGTGCGCGCCAGCGCCAACGGGTCGTCCTGCACCGCGCGGGCCAGCTCGGCCGGGTCGCGGTAGGCGGCCGGATCGACCGACACGTGCCCCTTGAACCGGTAGGTGCGCGCGTGCAGCAGCCGCGGGCCACCCCCGGCGCGCACCGCGGCCACCAGCCGGCCGGCGACCTCGTGGACCGCCTCGACGTCCATGCCGTCCACCGACTCGGCGGCCACGCCGGCGGCGACCGCCCGTGCCGCCGCCCCGTCGCCCGCCGACATCGCCGCGGTCTTGGTGGTGGCCGACCACTGGTTGTCCTCGCAGACGAACAGCACCGGCAGCCGGAACGCGGCCGCCCAGTTCAGGCCCTCGGCGAACGGGCCGCGGTTGATCGCACCGTCGCCGAAAAAGCTCACCGCAATGGCGTCCACGCCGCGCAGCTTCAGCGACTGCGCCGCGCCCACCGCGATCGGGATGCCCGCGGCCACCACGCCGTTGGCGCCGAGCATGCCCACCGAGAAGTCGGCGATGTGCATCGAGCCGCCCTTGCCGCCGCAGTAGCCGCCGGCGCGCCCGAACAGCTCGAGCATCATCCGCGTGGGGCTGGCACCCTTGGCGAGCGTATGACCGTGGCCACGGTGGGTGGAGGTCAGGCAGTCGGCGGTGCGCAGGTGCGCACAGACCCCGGCCGCCACTGCCTCCTGGCCGGTGGACAGGTGCAGCGGCCCGCGCACCTGCGCGTTGCCGGCAGCCTGGCCGAAGGCGGCCACGCCGCCCCGGCTGGCCTCCTCGGCTGCGTCCTCGAACGCGCGGATCCGGCACATCGTCCGGTACAGGGTCAGCAGGGCGTCGGTGGCGAGGCTCATCGTGGCGGCCGTGGCAGGGTCGGGCGATTGTACGGGAGCGCTTCGGCCGCGCGCCGCCGGGCCGTTCCGCGGACACCGTGGCAGACTGGCGACCCATGACCCTGTCCGCCTACGCGATCTCGCCCTCGGGCGCCGTCCAGGACCCGGCCCGCGTGCACCGCGCGGTGGCCCATCTGGCCGCCGCCGGCGTCGCGGTGCGCCTCGACCGCACCGCGCTGGCCCGCTCGCAGCGCTTTGCCGGCACCGATGCGCAGCGCGCCGCCGCGTTCGGGCGCGCCGCCGCGCAGCGCGCGCCGGTGGTGATGATCACCCGCGGCGGCTATGGCCTCACCCGCTACCTGGGCGCACTGGACTACCGGCGGCTGGCCGACAGCGGCAAGCAGTGGGTCGGCGTCTCCGACTTCACCGCGTTCCAGCTCGCGATGCTGGCGTGCGCCGGCGCGGTCACCTGGGCCGGGCCGGCACTGGTCGACTTCGGCACCGAACGTGCCGAGGACGTCGACGAGGTCACCCTCGGCGCGTTCACCGAGGCGATGAGCGGCGAGCTCGAGCTGCTGGGCTTCCGGTACTCGGGCCCGCAGGACGTGGAGGCGCGCGGCACGCTGTGGGGCGGCAACCTCACGGTGCTGTGCGCGCTGCTCGGCACGCCCTGGTTCCCGTCGGTGCGGCGCGGCATCCTGTTCGTGGAGGACGTCCACGAGCATCCCTACCGGATCGAGCGGATGCTCACGCAGCTGCTGCACGCCGGCGTGATCGATGCGCAGTCGGCGGTGCTGCTGGGTCAGTTCAGCCGCTATCGCCTGGCCGATCACGACCGCGGCTTCGACCTGCCGGCGGTGCTGAAGTTCCTGCGCGCCCGCACCCGCACGCCCATCCTCGCCGGCCTGCCGTTCGGCCACGAGCTGCCGTGCCTGACGCTGCCCCACGGCGCCCGGGTGTCGCTCGCCACCGAGGGGCGCACGTGCTGGCTGCGGCTGCCGCACGCGCACTGAGCCGCCGGCCGTGATCACCGGCCTGCTGCAGCTGCTGGTGTTCCAGGGCCTGGGCGAGCTGCTGGCGCGCTTCCTGGTGCCCGCGGTGCCGGGTCCGGTGCTGGGCCTGCTGGCGCTGCTGGGCTGGCTGCGGCTGCGCCGGCGCGTGGCGCCGGGCCTGGCCACCGTGGCCGATGCGTTCAGCGCCCACCTGGGGCTGCTGTTCGTGCCCGCGGCCGTGGGTGTCGTGATGTTCCTGCCCCAGCTCGCCGAGCATTGGTTTGCGCTGGGGGCCGCGCTGCTGGTCAGCGTGGTGGCCACGCTCGCGGTCAGTGCCGGGCTGCTGCGGCTGCTGTCGCCCGATCCGGCATCCGGTCGGCCCTCCGATCCGTCGTCTGATCCGTCGTCCGGCCCGTCGTCCGGTCCGCCCGACGCGCCGGCGCCAGCGCCCGCGGACCAGCGCCACGACGGCCCACCGCCCCGATGAACACCGCCCTGCCACCGATCCACGAGATCTGGGTCTACCTGTCGGGCAGCCCTTTGCTGGCGCTCACCCTCACGCTGGCCGCCTGGCAGGCCGGCCAGTGGCTGTACCTGCGCAGCGGGCGCAATCCGCTGGTCAATCCGGTGGCGCTGGCGGTGCTGCTGGTGGCCGGCGCGATCCTCGCGATCGACATGCCCTACGCCACCTACTTCGAGGGCGCGCAGTTCGTGCACTTCCTGCTGGGCACCGCGACGGTGGCGCTGGCAGTGCCCATCCACCGGGGCTTCGATGCGATCCGCGGGCGGTTGCTGCCGATGCTGGCCGCGGTGATCGGCGGGGGGGTGGTGTCGATCGGCAGCGCGCTGGCGGTGGCGCACCTGCTGGCGCTGCCCGAGTCGCTGCGCCAGGGGCTGTGGGCCAAGTCGGTGACCGCCCCGATCGCGATGGGAGTGGCCGAGCGGATCGGCGCCGCGCCCACCCTCACCGCGGTGTACGCGGTGCTGACCGGCGTGCTGGGCGCAGCGCTCGGCCGCTTCGTGCTCGATGCGGTGGGCAGCCGGCCGTGGTGGCAGCGGGGCGCGGCGATCGGCATCGCCGCCCACGGCATCGGCACCTCGCGCGCGTTCACCGTCCATCCCGACGCGGGCGCCTGGGCGAGCCTGGCGATGGGCCTGCACGGCGTGCTGGGCGCCCTGCTGATCCCGCTGGCGTTCGGGCTCTGAGGGCGGCTGGGCGGGTCGAACGTGCGAAAGCGCACGCGGCCCGACCCTCAGCGGGATCACACTCCGCGGGTACCGCCGATTGTCGGCCGCCTACGGCGCCCGCTGCGCGGTTCTGGGGCGGCCCCGATGAACTCGAACGACCTGCGACTCGAACGCGAGCGCGAATTCCACAAAAACCGTTACGACGGCGCAGGCGACCCGCGCGCGGCGCTCAACCGCTGGTACTGGGCCGTCGACGACGTGTTCCGCGCGCACGAGGCAATGCTCAAGGCATTGGCGCCCGGGCGCGACGTGCTCGAACTGGGTGTGGCCGACGGCAGCTTTTCGGTGCTGGAATCCGGGGTCGCCGCCCTGCCGCGCCGGTTCGTGGGCATCGACGTCTCGGACGGCGCAGTCGCGCACGCCCGCGCGCGGGCCGCTGCGCTCGGCATGGCGCGAGCCCGGTTCGAGGTCCGAGACGCGGAGTCGACCGGCCTGGAGGACGCCGGCTTCGATCTGGTGTTCGGCCGGGGCATCCTGCACCACCTTCGGCTGGACAGTGCCTACCGCGAGGTTGCCCGCCTGTTGCGCCCGGGCGGGACCGGCTTGTTCGTGGAGCCGATGGGCCACAACCCGGCGCTGAACTGGTATCGGCATCGCACCCCGGACCTGCGCACGTCCGACGAGCACCCGCTGCTGATGGCCGACCTCGCGCTCGCGCGGCGGCACTTCGCGCAGGTGCACGTCCGCCATTCGGGCCTCACCACGCTGGCGGCGGTGCCGTTGCGCCACTCCGTGCTCGGGGAGCCGCTGATGAAGACTCTGCGCGGCCTCGATCGACTGCTGTTCACCGTGCCGCTGCTGCGCCGCCAGGCCTGGTTCGTCCTGGTGACGCTGCGCAGGTAATCGGGTCAGCGGTTCCAGCAGCGCTCGAACAGCGTCCCCGAGGCGGCGCCGGCGGCGGTGCGCCGGCCGTCGTTGGCCAGCGTGAAGGTACCGCAGGCATCGCCCGCCATCCGGCCCCCGGCGCGCGGCACGGCGCTGACCACGAAGGTTGCCGCGGTGAGCGTGGTCAGGCTCAGGTCGTACACCACCGGCCCGGTCGTCGGCGAGACCGCCATCGTCACCGGCAGTGCCGCACCGGTGTACACGCCCCGGTTCTCGGCCCGGAAGCGCTCCACCCACTGCGCGGCCTCGGTCAGGGCGCCGCGGGCGTCCATGCGCCTCGCCCGGTTCATGTAGTCGGTGTACGAGGGCATCGCGATCGCGGTCAGGATGGCAACCACGGCCATCCCGATCAGCAGTTCGATCAGGGTGAATCCTCGGCTTGGTCGTGGGCAGGGTCGGGTCATCGGTCGGTTCCTCGAGGATCCGCGTCAGCGGGTGGGCTGGCGCCACACCCGCATGGGCGCCATGCCAGGGCAGTTCTGCTGGATCACGTGCGGCAGGCCCTGGATGCTGGCACTGTAGAGACGGCACTGCGCGGCCGAGCCGCCGAAGCCCGGGTCGCCGGGGCCGGGCGAGCGCAGCGTGTCGGTCAGCTCGACGCTCGACTTCAGCCGCGTGGCGCCGGGCAGCGCCACCAGCGGGGTGGTCGCCCCCATGACCCCCACCGACGGGATGCCGGTGACCTCGCCGGTGGTGTAGTCGAAGCGGTACAGGTAAGAGCTGCCGCCGCCTAAGCAGGGGTCGCCGCCGCCACCCGGGATGAAGCTGGCGATCGACATCGTGCCCAGATCGGAACTGGGGTCCGAGATCACCCGCTCGCCGCCGGTCAGAGCCACCGACCACCCGAGTCGCGTGTTCCAGTCCACCGCGCCCAGCGAGAAGCTGCGCGCGCCGCCCGTGCCGGTGGCCATCGACAGGGTGGCGACCTGCCCAGCGGTGATCGCCGCGGTGTGCTCGGGCTTCTCCCAGAGGCCGTAGATCGCCTGTGACTCGGTGCTGGCCGAGTCGCCCTCGTCGTACAGCTTGCCGGTGCCGAAGATCACGTAGAAGCCGCCACGCGGATGCAGCGCGAGCCTGGGCGCGGCGGTGATCGGGCGGCGCTTGCTGCCGGGCCCCACCGCGGTGAACAGCGGCGCGTTGTCGCCGGCGAACCCCTTGGCGCCGGTGGGCATACCGTCGGAGAAGTCGAAGCGCCACAGGTTGCCCTGCCGGTCGCCGGCGTACACCCCGCGGATGTTGCGCTGCGGGTCATAGGCGACGGTGACCCCGCCCATCCCGTTGCGCGCCGCCAGACCCATCGGCTCGGTCCAGCTCGGGCCCACCGGGATCGAGGTCAGGCTGCCGGTATCGATGTCGATCACCAGCAGCGCGGCCCGGTTGCTCACGCTCTCGTAGCCGTTGCCGGTGATGTACACCCAGCGGTGGCTGTTCGCGCCGGTCTTGATCCGACCGATCACGCCGCGGGTGAGCACGTGCCCGACGTCGTTGTGGTCGGCCGCGGTGATGTCCCACTTCACGTTGGCGGCGGTCACGCTGGCCGGGCTGGTCACGTCGATCGCGAAGATCGAGGCGCCGCCGGCGCCGGTGGTGCCCACCACCACCGAGCGCCAGCCGCTGCCGTCGTGGTAGTCGCCGCCGGTGACCGGCCCGTCGACGAAGTACCGGTGCATGTAGCCGGGATTGAGCAACTGCGCGAGGTACGGATAGGCCCCGCGCGGCACGTAGGCGAACTGCTCGACCCCGGTGTTCGCATCGAATGCGTGGAACATGCCGGCGTTGCCGCCGATGAACACACTGGCCGCATTGCCGGCACGCCGGTTGTTCACGAACGTCCGGTACGACGCGCCGATCGTGGGCAGGTTGCCGTACCCGTGGTCGGGCGCCTTCACGTACAGCGGCGTGGAGTTCACGAAGTCGCCGAGCAGCCCGTCACGGGCCCGGAAGCGGCGCCCGCCGCCGGACTCGGTCATCGACAGCTCCAGGCTGGTGTCGCCGCGCAGGTAATTGACCGCCTCGGTCACGGTGTGGTTGGGGCGGGTCAGATCGGCCACCTGCAACAGGTTGAGGTTGCCCGGCAGGAAGGTGGTGGCCGTGTTTCGCGCGGTGCTGGTGAGCACCCGGCGCGAGGCGGGCGCCGGCACGCTAGCGCTCCAGGTGGGCGTCACCACGTTGCCGGCCGCGAGCGCTTCGAGGTCGGCCGACGAATAGGCCCGCAGCGAGCCGCTCCACCGCCCGGTGCTGTAGCTGGGGAAGTAGGCAAGCGAGGCGCCGGTGATGCCCGCGCCGGTGACCGCCACGCCGCCTGCCGAGCCCTGCTGCGCGACCGCCGCCCCGAATGCGCTCTGGATGCCGTTGCGCAGCGCTACAGTGTCGCGCGCGGCGTAGAAGTCGCCGCGCGAGGCGAGGGCAGCGCGCAGGCTGTCGTTGACCCGGTTGCCGCCGGTGATCGTGTTGGGGTTCACGTCCACGGTGGGCCAAGTCACGGTCGCTCCGGACGCGGCGGCCGCGCGGGTGGCCGGCGTGTCCATCGAGGCCGAAAGCCCGTAGCCGACGATGAAGGTGCTCATCGACTGCCAGAACGCCGGATTGGGGTTGTCCGAGTCGGTGATCGGCCGCAGCACGTTGGGCAGGTCGGGGCGCAGGTCGCGGTTCCAGTAGTAGACCGCCACGTCCGTCAGGGTCCCCGACTGACTGGCGCCGCCGGTGAACTGCCGCCAGCTGCCGGGCGCATAGGTGAAGGTCACGCTCGAGTTGTTGCCGTCTCCGGGGATGGCCGGGCCGGTCACATTGTCGGCTTCCACCGGCGAGCCGCTGCCGGCCAGTGGCCCGCTGTCAGCGATCAGCGGCTGACCGAACGTCACGTTGGTCCACTCGCCGTCGGTTGCGAGGAACGCGTAGTTGCGTCGGCAGGCCAGCTGCGGCGAGGGGTCGTCGGTTCCCGGCGTCGCGCCCCACGGGCCGCGGTTGTCGGTCCGCGTGAAGTAGCGGCCCATCGAGTCGATCGCCTCGCGATTGGGGGTCCATCCGCCCCACGACAGGCTGAACAGCCAGTCGAACACCGCAGCCCGTTCCGGCGTGCTGGCAACGAACGGCCGTACGCCACGCACCAGTGCACCCGGATTCGCCACGCCATCGATGGCGGGCAGTGCGCCGATCGTGGCCCCTGAATTCGCCCGCCAGGGATCGATTGAGTTCGCGAAGTAGCCGATGCGCCCGTAGCCGAGTCGCAGCTGCTGCTGCTCGGGCGAATTCAAGCTCGACAACGCTTCGGCCATCACCGCCTGTGCCGTGAACAGGCGGTTGCGGTAGTACCGGTACCAGTTGGCGAAGTTCTGGGCCTCCTCCGGCCAGGTGCAATGGGTCTTGCCGTTGGCCACGCAGTCGGTGCGTTTCGAGTCGAGCGCGCTCACCGCCGCGCCGGTGGTCGCGTCCACCACCGGGTACAGATGCGTGGACGGACGGGTGCGGTCGATCTGCACCACCCGATAGTTCGCCGGGTCGCCCTTGCTGCCCGAGCCGGTGTACCGATAGTAGCGGGCCGGGGTCAGGGCGGCGGGGTCGGGCACCGGCGCGGGCGCAGAGACCGTGCAGGACAGCTGGCTGGTGCCCGCCGGGCAGCTCGAATTGCTCTCGGGGATGGCCGTGCGGATCTGGGAAGCGTTCTGCTGGGTCAGCTGGGCCGGGTTGACGGTCGAGGGAGCAAGCGCGTTCTCGGTGCGCGTCTCGACCCGGCTGTAGAGCCCGGGATAGATCGTGCCGCCCGATACCGCGTTGCGGGTGAACGACGTCGGGTTGTGCGTGATCAGCTCGTCGCCCGTGCTGCCGGGGCAGGTCACCGGCGACAGCGGCGTGGTGCCCGGGCCGGTGGTGCTGCCGTCGCAGTTGGTCCGGCTGTAGCAGGTGAGCGACCCGGGGTTGGAGTCGAAGCTCTGCCAGGTACCCGGGCAATCCTGCCGGCTGAAGCCGCAGCTGAGCGTACCCGGGTTGGTGCCCGAAAAGTATTCGGTGCTGCCGCTGCAGGTGTTGCGCCAATAGCAGGTGGGCAGGGTGCCCGGGTTGGTGACCGACCAGCTCCCCCAGCCGCTGCTGCTGCAGGGACGGGTGCGGTAGCAGGTCAGCGGGCCCGGATCGGCGCCGAAGCTCACCATCGTCCCGGCGCAGTCGCGGCGTCGCCAGCCGCAGGAGATCGGCCCGGGGTTGGTGATGGAAGTCTGGGTGTTGCCGCTGCAGTTGGTCCACTGGAACGGGCAGCTGAGGGTCGGCTGCGACGCTGACCAGGCCGACCACGAGCCCGTGCCGCAACGGGCCCGGTAGCAGGTCAGCGGCCCCGGGTCGCTGGCGAACACCTGCCAGGTGCCCGAACAGTCCTGGCGCCGCCAGGTGGTGGTCACCAGCGGCGTGGCCGGGGGCGCCCCGGACAGACACTGGGCAGAGCCGGTGAAGCAGCCGCTGCTGATGGTGGGCGGGATCTCGGTCAGCGGCCGGCTGAACAGGTCGAGCGGGCTGCTGATGCCGTGGTGCGTGTTCCACCACATGCTGGCGTGGCCATCGCGGGGCGGCGAGGTCGCACCGGATTGGGTCGGACCGAAGTCGAACGGCATCTTGTCGTAGCGGAAATCCACATTCGGCGTCGCCGCATTGACCCGGCGGCCCAGCGACAGCGAACCGGTCGGGTTGGCGGGATCGGTGCCAACGAGTCCGCGTCCTGCCACGGCCGTCACGGACGTGTACACCGACCCGCTGGGCACCTGCCGCGCGTCACGCTCGGTCAGAAGGGCCGGATCAGGGCGGGAGGTGAAGGCGCCGTGATGCGTGCCGGGCGAGCTGCCGCCGATGGCGGCAGCCGGTAGCGGCACGCCGTCGCGGCTCCAGGGATCGTAACGGACCGCCGGGTTGTACCAGAGCGGGTTCAGCGCCGGCGCCCGCAGCTTCCAGTCGTGGTCACGATTGATGTTCCACGAGCGCAGCGCCCAGTTGCCCGACAGGTCGGCACCCTCGCCCTGGATGGTGACGACGCTGGGCACTGATCCGATCGTGATGCCGACGGGCAAGGGCAGCTCGTGTCGGCTCATCGATCCCGAGTCGTCGAGCATCACGAACACGTTGCCCGGCGGCTCGGCGGCAGTGAACGGCGGCGACTGCACCAGCGTGCTCGCCGGCCAGGCCGGCGTGACCATCGACGCGCACAGCGCGTACACCAGCGCCTTGGCGGTGCCGTGGCGCCATGCGCAGAGCCGGAAGGTGGGTGCCAGGTTCATGGTCGCTCGCGTTGGGATGGGGCTCAGATGGCGAACCGGATCTCGCTCTGCAGGTGCAGCAGCCGGCCGCGGTCCAGCGTCACCCGGGCCGTGATCCGGTACTTGCACAGCCGGGGGTTCATGCCCGGCTGCACATCGCAGACGGCCGCAACCACGCCCGACTCGCGGTTGATGTCGTTGGCCATCAGCGAGGGCACCAGGTCGCCGGTGGCGTCCTCGAACAGGCAGGCATAGTCGGCAACCCCGGGGAAGGCCACCCCGCCGTTGGCGAAGCTCACGCTGGCGGCGTCCCACTTGGCGGCCTGCCGCCAGGCGGCCGCCTCGTTGTTGGCGCGCTCGCCCGGCGTGGTCACACGGACGCTGTCGGGCTGGCCGACCCCGCGCATCACCGCCGCTTCGCAGTAGCGCAGCACCGACTGCGCCGCCGTCTCGGCCAGCATGTACTCGCTGGAGTTCAGCGTCATCATCTGGCCAGTGGTGCTGCGCCGCACCTGTGCCACCAGCACCACGGTCAGCGAGACCAGCAGCAGCAGCACCACGGCCAGCACGAAGCCGCGCTGGCCTCGGTGCAGACGGATCGGTCGGAGGATTCGGGCGTTCATCGGCGGCGGCGCGCTCAGAGCGGCAGGAATTGCAGCGGGTTGGCGGTGGAGCGGGAGCGCACGGTGAACAGCTGGCTGTAGGTGCGACGCACCACCCCGTCGGTGGCGTTCACCATCTGCGGCGGGCCGGCCGCCTCGGCAGCGTTCGTCGGGCAGCGGGCGAAGCTGGAGGTGGCCGCGGCGGTCAGGCTGCGGCCGGCCTCGGGCGCCGAGCGGATGACCATGCAGACATGGACCGAGACGACAAAGTCCCACGGCGCGGCCGCGGCGGGCTGGGCGTTGAGCCAGGCGGCGTCGCGGATGCTGCGCGCCGACGCACCCGGGCTGGCATTGGGATTGGCGAAACGGACGTCGTCGAAACCGTAGAAGACCTTGAACTGCTCCACGCTCGAGACCATCTGCTGGGCGGGCGCGAATGGCGAGGCCGGCGCGGCACGGCCATTGCCGCGGCACCACAGCGCCTCGTTCTGCCCGAAGTAGACGTTCTGGATCATCGGCCGCCCGGCCACCACCGAGACCCCCACGTGATCGGGCGGCAGCGCCTCGTCGGGCACCTGGGCGCCCAGGCAGTCGTCGATCCGGCCCTGGGCGGGAGGAATCACCGAGTCGCCCTGGAACCGCACCAGCAGGGTGTCGAAGTCCGGATCCGCCGCCACCCCGCAGACCGGATCGGCCACGGTGTCGTCGACGAAGCGCGCTCCGGTGCAGCCGGCCAGCGCCCGGCCGTCGGCGAACAGCGTCTGCGAGCGCAAGGCACTCACCTGGGCCGTGCCCAGGACCAGGTCGGAGCCCACGATCTCACCGAACCCGGCCTGGCGGATCGAGTCACCGATCAGGTGCATCGCGATCTGGCCGGTGTCGGCGATCGACGAGAGCTCGCCGGCGACCCGCGCGGCGCGGGTGGAGCCCACGTAGACGCTGACCACCGCGGCCAGCACCCCCAGCGAGATGGTGATGCTGACCATCAGCTCGACCAGCGAGCGGCCCGCCTGGCGGCGGGCAGCGGGCGCCCGGCGAAGGACGACGGGCGGTGCGGGCGGTGCGGGCGGTGCGGGCGGTGCGGGCGGCAACGGATCGTGCATCGGTCAGCCCGGGTAGAGGGTGGCGGTCACGCAGCGGTACCGGGGGTTGGTCCGCACCGCGACGATCGCGTCGCAGGCGGCGTCGGGCGCGATCGCATTGGCGTTCGGCTCGAGCCAGCCGATGGTCACCGTCATCGACACCACGCTGCCGGCGGTGGTGGGCCCGATCCGCACGGCGGCCTCGGGCAGCTGGCGGCGCACCTCGGTCAGCCACAGCGCGAGCTGGATCGCGGGCACCTCCGCCGTCGCCGTGCAGGCGTTCGGGTTGACGCAGGCGGGGATCGTCAGCGGGCTGGCCGGCAGCAGCGTGCGCGTGTACTGGGTCGCGAGCGCCTGCCCGTAGCCCTCCTGGTTGGCGGTCACGCGCTCGCGCAGCTGCGAGACCAGGGAGGCGGCCACGCGCCGCGACTCGGAGTCGATCTGCATCGACAGCGAGCGGGCTTGCAGCGCTGCCAGCCCCAGCAGCCCGAAAGCGGCGATCACCATCGCAACCACCACCTCGATCAGGGTCATGCCCCGCTGGGAACGATTGGGAGCGGTCATCCGCAGGCTCCCGAAACCGGTTGGCCCTGCGCGATACGGCCCACCACGTTCACCCCCAGGCACACCGCCTGGTTCGAGAGCAGCGCGTTGCGAGCCGACAGCGACGGCGTCCCGAAGTCCAGTGCGAACGCCCCCACCGGGCCGGCAGTGCGGACCCCGTTCCAGTTGAACACCAGTGCCCCGTCGGCCGGCGCCCAGATCACCACCCGCGCGGCGTTGTCGGTCGGAGCCAGCGGCGGCTGGCGCAGGATCACCGCGTCACCCGCCTCGAAGGCGTCGCCGGCGTTGGCCGCGGCCTTCTGGTAGACGATCCAGCCGCTCGCCCAGTCGCCACCGGCATAGCCACCGGCGGCCGCAGTGCTGCAGGCCGGCGCGGCCGCGTTGGGCGCGACGCTGCGGCACACGCCCACCCGCGCGCCGCGTGCAATCGCCTCGGATCGGGCGAGCTCCAGCGCTCCGCGCAGCGCGGATCCCGACTCGGACAGCCGCGCCGCCGTGGTGAAGCGGTTGAAGCCGGGGATCGCGGCCGCCGCGAGGATCGCGAAGATCGCCATCACCACCAGCAGCTCTATCAGGGTGAAGCCACCGTCGGACCGGTTGCCATCCGGACCGAGCCTCGGCTCCGCTCGATCACCCGTCATCGGTTAACTCTCGGTTGGTCCGCCACGGGCGCCCGACCGGTCTCCGGAAAAGGGACCCCGGGCGCATCGCGTCAGCCTTCCTGGCAAGGTAACGGATGCACCTGCCGGACCAACGGCGCCGGCGACGGGCGGCACCCGGGCGCAGCCGGACGGCCCGCTGCGGCCGCCGCTGCCTGACGGAGTTCACGCGAGGCGGCCGCCGCCGGCCGCTGTCCCGGTCAGGCCGGACCGATCCGCGTGCGCACCGCCTCGAGCACCAGCGGGCGCAGCCCGGTGCCGCCGGTGGCGGCCACGTGCGCGAGCAGCTCGCGGCGCATCCGCGGCTCCCAGTAGCGGCGCAGGTGCTGGGCGATGCCCTCGCGCGCCTCCTCGGGGTCGGGCATGGCCTCGAAGAACTCGCCGATGCGGTTGGCCATGCGGACCAGGTTCTCAACGTCCATCGACCGCTTCCTGCGCGCCGGGCGCGGCCACGAACCGCTCGGGGAAGGTGTAGGCCACGGCCCCGCCGCCGCGCACGAAGCCCGCCAGCGCCAGGCCGAGTTCGCGCGCGGTGTCGACCGCGAGCCGGGTGGGCGCCGACACCGCCGCCAGGGCGCCGATGCCGGCGGCGGCGGTCTTCTGCACCATCTCGAAGCTGGCGCGGCTGGTCACGCAGGCGAAGCCCTCGGCCGGCGCGAGGCCCGTGCGCCGCAGCCCGCCGATCAGCTTGTCGAGCGCGTTGTGGCGTCCCACGTCCTCGCGCACCAGCCGCAGCTCGCCGTCGGGCCCGCACCAGGCGGCCGCGTGGACGGCGCCGGTGAGCCGCTGCACCGCCTGGTGCGCGCCCAGCGCACCCAGCGCCCGGGCCATCGCGGCGGGCGCCACGCGCACCACGGGGCAGGGCGCCAGCCGGCGGCGGACCTGGTCGAGCTGCTCGGTGCCGCACAGCCCGCAGCCGGTGCGGCCCGCCATCGTGCGGCGTCGCTCGCGCAGCCGCCAGGCGCAGGCGGCCGACACCTGCAGGCGCAGCTCGATGCCCTGCGCCACCTCGGACACCTCCACGTCGTAGAGCTCGGCCAGGTCATCGAGCAGGCCTTCGGTGAGCACGAAGCCGGCGGCGAAGTCCTCGAGGTCGGCCGGCGTGGCGAGCATCACCGCGTGCGCGATGCCGTTGAGCACCAGCGACACCGGCACCTCCTCGGCCAGCCAGTCGTGCCGCGCGCACGCATCGCCGTCGAGCAGCGCGACCACGTCGGCGCCGCTGACGCCCGGCGGCAGCGCGGCCGCCGCCGTCATCCGGCGACCTCCTCGCGACCGGCGCGGGCGCCCGGCAGCAGCCCGTGCTGCTGCCGCCCGAACTCGGCGTATTCGCGCTGCCACTCCGAGCCCTGCTCCACCCGGGTCACCTGCACCGCGGTCACCTTGTACTCGGGGCAGTTGGTGGCCCAGTCGGAACTGTCGGTGGTGACCACGTTGGCCGCCGATTCGGGGAAGTGGAAGGTGGTGTAGACCACGCCCGGCTGCATGCGGTCGCTGAGCGCGGCGCGCAGCACCGTGCGGCCGGCCCGGCTGGCGACCGCCACCGGGTCGCCCTCGCCGATGCCGCGCTCCTGCGCGTCGTGCGGATGGATATCGAGCCGGTCCTCGGCGTGCCAGCGCAGGTTCTCGGTGCGGCGCGTCTGCGCGCCCACGTTGTACTGCGACAGCACCCGGCCGGTGGTGAGCAGCAGCGGGAAGCGGCGGTTGACCTTCTCCTCGGAGGCCACGTAGCGGGTGTTGAAGAAACGCCCCTTGCCGCGCACGAAGCGGCCCACGTGCATGATCGGCGTGCCCTCGTCGGCGGTGTCGTCGTTGCACGGCCACTGCACGCTGCCCAGCCGGTCGATCCGCTCGTAGCTCACGCCCGCGAAGCTGGGGGTGAGCGCGGCGATCTCGCGCATGATCTCCTCGGGGTGCGCGTAGTGCATCGGGTAGCCCAGCGCGCCGGCCAGCTTCATGGTGACCTCCCAGTCGCCCAGGCCGGCCAGCGGCGGCATCACCTGCCGCACCCGCGAGATGCGCCGCTCGGCGTTGGTGAAGGTGCCGTCCTTCTCGAGGAAGCTGCTGCCGGGCAGGAACACGTGGGCGAACTGCGCGGTCTCGTTCAGGAACAGGTCCTGCACCACGATGCACGCCATCGCCGACAGCGCCGCGGCCACGTGCCGGGTGTCGGGGTCCGACTGCACGATGTCCTCGCCCTGGCAGTACAGGCCCCTGAAGCTGCCGGCCCGCGCCGCCTCGAACATGTTCGGGATCCGCAGGCCGGGCTCGGGGCTGATCGGCACGCCCCAGACGGCCTCGAAGGCCGAGCGCACGGTGGTGTCGGAGACGTGCCGGTAGCCGGGCAGCTCGTGCGGGAAGCTGCCCATGTCGCAGCTGCCCTGCACGTTGTTCTGGCCGCGCAGCGGGTTCACGCCCACGCCCTCGCGGCCGACCATGCCGCAGGCCATCGCCAGGTTGGCGATGCCGATCACCATGGTGGAGCCCTGCGCGTGCTCGGTCACGCCCAGCCCGTAGTAGATGGCCGAGTTCGGACCGGCCGCGTACAGGCGCGCCGCTGCACGCACCTCGGCCGCCGGCACGCCGGTCACCGCCTCGAAGGCCTCGGGCGAGTGCTCGGGCAGCGCCACGAAGCGGCGCCATTCCTCGAAGCTCTTCGTGTCGCAGCGCTCGGCCACGTAGGCCTCGTTCACCAGGCCCTCGGTGACCACCACGTGGGCCATGGCGGTGATGACCGCCACGTTCGTGCCCGGGCGCAGCGCGAGGTGGTGGTCGGCGCGCACGTGCGGCGACCGCACCAGGTCGATGCGCCGCGGGTCGATCACCACCAGCCGCGCGCCCTCGCGCAGCCGCCGCTTCATGCGCGAGCCGAACACCGGATGGGCATCGGTGGGATTGGCGCCGATCACCACGATCACGTCGGCGCGCTCCACGCTCTTGAAGGTCTGGGTGCCGGCCGAGGTACCGAAGGTCTGGCCCATCCCGTAGCCGGTGGGCGAGTGGCAGACCCGGGCGCAGGTGTCGACGTTGTTGGTGCCGAACGCCGCGCGGACCAGCTTCTGCACCAGGTAGACCTCCTCGTTGGTGCAGCGGCTGGAGGTGATGCCGCCCACCGAATCCCGCCCGTGTTCGGCCTGGATGCGCCTGAACTCCGCGGCCGCGTAACCGATCGCCTCGTCCCAGCTCACCTCCCGCCACGGGTCGGTGATGCGTGCGCGGATCATCGGGCGGGTGATGCGATCACGATGGGTGGCATAGCCCCACGCGAAGCGGCCCTTCACGCACGAGTGGCCCTCGTTGGCCTTGCCGTCCTTCCAGGGCACCATGCGCACCACGGTGCTGCCCTTCATCTCGGCCTTGAAGCCGCAGCCCACGCCGCAGTAGGCGCAGGTGGTGACCACCGAGTGGCCGGGCTGGCCGAGCTCGATCACCCGCTTCTCCTGGAGCGTGGCCGTGGGGCAGGCCTGCACGCAGGCGCCGCAGCTGACGCACTCGCTGTCCATGAACGGCTGGTCCTGGCCGGGCGACACGCGGCTCTCGAAACCGCGGCGGCTGATCGTCAGCGCGAAGGTGCCCTGGGTCTCCTCGCAGGCGCGCACGCAGCGGCTGCACACGATGCATTTCGAGGGATCGTAGGTGAAGTAGGGGTTCGACTCGTCGGCGCGGGCGTCGGTGTGGTGGGCGCCGGCGGCCGCGCCCACGCCGTAGCGCACGTTGCGCAGGCCCGTGACGCCGGCCATGTCCTGCAGCTCGCAGTCGCCGTTGGCGCTGCAGGTCAGGCAGTCGAGCGGGTGGTCGCTCACGTAGAGCTCCATCACCCCGCGGCGCAGCTGCTGCAGGCGCGGCGTCTGGGTGCGCACCACCATGCCGTCCTCGGCCGGTGTGGTGCAGCTGGCCGGGTAGCCCTTGCGGCCCTCGATCTCCACCAGGCACAGCCGGCACGACCCGAACGGCTCGAGGCTGTCGGTGGCGCACAGCTTGGGCACCCGGATGCCGGCCTGCACGGCGGCGCGCAGCAGCGAGGTGCCGCCGGGCACGCGGACCGGGAAGCCGTCGATGCGGAGCGCCACCTCGCGCTCGGATTCGCGGGCCGGCGTACCGTGGTCGATGTCGGGAACGGGATGACGCAGCATGGCGGAGGTCCTCAGGCGGGGGCCGGGGCCGGCGCGGCGAGGCCGAAGTCGGCGGGGTAGTGGTCCAGCGCCGAGAGCACCGGATACGGGGTCATGCCGCCCATCGCGCACAGGCT
>Ga0169931_10005029_pt1 | contig 20328 bp, 13 predicted proteins | sample Kivu_15m_20L_FD_129675 | JGI IMG/M metagenome (GOLD analysis project Ga0169931, IMG submission 129675) | Freshwater microbial communities from Lake Kivu, Western Province, Rwanda to study Microbial Dark Matter (Phase II) - Kivu_15m_20L... | ecosystem: Environmental > Aquatic > Freshwater > Lake... | reverse complement strand
CAGGGTCCTGCGCGTTGATGGCGGTGCCGCTGCCAACGATCTTTTGATGCAGGCACAGGCTGATTTCTCGCGCGTCCCGGTCGATCGCCCCATCAATCTCGAAACAACCGCGTTTGGTGCAGCCATGTTCGCTGGACTCGGAGCCGGCCTATTTCCAAATCTCGAAGCGGCCGCTGCAGCGCGCAGGCAGGATCGCGCGTTCGCACCATCTCAAGATGGGGCAACGCAACAACGCTCTGCGGCGCAACTGCTCGGTTGGCAACGCGCGGTGGCAGCAGTGCAGTTGTTTGCCAACGCTGAACAGGGAGTTCAGAAACCGTGAACTCTGAATCTCATGTCCGCGGTCCGATCTGACAATGGCCCCTTTACTCACGACCGCCATGATCATCGGCTGGTGGTTGTTGATGGTCGTGGCGCTGGCGATCTTTCGCTTCTTTCTGTGCAGCCGCGCATCGGATTCGAGCGGTCCTTTGGGAAACCTTGAAGGCTACTCCGCGCACTCCGCGCTCAAGGCAAAACCGCTGCCGATTCTGCCAGTACTCCTGCTCGGACCACTTGCCCTGATGTTTGCCTTTGGCATCCTCGGCGTGAATCTACTGTTTCCCGTGCACATGACTGCAACGTTACTCGATCTTTGGTTTGCCTCGATTGCGCCGGCGCTTGTTCTGTTCATCGCATCAGGCGCGGCGAGTCGCATCTGGACGGAGACCGACGCCAATTACCACACGTGGCGCGAACGAAGGTTCGTCGTCGTGGCGCGCGCAATGGGCATATCCGTATCGTCCACCGTCTTCAGGGTTGTGCTTCAGAAATCAGTGCTCAACGTAAGCCTTGCCACATTGCCCTGGTTCTTTAGTGAGCTGATCATCGCAGAAGCCATGTTCAACGCGCCGGGAATTGGCCTCAGAATCTGGGACGGCGCGAAATCGAGAATGTTTGCGGACGTCGTGACGAATCTTTCGTTGCTGGTGATCCTCTACGGTTTGTGCGCCTTCCTCGGCACCGTGCTTCACCGCAAGATCGGTCAACGCCTCGAGGGCTATACGTGAACAAGGCCACATCAGACCGAATCATCCTCACGATTGATGTCCTCATCATTTCGCTCTTCACCGGTCTCGCTCTTTGGGGTGCCCTTGGCCCCGAGCCAGCGATCGATCTCGCGCGAACCTTGCAAACTTCTTCATGGACGAATCCACTCGGCACCGACGCACTCGGCCGCGATCTCCTGAGTCGACTTGGAGGGGTCATCATCAACGCTGTTCTGCCGGTTTGGGCAGCGGCAGCCTTCGGCTCTCTTGTCGGATGGTTCATGGCTGCACTTGCTGTGCTGCCGATATCAAGAGCGGCGAGTGGGATTTCCATCGTCGTCGGGTTCATCATGCTTATTGTCGCCGCAGTGCCCGCTGGGCTCCTTGCATTTTTCGGCGCAGTTCTCGCAGAACAGGCGGGCATCGGCCCCATTCTCGCCGCGATCGCAATCGTGATGATGGCTCTCGCGTTCGTTCACTTGCGCAACCTTCACCATGAGTCGGCGCAGCTTGGCCATTGGGTCGCCTTCTCCGCTCTGGGAGGTGGAGATCGCGAGCGCCTCGTGAACTACGGAGTCTTCGGTGACTGGCAATCGTCCATCACTGATCGACTGTTCTTCTCGTTGCGCGCGGGGATCGTCATCGAGGCGTCCGTGAGTTGGCTTGGCTATGGAATTCAGGAACCAGCAGCATCATTTGGCAACATGATTGCCGCACACTTCGATCAGTGGTTGCGCGGCAATTTTCATGTGTTGATTGTCATCGTTGCGGACCTGGCACTCGTGACGCTTCTACCCACAAGTCTTGTGCGAGCTTGTCGGACACTACTGAGAAATGCAGAATTTCTAGATCGAAAGACGAAGATTTAGCGCCGGCATAACCGCCCCGTCCTCGGTGCGAACAAGGTCCGGATACAAGCGGATCGCGTTTGAGGTCATCGTCGGTGCGGCCCAGGCCTTGTGACCTGCGACTCCATCAACGGCTGAGTACAGCCAGGAGAAGGCGAACAGACCGAGCATGGTGCGGCGCTGTCTGGCGTCAGTCGAAACCGTCGCCCCCGTCAGAAGAACCGCCTGCGTTGCTGCGACGGTCAAACCGGTCAGCGTGTCTCCGTTCTTGAACTGTGCTGCACCGAATGGCGCTACTGACAGCCCGCGGTAGACTCGATCAGCGACCACGCGATTGCGCGCATAGAGATCCGGCATCATGCTGAGAAGTTCGTAGCCATACACTCCAGTGAGCGTGAGACCAGAGAACAGATGCGCCCGATCCCGCGCCCGATCTCGCGACCGGTCTTCGACATCCTTGCTGCTCGCGCCGCCACCTGACTCGGCGATCGGCATTGCACCGGTGATCATCAGAAGACTTGTCGATAGAAACAAGAACCCGTCCTTCGGACGACCTGCATCGAAATGCCCAACGCCAAGTGGCAACACAGCAAGGGCCACCGGTCGTGGTAGCGTATCACCAAGAAGCGCCGGTGAACTCCGCGGTGCAACGCGCTGACCTGCGGCCTGTGCCTCCTGCCATAGTGCGTGCAACTCCGGCGGATCCTTCACCGGATCGAGTACCGCACCAGGATTCACGCGCTCCATTTTTCCAAGCCAGTAACGTGCGTTTTCCACCTGCTCAAACGTCAGTTCGAGCCGTGCCTTCAAAAGATAGAGGCGCGAGAGCTCCTGTTGGGACAAACGAGAATCATCGAGAAGAAGAACGGCCGACTGCCGTGACGCAAGGCGAAACAGTCCCTTGCTCCAGGACGTCTCTGCCAGCTCAAGAATCGCAGCAGGACTCGCGGGGAGGGAGAGCGGAGCGTTCTCATGCTCAGCTGCAGTGCGACCCGGCTCAGACCCAGAACTGCCTGCTGCAAGGACTACGTGCGACTCACCTGCAAAGGAAAGCGCAGCCATGAGTGCGAGCGACGGAAGTACCCCGCGCACAAATTGACTCACATGGTGTTGATGCAGTGCTTGATGACGAGACATCGCTACACATCCCGGATGCCGAGTTGATCGAGGTAGCGGAATAGCGTCCTCTCGCCGATCCCCAGAGCCTTGGCCGTCTCCAGCCTGCGACCACTATGCCGCCGCAATGCATCCACGAGGAAGGCCCGCATCCACGCATCTTTCGCAGCTTCGAGTGTCGTGCCAGACGGCGAGGCCGCGCCGGGGAGTCGAACAACACCGAGACCACCACCAGCGATCCCGCCGGGCTCACTTGTCATGTTCAGCGCCTGCGCCGATGCGAGTCCGAGATCCGCAACGTCGATCGTCTCGCCCTCGGACATGACGAACGCACGCGTCACCAAATTTTCCAGTTCGCGTACGTTACCGGGCCAGTCGTAAGCCTCCAGAGCCTGAAGGGCGCCCGGCGACCAGCACTTATCCTCCATGTCGTTGTCTTCAACGAATCTCGTCTTGAACGTATCTGCGAGCTGAAGAATGTCCTCGCGACGTTCCCGCAACGGCGCCACGACAATCGTGGCACCGGCGATACGGTAGTAGAGATCCTCGCGAAACTGACCCGCCTTCACCCGATGCTGGAGATCGCGATGCGTTGCGGCGATCAACCGGAAGTTGACGCTGCGCTCCTGCGTGTCGCCCACTCGCGTAATCTTGCGTTCCTGCAATGCTCGAAGCAGCTTTGCCTGCACCGCCAGCGGCAACTCGCCAATCTCGTCCAGAAACAGCGTCCCACCCGAGGCTTGCTCCAGAAGGCCGACGCGGTCACTAATCGCGCCGGTGAACGCCCCCTTGCGATGCCCAAAGAGTTCCGCCTCTGCCAGCGACTCAGGAATCGCGGCGGCATTGACCACGACGAATGGTTTTGCAGCTCGGCCCGATCCACGGTGCAGCTCACGGGCGACAAGTTCTTTTCCGGTTCCGGTTTCGCCGTGAATCAGAACTGAAACATCGACGGGAGCCAATCTTGCGATCATTCGATAGAGATAGCTGACCTGCGCAGATGAGCCGACCATCAGGCGACGCGGCATGCGGTTCGTGTTTGCGCCACTATCTTCCTTGCGCGCACCGCTGAGCAAAAGACCGTTGAGATCGTCGCGCAACTGCGCACGCTGCATGACAAGTCCGAGCAACGCAGCCGCTGCCGTGACTCCACTCTCGACCACCGGTGTCAGGTCGCGCACGAGACTGGAGAATCCCAGGTAAAGAATCCCGAGCAACTTGCCCTCGGCAAGGATCGGAAATCCAGCAACGGACTGCACGCCACCGACAAAAATGGTCGTCGTTGCCGAAGAGCGTTCGCGAAACGCCTCGGGAAGAATCATCCGCGCCCGGGAACGAAGAATTCCCGCAGCGAGTTCCTTGGGCATGGCTTCCCAAAGTTCCTGCGCCGCCTTGGCGTCAAGTCCATGCGTCGCTGCGATGATCATGCTTCCATGATCGTTGACGACCAGCATTCCATTCGACGCGTGCGCCGATCCCGTCACGAGCGTACAGAATTCGCGCACACATTTGCGCAGTTCCCAGGCTCCCTGCATCGGGCGCGCCACAAGATCGATAACCTGCGGAATCAAAACAGCAGCAACACCGTGCGTCGAATCCTCAACGGCATCGTCGCGCTCACCCGAGCCAGTCGATGCCTGTGACGTGATCAACCAGTTGAGGCCGAGGAGTACATGCGGACAACCGCGGACGAATCGATCCCCGGACGACGACGCAGTACCTGCACCATCGCTTGCCCCGTCGGCCGCGCAAACCGTGCGCACCAGGCCGCCCTCATCATCGAACGTCAGAATTACGGAGACTCCGTCCGGAAGGTCCATGAGTCGATCAACGTCACCGGCGCTGGCAAGCGACAGCGATCTTGACGTCCAGACGAGATCGAGCACGATCTGGCCGGCATCATTCCAAACCAGAACACGACGCGGCGCATTTGCAGCGTCAGCCAGTTGCTGGCCAGAGCCGGTGGTCGACTGCGAACCTTGAGTTTGATCACGCATCACCACCTCCGTCACTCAATCCGAATCTCAGTTGGTGTTTCGGGTCCGATCGTGATCGTTCCCGTCCGTATCGCCTCGCCGTCGCGCCGAATCTTTACCTCGTGCGTGCCGAATGGAAGGCGCAGCGTCTTGCGCGTCACAAGGCCATAGTCGACGCCGTTCACGATGAGCCCAGCCGGTTTGGTGAGCGCAAGAGTCCGGTCGGTCGATCTTGGCTGGAGCCGGAAACGAAATCTGTTGTCCTGCCCCTTGCGCACGTTGATCTTGATTTCGAGTGGGTCAACGAGTGGGGACTCAAGTCGAAGGACGCGCTCACCGGGTGCGATGGAGAACGGCTTCGCACTTGGCAGGCGACCAATCTCCTTGCCATCGATCAAGACATTCGCCCACGCACTGGCCGAAATCTGCACCGGAACCATTTCCGGAGCCGCATCTGGTTTGGCTCGCGGAGCCGCAGCATCTGTTGGTGCGATCGTTCCGCGCTCACCCGTTTCCTTGCCAGCGAGCACGGCCACTTTCTGTTCGGATTCTACTTGTCCCGATGGAGTGCCCACTGCGCTGTTGATCGCACCACCGATCGTCAGGGGCGCAGCTACGTCCGCCGGAGGCGGAGCTGGCACAGCTGCAATCGGTGGACTAGCTTCGCGCGGCGCGCTGCCACCAGAGGAACCTCGGTCGAGAGTGGCAACGAACAGAATTGGCAGGGCCACCGCCGCAATCAGCGCAGCCGAAAATATCGGATGGGCAAGAATTCCACCGCGGCGACGTACATGGTCAAGATTGAATGTTGTGTCGGTCTGTCCAGAGACTTCTATGTTCGTCGAACTCGCCTCAACTCGCCGGTTGTCGTTGGAACCCGACGCCGCATCAAGCCAGCTGAGCCATGCCTGACGTTGGCGAGGCGAGAGACTTGCGTCTGCAAGAACCGTCGCGCCATGCTCCCGAAGTTTCGCCTGGGCAGCCTCGTCGCCAAACCCAAATGCCGGCATCACCTCTGCGATATATGCCTGCGGAGAAAGATCAGTAGCGATGCGAAGACACGCGGCGGCCTTCGCTGCAGCCGACGTGGCGCCAGCGTTGGCTGAAGCGTCCTCCGATGCGGGACGCGACACAGCGCCGCTGCGCAGCACGCCAACCGCGCCACCGACCAGTTCCGTTGCCAAATCAGCAAGCGGTGGCCACATGCCATCCGTCAGGGAGCGCAGCCGCGCCTCAAGATGCCGCGTCATGTGACGATAAAGCGGCAACGGTGCGAGATCCGGGAGAATCGTTTGCCCGGTCGTTAGCTCGAGCTGCAGAAGTGCCGCCGAAAACAGATCTGTGCCCGCATCCGGCAATGCGCCTTCAAGAATTCGCGGCGCCGTGTAGCGCAAACTTCCGGCCATGGTCCGGCCACTTGACCAGGACCGGGTGAATGCAACGCCAAAGTCGATGAGAGTCACGCGACCGTTCGCAGCAACCATCACGTTGCCTGGTTTCACGTCGCGATGAACGACACCGGCACCGTGCGCCGCCGCAAGCGCGTCGTAAACTTGCGTCATGACCGCGGCGACGAGCGCCGGTGCCAGCTTGAATGGAAGTTGTCCAAGGCTCTGGCCCTCGACCCATTCGCTGACGATCCAGATTTGCGATTCTTCAATGATGATGTCGTAGACGCGCAGGATGTGCGGATGCTCGAGGGCAGCAAGTATTCGTGCCTCGCGCAGGGCCCGCTCTCGAGCCTCGGCGTCATCGACGGAAAGGATGCACTTAACGGCGACGGTGCGACCGAGTTCGGTGTCGATCGCCCGATAGACGGCACCCATCCCGCCCTTGCTGACGAACTCGCAGAGTTCATAACGGCCGCCAGCAAGAAACTGGGCCGCCCTCGTTCCGCGCGGTTCCCATCGCCCACCAGCCGCACCGGGCTGTCGACCATCATCAGGGGCGACGGCATCTCGGGAATGATTGGGATCGACGGGATTCAAGGGCTCCAAAACCTCACCGTGAACGTTGCGAATCAACTTTTCGTGCTTATCAGTCGGAAGGGTATAGCACACGTTGCCATTTTTGGCAGCCAAAGAAGATTTCGGTCGGAAATGGCCGTGTTGCAAGGATTTCCAGACGTAATGCACTGAAATTTCAGCCCTCTGGAGGCTCTGACAGAAGCCCCTCAATGCCTTCAGGCAATGAAATATGCCAATTCTGGCACCCAATTTTCGACGGTCCGCAGCGGCGTTCCTGTGATTACCGGCGGTTGCCGGAATGGCACGCCGCGTGCTGAACACGCCCCAGATTCGACCTTTCGAATGATCGGGTCCGTCGCCGGGTACAGGGTGTGCTCGCGGCCATTCAGTAGCGAGATTCCAGGGGGATGCACATGACTGATCAATTTGCCAAAGTTCGGGCGATCATCGCGGACGCTCTATACGCCAACCCGGAAGACGTCACTCGCGATGCCAGCCTCATGCGTGACCTTGGTGCCGAGTCGATCGACTTCCTCGACATCATCTTCCGCCTCGAAAAGGAATTCAGCATCAAGCTGCCCAAGGGCGACATCGAGAAACGCGCCCGCGGTGGATTGTCCGAAGAAGAGTTCGCGATCAACGGCCTTCTGCAGGAGAAGGGCCTCGCCCGACTGCGCGAGGTCATGCCGGAAGTAAACCAGACGGCAATCCGCGCCGGACTCTACCTGCGCGATATCCCAAGCCTCTTCACGGCAGCAACGTTCGAACGCATGGTCGCTGAACAACTCGGCGGCAGCACGCGCACCAACGAAACTGCGCCTGCTGTGCGAAGCGGAGCGACGCCGGCACACGTCAGCGTCATCGGCTGAGGGGATTTGAGCAGTGCGATTTCTGTTTGTGGACAGCATCACAGCGATGCATTGGAACGAGGCGAAAGGCTCAGGCTCCATTTCGGGCCGCAAGTCCTTCGTCGAACCCCCAAAGGGAGTCGCCGAACCAACCCTGGTTCCGGGCGTGATCTCCGAGGCCATCGGGCAGCTTGCCTCGTGGCTTTGCCTCAAACAGAACGACTTCACGGCGCGTCCCGTTTTTCTCTTCGCTGAGAAAATCGGGATGCACGAAGAAGTTCCCATGGGATCCACGGTCGATTTATCGGCCGAGATTCATCGCCTGGACACCGAGACGTTCACGTTCTCAGGGCGTGCGAACGTGAACGGTTCGGTCGTCCAGGAGATTGTCGATTGCAGCGGCTGGCTTATGCCGCTCGACCAGCTCGAAGATCCGGCGGAAACAAGACGGCGTTTTGCTGCACTTGTGGACGGGGGTCTACCACCGGATTCTTCGACTGGAATGCTATCAAAACAACACCTGTCGAGCCTACTCACAAACAAAATGATCGACGAACTGATCGACGTGGAGAAGGGCGACTCACTCAGCGTACGGCGCAAACTTGGCGCAGGTGAACCCTGGTATGCGGACCACTTTCCGCGGTTTCCGGTAACTCCGATCGTCATCCTGAACGAAATGATCGGGGCGGCGACCCATAAGCTCCTTGCTGCACACGACAGCAGCCGCAACTCTCGAAGCGACAAACCGAAATCGTCGCGCATCATTGCTCGCGGCGCTCGAGACATCAAAATCAAATCCTTCGTGCGCCCAGGCGACGAGTGCGAGATCCGCATCGGCATCAACTCCGAAAGTGCTCCGGGGCCTGACGGTCGCCGTGAGATCGAGACCACCGCCGATCTGATTCGCGCCGGAAAGCGCCTCATGCGCGGTACGTTTCAATGGGAGATGCGACCGTGATTACGCAGCAACAAAATGACCGGCGCGAACAAAACCCGAAGCGCCGCGTCGTCGTGACTGGCATTGGAGCCGTGGCACCGAACGGATTGACGTTTCCCGCAGCATGGAGCGCCATCGTCGAAGGCGCCGTCGTTGCTGGACCCGTGCGAAACTTCGATGCCAGCGGATTTCCGTGTCAGATCGCCTATGAAGTAGATGGATTTTCATTCGACGAAAATCACGTCCGTCAAGGCGAGGCGCGGGTGCTCAGTCGAGCAGCTCGCTACGGAATCAACGCCGCCGCCGAAGCCATTACCGCTGCGGGACTTGATGCAAATGCACACGACCCATGGCGCACTGCAGTTTGCGTCGGGATCGGCATGACGAGCGCGTCGATCGACTGGTACGCGCGCGAGTATCTCGATCACTCCGGCGGATCGCATCGCGGCATCGGACTTGGCCCAGTTTCGCGCAGTGCCATGCTCGACACCGTGCGGAATCTTCCCTACATGACCACCAAGATTCTCGAGCGCATGGTCAGGGCGCGCGCCGGGACGACGACGATTCACACGGCATGTGCGTCGTCTGGGCAGAGCCTCGGTGAGGCCTACGAGATGATTGCTCGCGGCAAGACCGACGTGGTGCTGACGGGCGGCGCCGACTGCATGATCAATCCATTCTATTTCGCAGGGTTTTGTCTTCTCGGCGCGTTGTCCAAACGCAATGATGAGCCGACCACCGCATCAAGGCCGTTTGATGTTGGACGCGATGGTTTTGTGCTCGGCGAAGGCGCCTGCATGCTGGTCTTTGAAGAGCTCGAGCACGCTCTCAAGCGCAAGGCGACGATCCTCGGAGAGGTCTGCGGCTACGGGATCACTGAGTCGGCCTATCGCATCACCGATCTTCATCCAGAGGGAATCGGTCCAGTCGAAGCGATGCAGATGGCGATCGACGACGCTGGGATCGCGGCTCGCGATGTTGGCTACATCAATGCACACGGAACGTCGACGAGCTTGAACGACCGCATCGAGGCGCTCTCGATTCATAAGGTCTTCGGTGCTGCACCGGTTCTCGTCAGTTCAACGAAGAGCATGACGGGACACATGATTTCTGCGGCTGGTGCCATGGAGTTCGCCATCTGCGTTGAAGCCCTGCGCCGCAAATGTTTGCCGCCAACGATCAACGCCTTCGAAAAAGATCCAGCCTGTCCCGTGACACTGACGCCGGCAAAAGTCAGCGATTCAAACATCGAGTTTGCGCTTTCGAATTCAGTTGGATTCGGCGGATCGAACACCGCCCTCGTGGCGCGACGATGGACGGAGAACAGCCGATGAAAACCTCCTCAGAGAAATCGACAACCGCACAAAGAGAAGGCGGCAATGCGCGCCGTGAACCAGTCGCGATAACAGGCGCTGGGTGCGTCTTTCGCAACGAAGTCGGCATTGAAGCACTGTGGAATTCCGTAGAGAACGCGTCTGCTGCTGATCGCCACGCGCCGATGGCACATGCAAGTCTCGCGGAATTTCCCGCAGTCCGGCACTTGTCTGATCCGCGAATGATGAAGGCCGTCTCTGCTGTCGACGGATTTGCTCTGGCCGCCGTCGAAGATCTGCGAAAATCCGGCGGGTTCACCAGCGGACTGCCCTGCTCGGCACATGACCTCGGAATCTACGTCGGCGCGGCCCCTGCATATGCCGTCGACAACATCAACTATGCGGACGCGGTTCTTGCCGCGTGCAACGATCCAACAAACCGCCCCGACACGGTCGCCTTTGGTCGCAAGTCCATGGACGCACGGCCGAACACACTTCTCGTTGGGCTGCCGAACAACGTTCTCTGCTACAGCTCCATGATTTTCGGCGCTCAAGGGCCGAACTCCAACTACACCTCATTTGACATGAGCGGTCATCTGGCCGTCACGGCCGCGATGCGCCGACTTCAGACGGGGCAGATCGACCTCGCCGTTGCCGGTGCATACGGCGGCCCGACTGAGAAGGCCCACGCAGTGAGTGTGGCCTGGATTGCGGAAGGCGAAGAGAAATTCAAGACATCGCAGGAAACACTGCAGACTCCCGCGACCAGCCCGTCTGCGCGTCTGACCGACGGAGCGTTCTTCATGACGCTTGAGCGGGCCAGTTCTGCGACTGAGCGCAACGCGAATGTCATCGCAACGATCCTAGGTCACGCACATTTCTCGGACGGACCAGGAAATCTCTCTCCGAGCTGCGACACCACCACTGTTGAACTCGTCATCACCGAGTCACTCGACGACGCCGGCGTCAGCGCCGAGCAAATCGGACTCGTGCTCTGGAGTTCCACCGGAGACGCCGCGATCGATAAAACCTTTCTCTCGACACTCTCCCGGGTGTTTGCCAAGCGGCGGGAACTTCCCGCCCTTGGCGATTCCGCGGGCGCTGTGGGATACCTCGTTGAACCGGCAGGTCTCCCCGAACTCTTGCTCGCTGGACGCATCTGGGCTCGTGGCGCGGTCCCGGCCGCGATGCAGGTCGTATCACCGGACGCAGCGTCAACCGGTGCGTTCCCGCAAAAAATTCCACAGAACACAACCAACATCCTCGTCATCCGCACCTCACTTCTTGGCGAGAGCAGTGCGTTCGTCCTCACACCGGGGACGTTGGGAGACCTCCATTGAATCTGTTTCTGACCGGCGGCACCGGATTTCTTGGCAAAGCAATTCTCGTACGACTGATGGACGATCCCAACGTCGAGATGGTGACGCTGCTCGTGCGTCCCAGCAACGGCGTGAGTGCGAGCGCTCGACTCGAGGACATGATCGCGAGGATTTTTCCACCGGGACGCGTCTCCGCAATCATGCGCCGCGTGCGCGCCGTACCGGGTGATCTGACGGCTTCTGACATGGGGATTGCGCGCACGGATTTCGATCAACTCATTTTGTCGATCGATCGCATTCTTCACGTTGGAGCCAGCACTGACTTTGGTGCGCCACTACGAGAGTCCAGACTGCACAACGTTGAGGGAACGTTGCAGGCCTTGACGTTTGCCGAAAAACTGGCCGAACGCAGCCGACTCAAGCAGTTTGATTACGTGTCGACCGCATATGTGGCTGGAACCACACCGGGCCGAGTTCCTGAAACAAGCCTCGCTCGCAACCAGACGTTTGCGAACAACTATGAGAGATCGAAGTACGAAGCTGAGATTCTCGTACGCGAATACGCTCATAAGTTCCCGATCGCGATCTATCGACCATCGATCGTCGTTGGCAACTCGGTCAATGGCTACACGCCGCACTTCAAAGTGTTGTACTGGCCGCTTCGACTGCTCTCGAAGAATTTCTTCCCGGTCGTGCCGTGCAACCCGGCAGCGCGTCTCGACGTGGTGCCGATCGATTTCGTCGCCGATGGGATTGCTGCACTGATGCGATCTGGTCTTTCAACAAATCGCACGTGGCACCTTACGGCCGGAGAAGGTCACGAGATCAGCCTTCGCACATTGATTGAGGACGCTGAGACTTTCGCTGGGATCGCTCGACGCCCAGGACTTTCCGTGGGCATGCTCAAGTTCATCGAGCGCACACCGCTGCGACGCCTGTTTCGCGATGAATTCTGGGAGGCCGTTGAAATCGGCAGACCATATGAGGCCTATCTGACCGGAAGTTCACCCACGTTTGACGCGCGGGTGACTCACAAGGTGCTGGCCGGTCTCGGAGTTGAGCCACCGCGGTGGCCAGATTACCGCGAAGAGGTCTTGAGCTTCTGCCGAGACAGCAAATGGGGACGAAGGCTGCCCATGGCAGAATACGTCTACTATCTGCCAGTAGCCGGCGCGGCGCGGGGTTGACCGCTACGCCGCCTTGCGGATTGGCGCTACTGGCGTCGCCGCCACTTCCTGGGTCCGGCGCATGATGATCACGCTCCAGCCCTTGCCCTTGTAGGTGTTGTATCCCGGCGTACGCGCAAAGCCGATGGCGTAGTGCTGCTGATCCGTAGGCGAGACCTCAGAGACGAAACCACTCGCTTGAACTTCCATAGCCTTGAAGGCCTTGAGGCCTACGTATGACTGATCGAGGATTCCTTCGCCGGCCGGCGATCCGATGAGCAAGCCCTTTGAATTGAGCAGACAGATTCGACTCTCCTCACCAATGATGGCGGCCTTGAGAATCCCGTACACGAACGAACAGTTGAATCGCGTCGTAATCACACCAACGAGATTGCCCTGGTGGTCCTTCACCGGCGCTGCGAACGTCACCGTGTAGTCGTTGATGGACTTCGAGCGATAGACATCGCTGACGACGATGTTCCCGCGCGTACACTCGCGGAACCAGTCGCGATCCGCCTGATTCGTGCCAACCAATTCACGCCTGATTGCCGAAGCCAGGATGGTGCCCTTTGCATCGAGCAGGAAGATGTCGTGATAGACCTCATAGATCGCATGTGCGCGCTTCAGAAGCTCCTGCGCCTCAGCAGTGGTCCGTCCGGACTTTGCGCATTCGACTAGCTGTCGGAAGGAAGCAAACGCCTGCACATCGCAATAACGTTCAAACAGATTGCGATCCACTTTGTCGATCGTGTCGAAAGCCGCGTCACCGAGTCGAACCGCAACCGTCGACTGCACACATCCACCAAGTACTTCGGTCAGCGAATTCACGACGTGCACAAACTCTTCAGACTGCTTGGCAAGCCTTCCGATCTCCGATGCAATCACTGAGAAGGACTCACCCTCCGCTCCGGCAACACCGGCCTGAATGGAGGCGTTGACGGCCAGCATGTTCGTTTCGTTGTTGATGAAGTTGATCGACCGCACATGCTCCTTGATGCTTCCCGCAACTTTGACAAGATCACGGTTCGCAATCTCAGAGGCGTGAAGATGGGATTGACCATCACGTTCGATCTTTACGTGAATATGTTCCAGCAATTTCAGATCAACCGGGTGACAGACGATTGCCGACCAGCCTTTGCCCGGGTATGCACCGAAACCGCGCGTCTGACAGTAGCCATAAGCCATGATCTGACCATTTCGAGCTGTCTCGATCGTATATCCCGATCCACCGGCCATTGCTGCTTCAGCCGACGTTGCCCAACCGAGATGATCCGTGAGAATTCCTCGACGCTTCGACGCGGCAATCACCGTCCCGTCGGATGCAATGACATAGGCGCGGGAGGCACCATCGAGTGGCATCTTGTCGATAATTTCCTGGGCATAGTCCCAGTTGAAACGGTTGGACAGAACACCGATCAACTCTCCGGTCGCAGACAGAATCGGAGCAGAGTAGCTGACAACCCAAGAACCCGTAAGGGAGGACTTATTCATATCGGTAACGTGAACCTGTTTCGACTCAACAACGGCTTGAAAGAAATCGTGATTGGTGACACTCGTTCCCACAAGTTTCGTCCGCTTCGCTGATGCCACAATCACACCGGAGTTATTGACGACGAACGAATCCTCATAGACGCGGTAAGTCTCGACCAGACCCGCCAACTGTTCACTACAAGCGACAACCGCATTGCCCGCTTCATCAGCCTGCCCAGTCGTTGCCATGTCGCTCGTGAGTTTCGTCACCCGATCTGCGGACCAGTCGCGCGTTGCATTGACGAGATTCTGAACCGAGTCGAACGTAGCCCAAGCCTGACAGTCGCAGTTTCTCTCAAACAAGTTGCGATCCAACTTGTCGATGATGTCTGACGCTATATCAGCAAACCGAACGGCGGTTGCTTTGAGCGCGCATGTTCGAAGGTTGGAGATCTCCGATTCGAGCTTCTCTGCCAGCTCCTCGGTCCGCTGCGCCTGCCGCGAGATCTGATCAGCAACCAGCGCAAAATTCTCAGTCTGACTCTGACTGCGTGCAGCTTCGATTGCAGCGTTCAGCGCGATGAAGTTCGCCTTGAGATTGATATTGTGCATCATCTTCAGAGCGTCGGTCATCCGCGTGGTGGCGCCAAGCAGCGACATGCTATCCATCTCTTCTTGACCGCCGTTGCTGCTGGACTTCTGGGTTTTCGCCGTCATGCTGCTTTCTCCTCAGTCTTGCGCTGGTCTGCCGAGTTGCAAAGATTGGCCATTGCCCGTGGATCGATCAAAGAGATGAGTGAGCCTTCATACTGATAGATTCCGCGCATGAACTGCGCCATATGCGCGTCCCGTTCAGACATCTTTGGATATGCTTCTCCCCGCACGAGCGCTGACATGGGAAGCACACCTTCGACCGTCTCCATGCGAATCGCAAAGATTTCCCCTTCGGACTCGATGATCGCCTGCTGCGTACGAATTCCACTCTCGGCCGCGCCGATTCGGAAAAGGCTTACCAAGTCGATCACGGGCACCATGCGCCCGCGGAACGCTGTAACCTGGTTGATCCACTCGGGATAGCTGGGGACAGGCAAGGACGGGGTTGCGTAGGAGACCTCCTTGAGCACGTCCATCGGGAACGCAAAGCGACTTCCGCGCAGAGTAAACGTGACGACACGCGGAACGGATTTCTTGCCTTCTTCAACGACCTGTTTTGCAAGGCGAACATCCGTATCCAGCCCGGACTCAATGCGCTTGATCTCCTGAAGAACTTCTTGATGGTGCATCTTCGCAACAAAAGCTACTGCGCCTGCCGACATTGCAACCTTGAGCATTTCCTTGGTCGTGATCGCGGTCAGCACAATGCAAGGCAAATGGCGAACACTGTCCGTCGATTTGATCCAACGAATCAGCGAGATTCCATCCATCCTCGGCATTTCAATATCCGTGACGACAGCGCCAACACCTTCCATCAACTGGGGATTCGACATGATGTTCTTGGCTTCGAGACCGTCACAGGCCACGAGCGGCTCGATGTTTCGTGCCTTCAGGAACGCAATAAGGTTCTCACGAAAGAACGGATCATCCTCAGCTATGACCACCTTACGAATCGCTTGCGCTTCTGGGCGGATCGCGACGACCTCATTCTTGTAGACCCGCGCTGCGAGTCCCGTCAGATCGAGGACCGTGTATGATTCCCCATCGACGACTGTTGTGCCCAGAACCGCATCGGTCCGCATCGTGTTCTCGTACGCGGTCGGCATTCGGACGATGCCGCGCAAGGTCCCGACGGGGAGCCCAAACAATTTCTCGTCAACGTGAAATACGATGACCGAATAATTGTCCTGAATGATTCTGGGGCGATTGAGCAAGCTCGTCTCCGCCCAGATGATTGGCAACGTAACCCCATCCAGAGTCATAAAGAACCGTCCATCAATCTCCCGGATGTCGGACGCGTTCACCTGAACAATCCGTCGGATGGCCTGCACAGGAACACAGAAGTTCTCCAGTGTCCTGAAGATCGCAATCTTTTGCTGTACGCGACGGACGTCGCTCGAAGTCAACTGTGAGCTTGCAGTAACCTTGTTTCCGCGGCCGCTTTTGTCCTCGCTTCGAATCTGCAGACGACTGGCGAGGCGCACAAGGTCCAACTGGAACATCAAGGTTCCGTCACCGCGTTTGGTCACGCCTGAGAACGGGGCCTCTGCTGAGAACGCGCCTGGCAAGGCCTGGCTTACGATATTGCAGGGGCCAACGATGGCGGACACTTCCATGGCAAACCTCGTCCCACCCTGCTTCACCTGAATGATGAATTCCCCGTCGGAAACACCCACTTTTCGGAACGCGTCGGCCAGGGACACGATGGGCATCGGGGTGTCGCGCAGGACGAGAATCTTCGAGTTGTCGTTGAGCGTCTTGATATTGTCGCGAATGAGTGGGGACTCGCGGCTGAAGACTTCTTCAACGTTGACCTGCTGTACCGCATAACTCTCGGTGCCAACCTTGAATTCAAGGCACTCAGAGATCGCGAGCGACAGGGGCAATCGCAGACTGATCGTGGTACCGAGTCCGACCGTCGAAACGATGTCAACAGCTCCGGCGAGGGATTCTACTGTCGACTTGACAACATCCATCCCGACGCCGCGCCCCGACGTCGTGGTGACAACATCTGCGCCGGAGAACCCTGGGGCGAATATCAGTCGCTGCGCTTCAGCATCGCTGATCTCAGCTGCCTCTTCCTCGGAAATCAACCCGGTCTTCACTGCCTTGGCCTTGATGAGGTTTGGATCAATACCCCGCCCATCGTCAGAAATCTGAATCACCACCTCACCGGACTTATAGAATGCGGCAAGATTGAGCTGGCCTTCCGGGGGCTTACCAGCCTTCACACGATCTTCCGGACCTTCGAGTCCGTGATCGAGAGAATTTCTGAGCATATGAATCAACGGGTCTGCGATGACATCGAGAATGCTGCGGTCCAGCAAAGTCTCTGCACCACTGACCTCGAAATTGGCCTTCTTTTTGAGCTCCGATGCCGTCGTACGCACAAGTCGGTGCATCGACGTGAACACTGGTTTGATCGGGCTCAGACGCATGCGCAACACAATGCGCTGCAATTTGTTCGAAAAATGTCCGAGCTGGTTGCAGTTCTCGGCAAACTCCCAGTCATCAGCGTAACGGCGCTTCTTTATCCACTGAAAGCCGTTTTCCACCATCATGAAATCGCCAGTCACGAGCATCATCTGATCGACGAGCGAGCGGGATACTTTGATGAAGTCATCGTCTTCGCTGGCGCCATCGTCCTTCTTGGCTACGTCGGCTTTCTTCGTTTCCTGTTTTGCACCGTCTGCCGCAGCTACCACATCGGCTGCGGCGTTCGTGAATTCTTCAAGCCGCGCCAGCAACGAGAAGTAGCGCTTCTTGCCCTCTTTTCCATTGGCCTTTATCGTCGCAGCGACTTCGCGCAGCGCACCAAGCGTGTCGAGCAATGTTGAAACGAGTTCTTCGGAGAGCGCTTTCTTCCCGGAACGAACCAAATCCAATACCGATTCCGCGTAGTGCATCATCTCGGGAAGGATCTGGAAGCCCATTACACCCGAGCTTCCTTTCAGGTTGTGAAATGCGCGGAAGATTCCCGAAATCAACTCAGCGTTGGTTGGGTCACTTTCGAGTTCGATCAGCTTCTGTTCGAGGGTGCCGATAATTTCTTCGAGCTCCTGCACGAAGCCCACGAGCATCTCCGGAGCAACCTCCGAAGAACCTCCACTCCCACCGCTGCTGTCGAACATTTCCATCTTTTGTGGTTCCCGACCCTGTTACTGCATGAACGCTTCAAACATTCGCGAGAGAGCTGTCGGCTCTGGTCGCTACATCGAACGACCAGAGCCGACTTCGAGATCAACTTGCCTTGCGATTCTGGTGCGCGCCCCGATTGGACGTGCCAAGTTCCTGAACCATCGAATTGACGGCTTCACCGTGCTGCGTCGCGTCGAGGCCAGCATGCTCTTCTTCCTCGGAAACCCGCAGCGTCATGAACAACCCAACAATTTTGATGATCGCCATCGTCGCAACCATGGAGTAGACGATTACAGCACCGCTGCCGACGATCGCAGCGAAGAAGGTCTTGGCTTCGCCGTAGATCAAGCCGTTTGCGCCTGCGCTGTTCACTTTCGTGCTCGCGAAGACACCGACCATGAGTGCACCAACAAGTCCACCGATTCCGTGACATGCGAACACATCCAGTGAATCGTCCAGCTTCAGCTTGTCGCGAACGAAGACCGAGGCGAAATTCGAAATCACCGAAGTACCAGCACCGATCAGGAAGGACGACCACACTGGAACGAATCCAGCGCAAGGCGTAATCGCGACGAGACCGACCACTGCACCGATACATCCACCGACTGCACTCGGCTTGCCCTTGGTGAAGATGTCAACGACAACCCAGGCGACCGACGCGGCAGCTGCTGCAAAGAAAGTCGTCGCGAATGCGTGAGCTGCGAGACCGTTTGCACCAAGCGCAGATCCGGCGTTGAATCCGAACCAGCCAAACCAGAGAAGCGCGGTGCCGAGGATTACAAAGCTGGCGTCGTATGGGCGAATTTCGGACTTGCCGAAGTCGATTCGACGACGAAGCATGAGAGCAGCCGCGAGTGCGGAGAAGCCTGCCGTGATGTGGACGACGAGGCCGCCGGCGAAGTCAAGACCGCCGTGATTGCGCAACCAGCCGCCAACGCCCCAGACCCAGTGTGCCACCGGAGCGTACACAACCAGCGACCAGAGAGCCATAATGGCTACCCAAGCCTTGAAGTTCACGCGTTCAGCAATCGCTCCCGTAATGAGTGCTGGAGCGATCACTGCGAACATCCCTTGAAAGACCATGAATGCAAGGTGTGGAATCGTCGCGGAGTAGTCAGCGTTCGGTGTTTGCCCGACGCCTTCGAGGAACGCCCAGCCGAGCCCGCCGATGATTCCACCGTTGGTCGGCGAGAACGCGAGGCTGTAACCAACAACACCCCAGATGACGCCAATGACTGCGAGAGCAGCAAAGTTCTGGAAGAGAGTCGAAAGGACGTTCTTCGCCCGGACCATGCCGCCGTAAAAAAAGGCGAGACCTGGAGTCATGAGGAGGACGAGCGCGGCGGACACCAAAACCCACGCAGTATCGCCCGAATCAACTGTGGGCGGTGGCGCTGCGGCAGCTTCTTCTGCCACTGCTGTGACCGCGCCGACCAGGGCGGACCCTGCGACTGCAGCTGCACCAACAATGCGGTGCTTCCATTCCGGATTTCCAAAACGCATGGCACGAGTCCTCCACAAAAGTTTTTGCTGGAACCACGACCGACGACACGTCGGTACATGTGGATTGTCCAGTCGCCTTGCGACACGACCGGAAACCTTTGAGGGGCATCGGCAAAATCCATTACGAGTTAAGGAGAAATCCGAAAAGAAAAACGCAAGCTGCCAGGATTGGTCCGTCGAAGCTGTTTTGGCAAAGAACGGAAAACTCAGAAAAAGATTAAGGTAACCGGGATGCTGTCTACAACCCCGAATCTTGTGCAAAACCGATTCGCCACTATTTGCCGATGCTAGTGCGCCTGAGCAGCGAACGTGTCCGGAGATGCCGCTGCCATCGCCCGTTTGAAGTGAGCTGGGACATTTGAACCCAGTAACGAACCTTCCGGAATGAACTCGAAGAGCTCACCGTAGTGGCGAACTTCAGCCAATCCGGTGCGCTTCATGAGATGCCAGGGGCGAATCTCTCTGGTCGCGCCAAGTCCCATTGCGCCAATCAATTCTGCAACTGAATGCACAGTCTCTGAGTGGTAGCGAAAGACGCGGACCCTCTTGTCCGTTACGTCGAGACCGCGCATCAGTATGGGGTTCTGAGTAGCAACCCCAGTTGGACAGGTGTTGTTGTGGCAGCGCAAAGCCTGAATGCAGCCTAGCGCCATCATCATGGCGCGAGCCGAGTTGCACATGTCGGCTCCCATAGCCATACGCGCCACAATATCGAACCCGGTTACGATCTTGCCGCTGCAAATAACGCGAATCTCTTTACGAAGACCAAAACCGGTGAGCGCGTTGTGCACGAAAATCAGCGACTCACGCAGCGGCGAACCAACATGGTTTGCAAACTCCAGCGGCGCCGCGCCCGTTCCACCTTCACCACCATCTATCGTAATGAAGTCCGGAACGATCCCCGTCTTGACTATGGCCTTACAGATCGAGAGAAACTCACGACGCTTGCCGATGCACAGCTTGAACCCAGTTGGCTTACCACCCGACAGCTCACGCAGGCGCGCGACAAACTCAAGCAGGCCGGTTGGCGTGGAGAACTCACTGT
>Ga0169931_10005028_pt1 | contig 20329 bp, 36 predicted proteins | sample Kivu_15m_20L_FD_129675 | JGI IMG/M metagenome (GOLD analysis project Ga0169931, IMG submission 129675) | Freshwater microbial communities from Lake Kivu, Western Province, Rwanda to study Microbial Dark Matter (Phase II) - Kivu_15m_20L... | ecosystem: Environmental > Aquatic > Freshwater > Lake... | reverse complement strand
GGTGAATGGTTTTATGATAAAAAAATATATGATATTAGACATTTATTTTCTCTTAATTGGGATCATATATTTATACTAACAAGAGATGATGTAAGCGACCAAGCAATTAGCAATGCTTGGGCTGGTATAAATCGTAAATGGCATGTAAATTACCAATTAAATGACTCTTGGATAAACCAAAATAAAAGAATAATTGAAAAATATCTTAATCAGTTAGAAATTGACAAAAAATTTCTTAAATCAATAAAACACCAACAAATTACTTATGAGGGAATTTATCAAAATAAAACAGATATTGAAAAAATATGTCACATTTTGAACATTGAAAACCTTAAATATGTTTCGGATTTGTCTAATAAAAACAGATATAGAGGCAGTAAACTTGAAAAAAATACCAAGTTAATATGAAAATAGATGCCCTATTCATATCGGATGTTCATTTGGGTTCAAAGGATTCCAATGCCAACGATTTATTATTCGTTTTAAAGGAGTATCAACCCGAACATTTGTTTCTTGTGGGGGATACCCTGACTTATCACTTTTGATACGGGATGTACGGTCCCGGCATGTAAAAAGATTCTACATTTTAAGAAAACTGGAACGATTATCCCTAATCTTTTTTATCCGGAATAGTTTTGAGCAGTTCTGTGATATCAAATTTGTAATTAAGGTACATGAGCTTCACTGCTCTCTTCCACTTTCTAAGATCCGTGAGTTTAAGGGCAAGAAAGAATTCATCAGGTTTCACATCTGTGAGAGGCACAGCTGCCACAAAGGCTGCTAGATTCTTTCTCAGAGATGCTTCATCTCCTCCATACTTCTGATTGAACACATAGATCTTGGTTTTGATCTGAGGGTCGAACTCCACATTGGCACTGAGGTACTCCCTTCTGCGATCTTCCTTGGAAGATTCCGGATTGTCTCTGATTATACGGCTTTTGTAAACCTGATTCTTATCTAACCATTTAAGAGAGTTGTGTTGCACTGCATGAGAGGCTTCGTGCCAGGCACTGAAGCGCACTTTATCTAGAATTGTGATTACTTCCTCTATCTTGTAATCTCCTTGGAGACATTCTATCAGAGCTCTGGGATTGATGGTGAAATATCCAGGAATGCCATGGGAGTCACTCTCCTCATAAGAGGCATTCACCTTAGGACGATCGTGCCAGATTTTAGCTTCCCAGTCGATGATCAGTCTGAGATATCCAAATTCTAATTTCCAAGCATTCTTCACTCTCTCTGGGACATCTTCTAACACAGTGTTTAGTTCCACTGGCTGATTGATGGGCTGAAAATTTGGATCTATCTCCACTCCATATTTTTCTGCTAGAATCCGGGCGTCTTCCTTGCACTTATCTAGGGTGGACATGTAACTGATGTATTGGGATTCGATGTGATGACAAAGAGAACGGAGCAGGTCCGCAGGCACTTTAATCAGTCCTTCAGTTAGCATCCTGGTGTGGGAAAAATCATTGAATCTCAATAGGTTCATAGTCTATATATTCCCACAAAAAAGGCTTAGATGATTCTAAGCCTTTTATTTCCACTTTATAACTTATAAATATTCTCTTTATCCTCTTTTACATTATAGACATGATTTCGATCACCTGTTCCTTGGTCAATTCATCAGATAACCATGCATTGAGAATTTCTTTATAGTCCAGATGATCGTCTCTTTTAAGATCCTGAATTCTTTTCGGCATTCTTGACATCACCTCCTCTTCTCTTTGATATCTCGCTTCTAATTCCTCTCTATCCTTTTTTATTTTTTCTTGCTGTCTAAGACGTTCACCCCTACCAGACATCTCGTTATATTCCTCCATTTCCTCTGGAGTGAGTTTATTAAAGGTTTCCTCTGCCTTGTCTCCTAACATTTTTAAAGCTTGGGTATATATTTTCTTTTGTTTCACAGGAGCCCTATCCCAAATTGGAAAAAATTCACCTGCGATTTTCCTAGCTGCTATCATGGCGTCCATTGCATTGGGAAGACTAAATGCCTTAGATATCTTCATTTCAAGTTCTTCCGGACTAATTATATCAGAAATGGGAGGATTCTCTTTGTAACCGTAACCATCCCACGCTTCGAATAGCTTAACGTGTTTCATAATTGTTTTTTATATATCCTAATTCTTCCCACCTTCTTCTCGTTCCATCCTGACCTTTACAGTTCTCAGTTCTCTCTCCTGATTACCTATCTCCTCTCTAATTCTTCTGGAGATATCCTTCTCATTAATCCGAATGGAATGAGCTAGCAGGTCTTTCAGATTTCTGATTCTTGCCATGAGTTCTATCATCTGTCCTCTCATCACCTTATCCGTTCATGTGATGGTGGAAAGCTATAAGAATCTCTTCCGCTTCTTCATCCACTCCATGCGGAGAATCAAAATTTTCAAATAGTTTTATGTATTTGATGTTGTTTTATTTTTTATAATATTGAAAGAACTTGTTTAAATGGCATAACCTCAAAAGTCGTTTGTGAACCTCCCAATGCAACAAACATCTGTCCAAATCCTAAAATAGGAAATACTATCCCTCCTTCCCCTGGATCGTAAGTGTCTCCAGATTGGACAAATTTCCATTCACCTTCTCCAGTTAGCAATATAAAATCTCCGTCTTGCCCAGCAGGGAATTTTTCCACCATAAGATTTCCGGGATTACTTGATATATATATAGCAAGCATTTTTTCCTCATCCGGATCTAACATACCAACTGCTGAAGCCTCTCCAGAGCTATTAATACAATAGACTTGTGCGTTACCACCATAACTCAAGTCATTTGTTTCGCTGTCATCAAAAGCTTCGAATAATTTAACATGTTTCATAATTTCTTTTTTTTTTATATATCCTAATTCTTTCCAGTTTCTTCCCGTTCCATCCTGACCTTTAAAATTCTCAGTTCTCTTTCCTGATTACCTATCTCCTCTCGAATTCTTCTGGAGACATCCTTCTCATTAATTCGAATCGAATGAGCTAGCAAATCTTTCAGATTCCTGATTCTTGCCATGAGTTCTATCATCTTCCCTCTCATCACATTATCCGTTCATGTGATGGTGGAAAGCTATAAGGATCTCTTCCACTTCTTCGTCTGTGCCTTGTCGATCTCTCCAAGAGATTTCTGCTGAGGTGGCATTCCAATCATCCCAATCATTCCAGTTGGCAGTGATGGTAAAGAATTTCCCGTCTGGGGTTTGACCATCGAAATCAACTGTCTTGGAAACTAGTCTGGGTGCTTCATAATTGATTTTCATGTGACTTGGGTTTTTAGTTTGTGCTAATATACTATAAATATTTAGAAATTAAAAATGCTGATTCATTAACATATATAAGGAAAAAAAATGTCAGAAAAAGGATTTACACCTAATCACTTACACCTCCTAGTCAGAGGTCATTTACAAAACCCACCCAAAGAAGAATCAGTTCTTAATCAATGGTTGATAAATTTAGTCGAAAAAGTTCGTATGGTAGTTGTGGCTGGACCCACTTCTGTCTATGTGGATGAACCAGGTAATGAAGGCATCACAGGCACTGTGACCCTAGCTACCTCTCATGCAGCTATTCATGTCTGGGAAAAGGCAGATCCTGCCTTCTTCCAATTTGACATTTATTCATGCTCTGCGTTCTCAGCAGATGAAGTGTTAGATCACTTCGCTCAATTTGGACTTGTTTCCTGTGAGTGGATATACATAGATAGAAACTCCGGACTCAAAGTGGTTCAGGAAGGTAAAAGATAACACGATTTATATATCTGAATTAATCCATCCATCTTCCGTGCTTGCGTAAATGCCAAAAGCGGTGTTTAAGAACTTCAATAACTAGAGCGAAGAAGGTGTCTGCTTCGTAGGTTCCTGCTGAGCAGGTTATTTTGAATTTTGCTTTCATAGTGGAATTTTTTAATAACATAAATTTAAAAAAGTTTCATTAGAGATAAAAATGTTTCAAACGCTATGTGTGATAAATAAAGTGTATGAAGCCCAATCAAGAATATTTAGATAACATTGCTAAAAAATTAGACGCTTTCAATCAGATTAATGGATTCGATCCCCGTCAGAATCAGCATCTCAGCGGAGGATTTGATTTTATGGATCACACGGGAAAGGCTGCAATTGATTACATGAAAAGAAGGAAGGAAAAGATTGAAAATAATCCACCTCAACAAGATCCACTATTCAGAAACCACAACACATAAAAAAGGCTTAGATTAATCTAAGCCTTAAATTTTTATTCAGAGAAAATTAAAGTTCCTTTTGAATTATATCAAATGCTTCTTCACTAGAAATCTCGCCAGTTTCATTTCGATCAATTAGATCGTCTAAGAAAGATTTGATTTCAGAATATGAATGATTCCCTCCCCCTGTCATCACTGGTGCTGCTTCTTGATCCATGTCCTCCATATCTTCTGGCGTGTCCATTGGAGCTTCCATTTGGGTATCCATATCTGCTGGAGCTTCCATTTGAGCATCCATTTCTTGGTCATCTTCCCATCCTTCAAAAAGTTTAATGTATTTCATGATATACTTTTTTATTCTATATATCGATCAATCGTCATAGTTTTCTGTGGTGGTTGATATATAAAAGAAAAATCTTTCATGAACCCACCCTTCCAGAATGGATAGACGACCTGCTTTGTCAGGTTTAAAAAATAGGAATTAATTTGTGATATATATAACTAAAAACAATAAAACGAACGGATATGCAAAACAAAATTATGAACTTTAATGAGTTCTCTAAAGTTTACGAATCCAATCTTTATTTTTCAGAATCTGAAGAATCTGTACAGAACAATTTCGAACTTTCCGAGGAAGAAGCTGCTGCTCCTCCCAAGGACGATGCAGAAACTGCGGTTGTTTCGGATGATGGAAGTATAGAAATCCAACCAACAGAAATCCTGAGCCTCCTTAAGGATATGGGAAAGAAAGAAGGAGAAGCTGAAAAAGAAGCAGCTCCAGCAGAGGAGGAAACACCAAATGAATCATTAGTTGAACAAGCTTCCCCTAACACACTTAAGCCCGCTAAGATGGGAGAGAAAAGTGAAAGAGTAAAAGACATCCAAAAACTATTAGGTCTAACAGCCGACGGGGATTTCGGTCCAGCAACCAAAGACGCCGTGATGAAGTTCCAAAAGGAAGCAAAGGTAAAAGATCCAGATATTTTAGTTGATGGTATAGTTGGAAATCAGACATATGGTTTAATGCTAAGAGTTAAAAAAGGCATTACCGATAAGAGCCAGATTCAAGCGATGATAGATGAATTCCAAGATAAAGGTAAGACAGTAGTTTCGGTAACTAAAGCAGGAACCAACATAGCTCTTGATCCTAGACTTTATGAAATCTTTGAAAAGATAGAGATCATTACTAATAACGGAACAACTTACGTTGTAGCCACTCCTAAGTCAGATGCAGCTGCAAAGGTTGCTGAACTTAAAAAGGCAAATCTTATTGGAGCAGATTTCTCTTGGTTACTTGCAGTTCCAGCAGCATTAGGTAAAGCAATCGTTTACACTGCGATTGGAGCAGTTGTAATTCCGGTAGAGGTTGCTAAAGCTATGGTAAACGCTGCAATATCAGCTGGTGCTTATTTAGGAACCAAATCCATGGCAATTGCTTCTAACATAGCTTATGGCCTTGGACAAATTGGAAAATGGGTAGGTGAGAAGGGAGCTCAAGCCTGGGCAACCTTGAAGCAGGACGCAAATGCAGCATTGGCTGTTTGGGCAGGATTTAACCAAAAAGCTAAGGATACACTTAAAGCATCCGCAAAAGGATTAGTTGCTTGGGCATCAGCAGTAGGAGCCTCATTAACCCAAGAAGCGACTAAGGTATACAGGGAGACAACCCGCGTAATGGTGGTTGCTCTAGCCGGAGCTCTTGGACTAGCAGCTAAGGCAGCCAAAAGCCTAGGCGAATTTGTTAAACTTGGCATAAAGGAGGCCGTAGGAGATGCTAAAACACTAGTAGCTAAAGTTCAATCATCTTACGATGCAGCAGTCGCTAGAGCTAATGCAATTGGTAGTCAAGTAAATACTGGATTCCAAAAGGCAGGTAAAGAAGTAACGAATGCTCTTAAGTCCGGCGTTTCATCAGCTGGTGATGCACTAATCTCAGCAGGCAGCTGGCTAAAAAGTCTAGCTGAAGCCATAGATAATAGTAACGGCGGCGATCTAGTACTAGAGTGGTTAGAGTATTAATCCCTCAAATTTAATAAACTAAAAAGCCTAGATTTTTCTAGGCTTTTTTATTGGGGTAATAATTTGGGAGAGGTTTTTCTTTCTCTGGGCAGAGAAAGAAAACCCAGGAGAATTCCCAACAGATGGACCCCGTGGGCTGCATCATCTGGGGCAGAGAAAAATCCATTAAATTCGACGAGAGCTAATACGACCGCAACAGAAGCTCCTAGCCAAGCTTTTTCCCTCCAGCTAAAGAAGAATCTGGAAATTAAAAAATAACAAGTTCCTGATATGCCTATGGCAATTTGCGAGAGTCCTAAGACCTCAAGAGGTAGGTAAATCATTTCGATTACCAAGGTAACATAAAAGATCTTTAATGTGGGATATTTTTGGTTGATATCAGAACAGAGTGCTAAAAACACGAGGAGCATATTGGAAGCAAAATGAGGAATGCTTAAATGGAGATACCCGCTGAGCAGAGGATTCATCATGAGGAGATTTGAATTATCCTCCCCGACAATCATGAGCTGAATAAACGTTAATACTGTTGCTGCCCCGCAGGCCAGTGCGGTTAACCCCGTGGTTTTAAATGCAAACTTTAAATTATCTCTCATTATATCCGGTTTTTAAATTATGGGATAAATGTACGAGGAATTTTTAAAGAAATAAAATGTTTCGATTAGTTGTGAGAGTCAGCAATGACAAGTATAGAATCTATCATTGCTGGGGAATCTTTTTCAATCTCACTAGAGGAAGCAGACGAATCTGAAGCTGGCTCTCTGGAAATCTTTTCATCCTTTAGTGTTTGTCCCCTTAGCATTGCAGAGATTTTAGCAAAGTCTTGATGCATTCTGATGTTCTCTTCTATAAGAGGTCTACAGTCATCGGTCTTCAAGTATTGAGATAATAAAATGCTTCCACTAGTAAAGATAAGAAGAAGAACTAACACAATCAGTCTTTGGGAAGAAGTGAATTGTTTTAATATTTGTTCGAATCCTTTGATCATCTCATTTTTCCGATATTCATCTTGTTCTTCATCTTGATATAACGATCAGTAGAAATTCTTGGGCGAATGAATTCTTTTCTGTCCACGTCCGAATTGGCGTTTACAATTGCAAGTCCTTTCTCTAAAACATTTACCATATATCTACAATCAAACAGAGCATCATGAGCTTCGTTAGGATCTACACCTAATCCCTTAGCCACTTTAGGAAGTGAAGAGGTGGGTAATTTACCTCCCGATGTTGTTCCGATAACTGAAAGTATCTGCTGAGCCTCCGGATCGGTTTCAGCTAACTTTTGCAGGGTTGGTAGCATAAAGTAAGCAAAGAAATCCTTGGTATCAAAGATCTCGTTTCTTAGTCCTCCTAATTTCTTTCTCACGTTGATCATTGGCAAATCAAAAGGAGCATTCTGAACCAGAAGAATAGCGCCGTCGAATTTATTCACAAATGCTTCCAGATTATCTAGAGCTGTTTGTTCTTCGACGAATTTACCTCTCCCAACTCCGTATCTAGTATATTTAAAAACATCTTTGATCCTAGATCCTTCTTGGTTTTTCTGAGCAAGAATATCAGGAGTCAATTTTATCTTCTCGTTGTGGTGGTCTATCTCTGTGAATTTTAAATTATCAAAATCAAAGGAGAATGCCACTGCAGCTATTTGAGTTAGCTGTTCGTGCCAGGGTCCTCTTAAACCAGTTGTTTCGGTATCTAAAGCTATGAAGACTTTGTCTTTTCTCTCACCTAGCCAATCGAAAAGTTCTTGAGTTCCTAGGTATTTAATTGACTCAGTTATAAAGTGTGAGTATTTTTTTAACATTTTTGTTTTTGTTTTAATCTGAGCTTACAAATTTGGGATCCGCCAAATTGAATTTGAATATATTTTCTCTGAGCCAATCAATAAAATGGGGATTTTTAGATCTAATCATCTCATTGTTTGTTAAAATCAATTCTTTGACTGCGGGAGGAATAGCATTAAATATTGTTGTGACGATTATTTTGGATTTTTCCTGGTTAATTTGAAATATGCTTTCTTTTAAAGATTTTAAAAGCGAATTCATTAATTTCATATGACTGCTAAAAACATCCTCGGTTTTTTTGTTGTCTTCCCCATTAATATATGAAATAACCAAATCCAAAAAGTTACTAGCTCTCATTCCACTAATCATAAATTCTATCGTACTCTCTCTAACATTCTCATCAATAAGATTATCATAAAAGTTCTCGAAAGAATATTTCATCCCTATTTTAACCGAGCCGTCATAATTACCCGATGTCCACCTTCCCCCGGCGAACGTTCTTTCCAAATCCTTAGCCAGATTTATGGTACCTCCCAGCATTACTTTGGATCTACCGTCAGCATAACATCTATTATCCAAAGAATACTCTCCCTCCTCCGGATTGATCTTTTTATTTAATTCCATGGACCAATTTTCTACCCATGCCATGAAATCCGGATTTTTGTAATTTCCATAGGCAACGGGATCAGGATACATTAAAAATTTACTCGGGTCTTGAGGGTTAATAAAAGGATTTATCTTTATTCTGGCCAAAGGCTTGTTGATATTTAAATCATCAGCATCAATTAAGTATGCTATTAAGGCTCCTGCTTCAATCATAGTGGGAATATACCTTGAATTTCCCCCCTTAAGAGCCAGACAAGAAGTCCAAGATCTATCTGTCGAAGCTTCTCCAAGGTCAATCCCATGTCTTGAAATGACAATCTTTTTTGAAGAATGTTTAGAAAGAGATCTCTCAGGATCGCTGTTCATTTGATTTTTAAGATCATCCAGCCCCCATCTGATCAAAAGCCTTTGGACTTTAAAGATGTTCTTTTCATCTCCGATTTTCTTTGCTGTTCCGTCTAGATAACTTACAAGGGAAAAACCATTATCTTGTAGTTCTTTCTCTATCTTCTTCTGAAGTTCTGATTCTTTTTTTTCTTCCTGTGGAAAGAAATCATAATAGATCCGGTCTTCACCTTTAAAAATTTCTTGGAATCTTTCTTTGCCCCCGCTATCAATAAAGATCTTGGTTAGCTTTTTTGCCGTTTTGAGATCCAGAGCTTCAAATAAGAAAAAAGGTTTTAGAAATTTCATCTTAGTTTATATATCCTCCCTATTCTCAATTATATCCGATGCTTGATTTTCATCATTGATGTCTTCTATCCCATTATTAATCCATCGGTCTAGTAAAAAATTTCCTATACCCCAGCCAATAAAAATTCCAGACACAATAGCAATTACAATCATGTCTGTATTTATCTAAAAAATAATATTTTAATGTGAATTAACTAGGATCTCTTGGATTGATATCAAGAACTTCCTCGTAAGTCTCCGCGAAGATCTTTCCCTTACAAGGATAAAACTCCCCGGCAACTCCCTTGATAATCCAATCGCCGACAATGCATTTCATATCTCCCTCGAGGGTTGGAATAGTAAACCAGGACCCATCTTCAGCTCTTTCATTAACTGGGCACCAATGGGCCACTTGATCAATGTTTCCTGCGAATCTCATAGCTTCTACTACCACAGGTTTCTTTCTGAATTTTTTATGTGCCATAAAGTTTTTAGAAAATTATACAGAAACTAATAATCTTTGTTTCAATCGTAACCCAGACTGTTGGGATCTTTCAATATCTAATAGATCCGCCCAATAATTCAGGATAATCTCTTTCTTCGCTTTTCCATTCGTCAATTTCCAGCTCCAGATGTTTCTCAAAATATTGTGCTATATCTTTTAGTTTAGGAATCTCACTTTCGATTAAACTTTTGAGATCGCCCCACCTTTTAGCTTTGTCCCAAAGGAATCTTAGTTCTTTTTTTTCACCATTTACAGCACGAAATCTCCCCATAGAGTCTTTTGCAATCAGCCAGATCATTTCTTTTCTTTCAGACCAAATTCTTGGGGGATTACCCATAGGAACAGAATACCAATAAAAAGTACCAAAGATCTGGGGAGAACTAGATTCCCGTTTTGTGATCTGTCCAGTGAGTGAACTTTTATATTCATACGATCTTTTCTGATCTGGAAAGGCCTCTTTTAGAATTCCCATTTCATCGGTGCTAAGAATTCTCAATTTTTGAATTGTTTTATGTACTAACCAATATGGACAAACAAAATCCGAAGCGTCTTGCCAGTCCCCGTAATTTCTAGAAGGTTCGTCCAGAATAAAATTATCAGACTCAAACTCTCTTAGAACTGGTTCAGTCATTTCAAAAAGTAATTCATCTTCCTCGTTGGTCCATGGTTTGAGTATTGGAATACTAAACATTTCTTCCGCAAAAGATTCATACATTCTCAAGTATTTCATAATATTATATATCACTTGCTAGTGCTTCTGGACTTCGGTTTGGGTTTTCCCTCCCTCCCAAGAATTTTAAAGAACTCTCCTTTGATATTTTCATAGTGTTCCATAGCTATGTACTTGCCTATAATACTGCCAGCAATATAAAAGATGATCCCGAAATAGTCTCCTTTGAATAAACTTTCCAAGGAATAATAAACGGATCCCAGAGAAACAAGGTTTATCCATACGCTATTAATTAACAGACTGCGAATTTTGTTCTCATAAGTGTACTTGATTTCTAACACCTTAAAAATGTTGAACATCAACTGGAAAAATAAAATAAGTAAATAATTTTTAAACATCCTATTTTATATTATAGGATATGAAAGTACCGTTGTTTCTAAATTTTAGAATTCATTAAGATATATCAATCAGGAAAGAAACATAAATATTACCTCGATGAAAGAAAATAAAGAGCGTAAAGGAGGCAAAATACTTTACAGATTTGAGAAGACAAGAGCTAAAACATATTGCATTATCGAGGAGGACAAAGACGAACCCTGGTTTGTTTATGTCAAAAAAATAGAAATCAAATCAGGAAAGCTAAATGATAGCTCTATGATAATCGCTAAAGAGGTGGAGGACTGGGTGGAAGGTTTAGAAAAATCCGGCTGGGTTAAGAAGGAGTAACCCACTTAGGATTTGGATTCGACATCACATTTTTATTGGTTTGTAGGATCACGTCCAGCTTATATCCTATGCCTCTTCTCTGTTTTTGTTTGATGCCTTTCTGGGAAACGAATTTATAAAACTTTTCCAAAGGGGAGGGTGAGTTCGGGGTTAATTTATATTTGGAAATTGAAGATAACATCTTTTCAACCCTTTCCATTTCATCGCTATCCAGCTTCATCATATTTCCTATTTCCCAGGACATCTTATGAAGTACTCTCTCGTTTTTGAATTGTGACATATTTTTAAAGGTTTAAACCTAGACCAAATGTAAGGTTTTTCCTAATAGGATCAAAATCCCCTTTAATACTTATTCTTTTTAAATCATGAATGAAACCGGCTTTGACTGTCATAAAGTTTCTATCATAATTAGTTAGTGAATATTTGCCATTATTGGCAAGCACAAAAAGTTCATCCTCGAACTGATATCTTTTAAATTCCCTACCAAATCCAAGAGAAAGATGGATTCCAGTCCTTTTAACCTTTTTACCTGCTCCAAGATAAACAACGGATTGAGAGACTATATCTTCCAATCTCTTATCTTTCCAAGGCATTACTACATCCATGGTTAAATCTGGATAAAAGGTAGAAAAGTCTTTTTGGAATGTTTTTTGATATTCTGCTATGAAATAGCCTCTATTACCTATGGTTATAAATCCTCCTGCACTTTTGTTGCTAGACATCTGAAGCCCAAACGATATTCTAGTTGCCTTGCCTCTTACAGTGTCTCTTCTTCCGTCATTATAAATATAAATTCTCCCAGGATTTCTATATCCCCAAGGATCATTCCAAATCCAAGGATCCCAATAAGAAAATCCAAAAGCGGGAGCTCCCCATCTGTTCCATCTGCCTCCCCAGCCCCACCAGGGATCATAGGGAAGATATCTTCCAGGCTTACTATTAGGAGTGGAATAATATTCGCTTCTTTTGTTTCTTTCAATTTGTTTCTGCTCAAATTCACCAATGGAGGGTCTGTTGAACGAGGAGCTTCTTTGCTGAGTGGATGGACTATAAGTTCCAAAATTTCTTACAGCTTCTTTTTGCTGTCTCTCTCCGATTTGTGAAAATAGAGAAATTGGGATCAATAGAAAAAATAGAATTAGATTTTTCATGGCTATTTTTTCTTTTATATATTTCAATTAACGTTTTTTTAAAGATTAATTTATCTTCCCATTTAATATGTCCTCCAGGGTTTCTCCTTCAGGTAAAGTAACATCAACTAAAGCTCCTTTGCTATGAGCTTTTCTAATTAACTCATAAAAAGATCTAAGAGCTTTCTTTTCCTGTTTCTTCTCCTGTTTAATTTTTTCTTTCTCTTCCTGCGATAGAATTTTTGCCATAATAAATTTAGATTTTACTCCATATAGGTTAACTAGCAAATTTAATAAAAATCCTCATTTCTAAAAAATGCTATAAATACACCGATATATAAAAACATGCAAGCACTATCTAAATATAAGGATTTCGTTTCTTTACTAGAACAGGACTCCGCTATCAAAAAGGGAATTTCCGCAGGAGAAGTAATGAAAGCTTTCAAAGAGGATGCAGCAGTCAGAAGCAACGTATTAGGAACTATTAATTCAAATGCTAGCTACAGTTCTGTTTTTAATGCAGTAAAAAATTATTGGACAAAGCAAATACCAATTGTTAAAAATAAGCCTAAGGATCAATTAACAGCGGAAGAAAGCAACATGTTAGAAACAATACAAGCTAACTTCCAATCTGGCAGTGCTCAAGAAATAGAATATTACGCAGCACATAAAGTTTTAAGTGGGCACTCTGACGAGTTCTCTTACGATCCAGCAGCAAAAAAACTTTCAGTTACAGGTTCTTACAAAGAGACTCCTTATGATAAGGAAATTAAAAGTAAGTAATTAAAAATCGGATCCGTTATAAATTCCTATAACGTTTCTTCTCCACCACTTTTTGAATGAATTTTCATCGTCCACTTTGGGCATCATCTTGGTCTCAATAAGGAATAGGGTAATAATAAGGGCAAATCCTATTGCCCACATAAGGATTAGATATTTCATAAATTAATTTTAGTGGTTGATTTATTTTGAGTTAAATTATCTGATCGACAACTCCGTATTTTAAAGCTTGCTTAGCAGTCATATACCAATCCCTCTTGTCATTGTAGCACTTCTCTAATTCTTTCAATGTTATCTTTGTTCTGGATAACGTGTGATTCTCTATAATTTTCTGAAGCCTTCTAGTTTCTATAACATCCTCCTCCATATCTTTTAATTTACCGATTGCTCCAGAGCTCACTTGATGGTACATAAAGGTTGAGCTTTCAAAAGAATATCTCTTCTGCCCGGCAATGGCAATTAAAAATCCACAGCTCATAGCACATCCGGTTACTATTGTGTGTACCGGAACTTTGGATTTTTGAATGACACTTAAAAGCCCTAAGCACTGATAGACATATCCTCCATAAGAGTCGATAAAAATTTCAATCGGCTCTGGTTTATATTCAAAGCTGTGAATTGCAGATAATTTTGAGACGTAAACATCGTCTTGATTTATCTCAATGATTGATTTTGTTAGTGTGTTTATACTAGCTTGATCTACTTGTTGAGCTAAATAAATTTTCCTTTCTTTTGGAATTGGTAATTGTAAAGCCATATTTTAAAAATGTGATGTAAATTTAAAATAAAAATCTGTCTCAATAAAATGTTATTTATCTAAATCTTGCCAAGTAATATAATCCCCGTTCTGCTTGTCCCAGTCTTTCCAATGCTTTCTACTGTATTGGAGTGCATAGACCACAGTGTACACCTGTCTTTTTTTGCACCTCTTACAGACTCTAATTTTTAAGAGGAAGTTATCCTTTCCGTGTTCGTTTGCTATATAGTATCTCTCTTCTGAATGTTGCCATCTGTGAACTGAGCAGGAGCAAAGAAACGAAGTCATATTACTTTTTTTTTGAGTTCTTAACTTTTTTCCACTTCTGGGTAGATGTGAGTTTAAAGCTACCTATATACTCCATTTTCCATTCGTTGGGACCTATCATGGAAAGAAAAATGGTTCCATTTTCTCTAGAGTATAAATGATATGTTTCCCCGATGACCGGCATAAAATTGTATTCTGCCTTGAATATTAAATCATTCCATCGGTATTCTTCAACGAGGGATTCATATTCGTTTTTAAGTTCTTCAAATTTTGTTTTAATTTGTTTGTTGACCTCTCCCGCTGCTATCCTTTTCCATCCTCCTACGTCTTCTATATTAATAGCAGGTGCTCCAACATTAGTTCCGTAGGATAGTATCTTTTGATAATATCCTTTCTCCTCGTCCCAAACGACCAGGTCGGGCTTCTTTTTTTTACCCATCTATATTTTCAAACATTTGCATGTAATCTACCTCTCTAAAAGTAGAGATTTTATGGGAGGCGCAGAACATCATCGCATCCATTACTTGAATGAAAACCTCTCTTGGACATTTCAATTCTGATAAAATTTTATCAACAGAATTAAATCCATCTATCAATTCTTGATCTTCACTGCCAAGATCTAAAAGATTTTTATAAATGTATCTTAGTGATTCAGGAGTAATTTCAGTTTTCCTCGAAAGTGTAATTGAAAGTTCAAAAAATCTTTTCTCAATATCCTCATTAAACTTAGAATAGATGTGGAGCTGATGCGAAGGAGCAGTGTTTCCAAATCCAACATGACCGCTCGAATAGATTGTCATTTTTTGGGAAGGAGGAGTTGTTCCGATTCCCACATTTCCAGAACTCTGTACAGAGAAACGAGAACTCGATCCGCTAGTACTGTTCACTGTGTAATTAGTGTTTGTGTAGAATTTCATTTCACACATTCCCTTATATTTGAAATGAATCGAGGTATTTGCTGATAGAATTTATTGAGATTAACCTTTCCACTCTAACTTTTCCATTCTCAACAAATCCCCAGACTGAAGTTCTAAATACAACGGTTCTTATAGAATCTTTTAGTTGTTTTCCGGCAGGAGTTTCTAAAATGAGAATGTCACCAACTATCTTCTTCCCTTTGATTATCCTAAGATCTTGTACTATGAATCCTATATTTCTTATGTTTATCACATCGGGATCACCGTACTCGATATAATCATTCGAAAAACCACAAACACCAAAATAGTGATCCAACCTTTCAATCTGTCTTTTATATTCTAAAATTATCTTTTCAGCAGCTTCTATATCATAGAATCTTCCATTAGAATTAACAACCTTTAATGGAAGAATAGTTTCCCCGTAAATTATCATATTTAAAATATTAAAAACAAATATAACTAAAATCCTGCATTTTGTAACATATTCCTCGTTCTATAATAGAATATAAGATGCCAAAAGATGAAAACATATTAAGATTAAATCAGGATCAAGTAGTGGGTCTAATCCAAAGTAAATTGGAAAGGATGAAAAGGAAAGAAATGCCTGAAGAGGTCGTAAAGATTTTGGATCGATATGATGTTGACACATATTCGGAATTTGTTAATCACCATTTAGATTCTTATGAGGTAGACAGTCCTGCAATTTTTGCTTCCACTATAAACGATATAGTAACCAGGGAGACATCCTTAGGTTTATTATTTAGGGATATCATGGAACTTGTTGCAGATAAAGTTGGTGTAGGAGAAGTTTTATTTTCCCTCTGTATTAAAGATGCCATCTCTGGAGGAACTGATGACACAGATATCCTGCTCCCAGACCAAAGAGCTTACGAGGTAAAGAAAGTTTCCAAGGGAGGTGTATTTAGTTTCTCCGAAAGGTTTACAGAATACAACGATTTGGGTCTAGTAATGAATATGGCAATTATCAATTTTGGAAATCTTAATCTTTTTAAGGGCAAGAATCTCTACACTGTTAGCACGGGGGAGGTTAGATCATTTAGAATGCTATTGGAGAAATTTCTTTTGCCCAACTCACTTAATGAAATTCCTTTCTATAAAGATCAAACTTTTGTAAAGGTAAACGGCGAGATCAGAAAAATAGAAAATGGATTCCTAAGCAGAAACATTGAGGACGAGAATTCAGCAGAAGCTTATTGCTCGATGTTTAACTTTAGAGACCAGGTACTTTCCTCTAAGATCAAGGAAGTGAGTATGAATCTTTTTAAAAGGGGATGTGGAGGGGAAATTTGCACCAAAGAGATTATCAACGATCTGTTCTCCATAACAGCACTCAAACAAATCCTTAAAGAAGTGAATGGCGTATTCTTAGTCCTCCCTGATTATAGTGTTTCGTATTTTACCCCACACGAGGATCATGACTCTTTTTATGATCCTAGAGAAATTTATCTATATGATATTTCCAGAAACAAAATGAATTTTAAAGGACCCTTTCTAAAAGGATCTAGGGGAGAGAAGACCCCAGGAAAAATTCCAGATGCTTTCGATGGCATCTGATTTCAATTCATTCTCATATAGCCTGAAATAGGATATATAATTTATGAAATATCTAAAGAGTCATCCCATAAACGAAGGGAAGGCAGAAATGCAAAAATTGCTAGATGAGCTTGACAATAGCATTGCAGGCGGAGACGTTAAAGCTCTTTGTGACCTCAACCCTGCTATAAGTGGAAGAATTTATGTTAAGCCGAAAGGACTACCGGGCAGCAAAACCTATATCGAGGGGGATTCACAAAAAGGTTACAGTATAGTAGCACTAAGCAACGGTGTTCCTATGTTTACTGAGAGATACCAAGACACCGAGGAAGCTTTTAGAAATCTTTGGTCTTATATAATTGCTAGAAATAAACCTGTTGGGGTTCCTGCAAATAAAAAGGATTTCAGAGATTGGCTAATGAATCCGACTAACGGATTATTTGGTGCTAAAAAAACGGGACAGGAAATTATAGAAATTTACAAATCCAATTTTGCTCAAGCAGGATTAGCCACGATTGACGACTTTTTTAAAGATACTTCATCCTTGGAAAATTTGGGAATCTTTGTGAAGAAATCCAAAGAATCTGGAGAGATATTTATCGACCCGGAATTTCATGCTTGGAAGTCTTTGTTTAAAATAATCCAGGCATTATCCAAAAATGAAATCCCGGCAAATTATCGAAGTGACTATTTTGCAAATTTGATGCTAGACGGTTTTACTGGTGGCTCTGGTAGTAGATTAAAATTTGTGATAAACTCTAATAATCAAGAATTCAGAAAGAAAAACGGATACCCAATAGAATATAGAATAGGATGTTTCCCTGAAAAAGTACAAGTAATGGAAAATAAATTGCTCGATTCAATTAAAAAAAATATCCATTCATATACAAAAACATTGACCGAAAATGACCTTGTAGGAAGAAATGTGTTACATAATTGGGGAATGTCGGAAAAAACCAGTTTATTGTGTAGCTCCATAATGATAGCAACGCTGGAAAGACTCGTAAAAAATCTCGGGCTTATAATCCGGGGAGAAGAGATGGATTCTGGTGCATTGAATATTGAAGTTGATCCATCTTTCTTTGATGATTTATATAAAACATTGGGTAAAGAAGATGTTGTTACAGTTGTACAATTTCCAGAACCTTTTAAAAGTGAGCTCTTGAAAAGATACGGAATATCCGATAAACAAGCAGATTCTGTGAAAAAAGCTCTAGATTATGGAATCATTTAATTCTGTCAATAAAATTTTCTTAGCACTTCAAATACATCCCATGCATCTTCCCAGACAGCATTCTAAAAAGATCGAGAACGGAAAAAATACGGTGGACTTTTGAACGGATTTAACTATTTTATTTTAATAACTCTAGAATAGGATTTAATCTTTTCCTCTTTCCAATTACCTATTTGAATTTGAGCTCCATAGATATTCCTATGGGTAATTCCCTTGCTCCATCCAGAAAAAGCATTACCCCTGTAGGGTGTATAAAATTTTCCCCTCTCGTTAGATAAGACGTGTATTCTATATTTTTCAACTTGACAACTTTGCAAAGCTAATACTCCCAATAGCAATGCTACAAATAAAAATCTTTTCATTCTGTTAATAAAATTTTCTTAGCACTTCAACTACATCCCAAGCATCTTCTAGTGCATCATGGGTAACTAACCCGTGAAGTCCCGCTCTGTCTTTACAAACTGTTAATGAAGGTAAAGACTCGTCATTTTTCCAATCACAGAAAAGAATAGCAGGATCGAGCACTCTTTGCCTTGCTCTAATAATTTTTTGCCACCAAGGAAGCTGTTGAAGAAATAACTTATCAAAGGTTCCAAAGTTTTTTCCAGCAACGTTAATAGCGATAGGTTTTGTATTAGATCCAATTACAGGAACCTCACCCTCACCAAATCCATTCTTCCATAAAAATTTATAGAACTCTTTAATGATGTCTTCCTTTTCATAGAAATCACATTGAGATGACATCGCCAGTTTTAATCTCTCATCAGAAGTTCCTTCGAGATAAATTCCTATGTTCTCAATAATTTTTTTGTTCATACTCAGAGCTCTAGGAGATCCTGTTATCTCATTCTGAACAATCACTGCATTGAACTTTGGAATTTCGTCCCATGGTAATTTTTTAGTTGTGTCTTCAACTACAGCACCGATTGAAAGTGTCTTGTGTACCAAAGGATCTAATCCAGAGGTCTCGATATCAATTGAAACGTATATCATTTTGTTTTATTGTTTTCTTTAATCATGTTAGCACTTCTCATAGAGATTTCTCCTTTTATGGTGCCTTTTAAATTTTCTTCTTTGATCTCCCGATCTAAATTTGCATATGATGTGGAGTTAAGAGAAATCATCTCACTGAGAGCAGACTTAGCTATCGAGCCAGCCATTTTTCTTTTCCCTTTAGTCGTGTCTGCTCCTAATAAGGGAGCTTCAAATTCAACTTCTAAATCTAAACTAATTTTATATCTGAATAACATGTTTAATCTTTTTATTAATAATTGGAAAGTTTATAGTTCATCACAATATCATCCTCAATGGATTTTCTTTTCTTTGGCTTTTTATCTGACCATTTTATCAGATATGTTTCCTCTTCTGTTGTGACATCAAAAGTTGCTTCAATGATGAAATCGTATTGATCATAATCTTCCTCCTCATTAGAAACTGATACGAATCCAGCAACGCATTTGGTTGTTTGGAAAACCTTTGTTTCAAGTTCAATTTGTGTTGCCATGTTCTTCTTATATTTTATTATTTCTAAAAAATCCCATGTATTCCAGCATGTCTTCTATTGCTTCCCAGTCTGCAAACGGACGTGAAGAAAGTGTTTCATCAAAAACCAGTGGGCATCCAAGTGCTGCATCATCAATAATTAATTGCCCATAAGCTTTTGGAGAATCAGTCCATTTGTGTTGAGTGGGATTAGTTTGTATCCCGTACAATTTTATTTTTTTATTATCAAACCAATTCACAGCATCCTGTAAATAATTTCCAGGAGGAAGTTCTTTTTCTTTGTCTCTGTGCGTTGCAGTACCTAAATCACTCCTCATAGTGAAAAGAACTAAATTGTGTCCATGATCTATTAGCTTTTTCAATACTTTTTCAGCACCTATATCTTTTCCTACTCTTGGAAAATCGTGAGTTACGCACGTGCCATCGAAATCAATAACGATGTCCATTTTTGCCTTGGTTATTTTTGGTTTTTTATTAAAAAGCTATCTCATAAAAATAGGGTTTGTAAAAAAATAATATTCTTCACATATTATACCATACAAATCTAAATGGAATTTTTCATTTTTTAAAATGAAATATATAGAAATAATGAAGCACTTAACAAGTTTCGAGAAATTTGCTTATCATTCTTCCAAAAAAGAGGCAATGAAAGAATCTTCTAGCGACCATGAAAAGCTAGAAAAGCATAAATGCTATAAGTGTAAAAAAAGATCTAAGCCCCAATACAGTCCTTCATTGGGGGAAATTCCAAGGCTTTTTTAAATCTTTAAGGGGGGGATTCACATCCAGAGGCTATACAAGAATCATAGTCTGGATAGCTTCCTGCTCCACTACCCACGTTTGTACAGGTTCCTAATATACATTCCCAATCATTGCTTGGAGGAGGCGGAGTTGGCGTCGGGGTTGGTGCCGGCGTCGGGGTTGGAGTTGGTGTCGGGGTTGGAGTTGGTGTCGGTGTAGGGGTCGGTGTAGGGGTTGGAGGGCTAGAGCAGGTGATGGTAACCTCCCAAGAATCGCTTACCGGTGACACTGGATCAGCTGGGCC
>Ga0169931_10005027_pt1 | contig 20333 bp, 16 predicted proteins | sample Kivu_15m_20L_FD_129675 | JGI IMG/M metagenome (GOLD analysis project Ga0169931, IMG submission 129675) | Freshwater microbial communities from Lake Kivu, Western Province, Rwanda to study Microbial Dark Matter (Phase II) - Kivu_15m_20L... | ecosystem: Environmental > Aquatic > Freshwater > Lake... | reverse complement strand
GGGATCGTCTTCTTCATTGAAATAGCTGCATAATGTTGGCATCTCGGAGCTCCATCTGATGATAGAACTTCAAGAATCCAGTTCGACCCAACTGTCAAAGCTCAAGTGCGATTCCCCTGCCCCGCCTGCTACATCTTGGGTGACCGGAGCCAAGGGGATAAGCCTTTGCTAGCTTATGTCCGAGCGCGTCCAAGTGGCTCTGGTTGGCCAAAGGGTAAACACTCGTCGCGTGAATAACGAGAGACGCCAGGCTATCACATTACGAAGAACAGGAGTGATGTACGATGCAGGTTGACGGTCTTTCCGCGCTGGTGACTGGTGCGGCTTCGGGTCTGGGATTGGCCGCCGCCGAGGCTTTGACCAAGGCCGGCGCCAAGGTCGCAATTCTGGACCTGAACGAAGAGAAGGTGTCGCAGGTGGCCGATGAGATCGGCGGCGTGGGTATCGCGTGCGACGTTACCGACCCAGGCGCAGTAGCCCAAGCGCTAGCGAACGCCGAAGAACACAACGGCCCGATCCGCATCAATGTGAACTGCGCTGGTATCCCAGGTGGCATGCGGCTTGTTGGGCGCGACGGTCCGGTCGACATGGCCGCCTTTGCGCGGGTCATCGACGTCAACCTGATGGGAACCGTCAGCGTCATGACGAAGTGTGCGGCCCGAATGATGGCGCTGGAGCCCCTGAACGGAGATGGCGAGCGCGGGATCATCATCAACACGGGGTCGATCACCGCCGTTGAAGGCCAAATCGGGCAGGGGGCCTATGTGGCGTCCAAGGGGGCAATTGCCAGCCTCACCCTGCAGGCCGCAAGGGAATTCATGCCGCGGGGTGTCCGGGTCATGACGATCGCCCCGGGTCTGTTCAAGACACCGATTGCCGATCACATTCCACAGGAGGTCATCGACGGAATGTTGGATGGCCGCATGTTTCCGAACCGGTTCGGAGACCCCTCGGAATTCGGTCGGCTCGTGGTCGATATCATCCGGAACCCGATGTTGAACGGCGAGATCATTCGCCTCGATGCGGGCGTACGGCTTCAGGCGCGGTGAGCCTCGCGGTTTCGCCTGTTTTCCGGGTCGTTTTCAGCCGTTTCGATCAACCACTCCCGGAACTTCTGGGCATCCGGATGGTCGTGACCTGTTTCTGGCGAGATGAGATGGAAGGCCTCCTGCAAAGGTGCTTCGATGCCGAATGGCTCGACGAGTCGGCCTCGCTCTGTCTCGATGCCAAGCATCGATGAGCGGGCCAATGCCACCCCGCCACCGCGTGATGCAAACTCGAAGGCCAACAGTGACGTATCGAATTGGAGCCCCTGACCCGAGTTTATTCCACTGACCTCTGCAAACCTGAACCATTCTGCGGAACCAACCTTCCTCATAGCCAAGCACATGCAGGAGACGGTGGTGCGCAAGGTCAGCCGGCTTCCTGATCGCATGTTCGCCTTCCAGAAGTGATGGTGCGCAAACGGGTTTGATCACTTCCCACGTCAGTCGATCAGACTTGTAACCTGGCCAGCGTCCCGTGCCGTACTGGATGTCGAGGTCAAATCGCTCTTTGTCGAACTGGTCGCCCCAGACACTGGAGACCAGACGGACCTCGGTATCTGGGTGGCGATCAAAGAAACCCTGCAGTCGGGGCGCGATCCAGTTGACCGAATAACCGACCGGCGCGCGCACCGTCAGCACCTCGGAGCGCCTGAGCCCGAAAACCTCTTCGGTGCCTGTCGCCAGCCGTTCGAAACCGTCGCGGACCTTGGGCAGATAGGCCGCGCCGACTTTGGTCAGCACGAGACTGCGAGGTTTGCGCTCGAACAGGGGTTCGCGCAGATAGTTCTCCAGAAGCTTCACCTGCTTGCTGATCGCGGCCTGGGTGAGGCCCAGTTCCTGGGCGGCATTGGTAAAACTCAGATGCCGCGCCGATGCCTCAAAAGCACGTAGCCACGTCAGATGTGGAAGGCGCCGGGTGCTCATGATCAACTCATGCATAAATTTTGTTTGGTTATAGGGTGATTATAGGTCGCTTGAAAGGCTCGATCGAACGGGCGCAGGATGGCGCCGGAAGCCACCGGAGGTGCTGCCTTGCCCATCGACTGCAAGCTTGGTTTTGACCCACAGCGCCTGCGGCGCATCTCGCAGTGGATGGAGGTCCATGTCCGCGAGGGGCGGCTGAGCGGTCTCGCCGTCCAGATCACAAGTCGCGGGGAAATCGCGTTTTCCGAACGCGCGGGCTATGCCGACGCGGCCACGCGCCAGCCCGTCGCCCCCGATACGATCTGGCGGATCTATTCGATGACCAAGCCGGTCACCTCGCTCGCACTGCTGATGCTGTATGAAGAGGGGGCGTTCCAGCTGGATCAGCCCGTTGCCGATTTCCTGCCCGCATTCGGCAGTCCGTCCGTTTGGAAGGGACCGGGCCATGCCTTGGACGCGACCGAGCCTGCGCGACGCCCGGTGACCATCCATGACCTGCTGACCCATCAGGCAGGCATCGTTTATGGCGACCCGCGGGGGAATGCTCTGGAACAGGCCCTTTCAGCAGCCGGCCTCGATTTCGATCGCAGTTTCGTCACCATGGCGGAAGCTGTCGATGCGCTGGCCGGGTTTCCTTTGGCGTTTCAACCTGGCGACCGCTGGTTCTACGGTCTGTCGACCGATGTCCTGGGCCGACTGATCGAAGTCATCAGCGGGCAAACGCTTGGCGCCTTCCTGAGGGCCCGGATCTTTGACCCTCTTGGCATGGAAGATACAGGGTTTTCCGTTCCCGAACACAAGGCCGGCCGATTGGCCACGCTCTATGACCACAGTGTCGGGGGTTTCCGACCGTCGGCGAACCAGGACCGTTGCCTTGCGCCGGTGACGCTCGAAAGCGGCGGGGGTGGGTTGGTTTCAACGATGGCGGATTACCAGCGTTTCGCGACGATGCTGTTGCGACGTGGTGCCTTTGACGGTGGAGAGCTGCTTGGCCGCAAGACCTTCGATCTGATGGTGTCGAACCACATGGGCGGCGATCTGGCCAGCCGGGGGCAGGCGCATTTCAGCGAAACCACATTCGAGGGGATCGGGTTCGGCCTTGGGGTTTCGGTGATGCTGGACCCGGCGCGGGCAAAGATTGTCGGCTCACCCGGTGAGTTCGCCTGGGGCGGAATGGCTTCGACGGCTTTCTGGGTGGACCCGGTCGAGGAAATGACCGTGATCCTGATGACCCAGCTCATTCCCTCGAGCGCCTATACGCTGCGTCGTCAGCTACGTGTGCTGAGCTATCAGGCGCTTGTCGGCTGACCGTTCAAGTCCTCGGAAGTGCGTCAGCGTCAAGGTGGCAAGCGACGGACAATCCGCCGGGCAAGTCGCGCAGCGGCGGAGTGATGCTGTCGCAGGTGCCGGCAATCACATGGGTGCACCGATTTGCAAACGGGCAGCCCTTGGCGCCAATGATCACGCTACCAGCGCTGGCGGCCTTGGCCTCGCCAGTGTCGGCCACCCCTTCCAGCCAGCCTTGCCGCATCTCGGGAACCGAGGACAGGAGCAGCCTTGTATAGGGGTGAAAAGGTGGGCTGAAGACGCCCTTCGACGGACCCTTTTCGACCACCCGCCCGGCGTAGAGCACCACCACCTCATCCGCGAAAGAGGCGACGGTCGAAAGGTCATGGCTGATGAACATGTAGGCCACGCCCAACTTGTCCTTTAGCGACTTCAGAAGCTCGATCACCCCTGCCGCGACCACGGTATCCAGCGCCGAGGTGACTTCGTCACACAGGATCACCTTGGGGTCTGCGGCCAGCGCGCGGGCGAGGTTGATCCGTTGCTTCTGCCCGCCCGACAGTTCGCCCGGGAAACGCGAAGCAAAGCTGCGCGGCAAGTCGACCTGTTCCAGCAGGTCGCCCACCTTGTCGGCCCGTGCGCGACCCTTGAGACCCTGATAGAACTCCAGCGGGCGGCCCAGGATATCACCGATCCGCTGGCGCGGGTTCAGCGCGGTATCGGCCATCTGGAACACGATCTGGCAATCCTTGAGCGTATCGCGGGGTCGATCCTTCACGCTGGGAGCGGCAACCTTCCCATCGAGCATGAGTTCTCCCTCTCGCAGCGGCGTCAGACCGGCGACGACCCGCGCCAGCGTGCTTTTCCCGCAGCCGCTTTCTCCAATCACCCCCACGACCGATGCCGCAGGGACATCAACTGATACATCCGACAGGATGGTCAGCGCCCCGTAGCCTGCCGTGATGTTTCGCGCGGAGATGACGGGCGCTTGCGCCGCGCTGGCGTCAACGTGGTCGACCAGATGCGGCGCGGGCCGGACGGCATCCATCAGCGTGCGGGTATATTCGTGCTGCGGGTCATGCAGGATCTGGGCGGTTGGTCCTTTCTCGACCATTTCACCGTTCTTCAGCACAAGAATTCGATCCGCCACTTGCGCCACGACGGCCAGGTCGTGGGTAACATAGATAGCCGCCGTTCCCTGATCGCGGATGAGGTCCTTGAAGGCTTTCAGCACCTCGATCTGTGTGGTCACGTCCAGCGCGGTGGTGGGTTCGTCCAGTATCAGCAAATCCGGCCCGCAGGACATGGCCATCGCCGCCATCAGGCGCTGCAATTGCCCGCCCGAGACTTGGTGCGGGAACTTTTCGTCCACGGTATCGGGGTTCGGCAGATCCAGCTTGCGATAAAGATCGACGGCTGCGGCGGTCAAGGTCGCGGCATCGCCCGCGCCATGCCAGAGCGGCGCCTCGATCACCTGCTTGCCGATCCGCAGCGCCGGGTTGAAGCTGGCTGCCGCCGATTGTGCGACGTAGGACACTTCGTCACCACGAAGAGCATGGCGCTCATGCGGCGACAGTTTCATGATGTCGCGCCCGTTCAGCCAGATTTCGCCGCCCGCGATGCGGCAGCCGGGGCGGGCAAAGCCCATCGACGCCAGTGAGATCGTGGATTTTCCTGACCCGCTTTCGCCGATCAGGGCCAGCACCTCGCCCTTGGCCACGTTGAGCGACACTCCCTTGACGATTGGGACGTAGGCGCCCCCGGGCGGGCGGCCCTCGACGCGCAGGTTCTTGATGGTCAGGATGTCGCTCATTGGTCGATCTTCTCCAGAACGGTTTCGCCCTGCTGACGCTGCTGGAACCAGTCCACGAGCAGGTTCATGGATACGGTCAGCGAGGCGATGCAGGCGGCAGGGATCAGCGCGGCAGAAGAGCCGAGGAAAAGCCCGCCCACGTTTTCCTGCACCATCAACCCCCAGTCGGCGGCGGGTTCCTGAACGCCGAGGCCCAGGAAGGACAGACCCGACAGGAACAGGATGGAAAACGTGAAGCGCAGGCCGAACTCGGCGATCAGTGGGGCCATGGAGTTTGGCAGGATCTCGCGTGTCAGGATCCACCAGGTGCCTTCGCCGCGGGCGCGGGCGGCCTCGACAAAATCCATCACACCGATGTCATAGCCAAGCGCGCGCGACACCCGGAAGACGCTGGTCGACAGCACCAATCCGACCGTGAGCACCAGAACCGTGATCGAGGTCCCGAATGCGCCGATCACCACGAGGGCCAGCAGGGTCGAGGGGAAGGCCATGAAAGCCTCGACGATGCGGCTGACGACGATGTCGAACCAGCCCTTGAGGATCGCGGCGGCAAACCCCAGCGTCACGCCGAAGGCAAAGGAGATCACTGTCGTTATCAGCGCAAGCAGAAGCGTGGTGCGCACCCCGTAGATCAGGCGCGAGAAGACGTCACGCCCGAGTTTGTCCGTCCCCAACAGTCCGCCTTCGCCTATGGGTGCAAAGGTCGTGCCCGAGATGATCTCGGCCTCGCCATGCGGCGCGATCCATGGCCCGAACAGGGCAAGGATCAGCCAGAACAGCAGGACCGAGCCTGCGATGGCGGCAGTCCAGGTCAGGCGCAGGCCCGCAAAGATCGAAGCGCGCGGCGTTGGCAATTCGGTTGCGTCGCTCATTTCGGATACCTCAGGCGCGGATTGGCCATGATGGACAGGACATCGGCCAGAAGGTTCAGAAGGATATAGACGGCGCCGAAGATCATGGCGCAGGCCTGGATCAGCGGGATGTCCCGCAGCGTGACGCCATCGACCAGCAGACGGGTCAGGCCCGGGACGCCGAACACGGTTTCAACGATGATCACACCCGAGACCATGTAGCTGAGGTTCAGGGCGATCACGGTCAGGATCGGCGAAAGCGCATTGGGCAGCGCGTGACGCACCACAAGGCGGCGTTTCGGCAATCCCTTGAGCGCAGCCATCTCCATATAGGGCGAGGTAAAGATATTGATCACGGATGACCGCGTCATCCGCATCATATGCGCAAGAACCGCAAAGCTGAGCGTGGCAACTGGCAGGGCAAGTGCGCGGAAATTCTGCCAGAAATCGAAATAGGGCCGGGTATTGGCAGAGGCAGACAACCATTTCAGCTCGACCGCGAAGACCTTCATCAGGATAAGGCCGATAAAGAATTCGGGCACCGCGATCAGCGCGAGCGTGGTCATGGCCAGCGTCTTGTCGACCTTGCCACCGGCCCGCATCGCCGACCAGAGGCCAAGCGCAAGCGACAGCGGAACCGAGATCGCCGCCGCCAGCAGCGCCAGCCGCAGCGTGTTCCACATCCGGCTTTCGATCATGTCGGCCACGGGACGCTTGGTTGCCAAAGATGTGCCCAGGTCGCCCTGCACCATCCCACCCAGCCAGTCGAAGTAGCGAACGATCGCGGGGCGGTTCAGGCCCATCTCCTCGCGCAGGGTGGCCAGGGCTTCTTCCGTGCGGCTTTGTCCCAGAATCGCCTCGGCCACGTCGCCAGGAAGGATCTCGGTTGCACCGAAAATGATCATGGATGCCAGGAGCAAGGTCAGCAAACCCTGCGCCAGGCGCGTCAGTATGATGCGATACACCTCGTTCCTCCCTCAAGGCTGATCGCACTTTCAGGGCAAGCGCCGCTTTCGACAAACAACCATAGAAGACATGATGAGTGTGTTTTCGTTATGGGTCGGGCATGGGTTGGCCTGGATCAGGGCAAAGCCCGGTTTTTTGTTGTTTGCCCGATGCCGAGTCGAGGCGGCACAAGTTTCGAAACCGGAGAAGCCCATGACAGCCTATGCCTACCCCTTGTTGATCACGCAGATCCTGTCCGCACCGCTCTCCCATGCGCTCGGGCAGGAGATCGTTCATGCCGACACCATGCGCTACGACTACCGCACCTTCGCCGAGCGGATCGGTCGTGCCGCCGGGGCCCTGCGGGCCCTTGGCGCAGGGGAAGGCAGCGTTGTCGCGGTGCTGGACTGGGACAGCCACCGCTATCTGGAATGCTTCTTTGCCGTGCCAATGATCGGGGCCACCCTGCACACGGTGAACATCCGCCTGTCGCCGGAACAGATCCTCTACACGATCAACCATGCCGAGGATGACCTGATCCTGTGCCATGTCGATTTCCTGCCGATGCTCATGGGGATCGCCGACCGGATCGAACGTCCCTGGCGGCTGGTGGTGATGTGCGACGACGGCCAGACACCCCCGGATGCAAAAGCCGAGGGCGAGTATGAGGCCCTTCTGGACGCCGCCATGCCGGTCAGCGATTTTCCAGACTTCGACGAGAACATTCGCGCGACGTTGTTTTACACCACCGGCACGACTGGCGATCCCAAGGGGGTCAGCTATTCGCAGCGCCAGCTTGTGCTGCACACGCTCGCCGTGGCATCGGGCCTGGGTCCGATCCCCGGCGGCGGGCTGAACCGTGGCGATGTCTACATGCCGATCACGCCGCTTTTCCATGTTCACGGTTGGGGCATTCCTTACGTCGCAACGCTGATGGGGCTCAAGCAGGTCTATCCGGGGCGATACGAGCCCGCGCGCCTTCTGGGATTGATTGCCGAGCATGGCGTGACCTTCTCGCATTGTGTGCCGACGATCCTTGCGATGCTGCTGAACGCGCCGGAAGCGGCAGCAACGGACCTGAGCCGCTGGAAGGTCATCATCGGCGGCTCTGCCCTGCCCGAGGGGCTGGCGCGGCAGGCGCTCGCGCGGGGCGTCGATCTTCACGCGGCTTACGGTATGTCCGAGACCTGCCCCTTCCTGACCGTGGCTGACATGATGGCAACTCGCGACCCCAATGCGCCGATCGAGGTGCGGACGGCGACGGGAAAACCCGCGCCGATGGTCCAGATCCGGGTCGTTGACCCCGAGATGAACGATGTGCCGCGCGATGGAAGATCTACCGGAGAGATTGTCGCTCGTGCGCCCTGGCTGACCCGAGGCTATCTGAAGAATGACGAGGGTACACAGGCGCTCTGGCAGGGCGGCTGGCTGCACACCGGCGATGTGGGGCTGTTCGATCAGGGTGGAACCCTGCGGATCACCGACCGATTGAAGGATGTGATCAAGACCGGCGGGGAATGGATTTCCTCGCTGGAACTGGAAAACCTTGCCAGCAGGGTCGAGGGGGTGGCTGAGGCCGCTGCAATCGGCGTGCCGGACCCCAAATGGGGCGAACGCCCGCTGTTGGTCATCGCCTGCACCGATGCCCCGGAGGCAATCGTGACAGCGCTGCGCGCGTCGTTTGCCAGGGCTGTCGCGGACGGGGCGCTGTCAAAATGGGCCGTGCCGGACCGGATCGAGATTGTCGAAGCGCTGCCCAAGACCTCGGTCGGGAAACTGGACAAGAAAGCCCTGAGAACCCGCTACTTTTAGAAAGAACCTCCACCATGAAGGACGTCGTCATCGTTTCGACTGCTCGCACGCCCATAGGCTCTGCTTTCCGGGGGGGCTTCAATAACATCAAGTCACCGACTCTGGCCGGGCACGCGATCTGCGCGGCGGTCGAGAGGTCCGGCATCGATCCTGCCGAGGTTGAGGACGTGGTGATGGGCTCGGTCCTGACGGCGGGCACCGCCGGGCTGAACGTCGCACGACTGGCGGCGCTGGCGGGTGGGTTGCCCGCAACCGCAGCGGCGCAGACCATCGACCGTCAGTGCGCCTCGGGGTTGATGGCCATCGCGACGGCGGCAAAGCAGATCGCGGTCGATGGCATGGGCGTCGTAGTGGCCGGTGGGCAGGAGAATATCTCGGCGGTTCAGGCGCGGTATTTCGACTGGGTCATGGCCGAGAAAGACCCCGCTGTGACCCGGGCGGCTGAGCACGCCTATATGCCGATGCTAATGACGGCCGAGAACGTGGCGCGGCTGCACCGCATCACGCGTGAGGCACAGGACGAATTCGCGGCGCTGTCTCAGGCCCGCACCGCCGCCGCGCAGGCCGCCGGGGCTTTCGATGACGAGATCGTACCGGTCACGGCCACCAAGTTGATCAAGAACCGCGAAACCGGCGAGGTGCGCGAAGAAACCGTCACCCTGACGCGGGACGAGGGCAATCGCCCGGGCACAACGGTGGAAACGCTGGCAAGCCTGAAGCCCGTTGTCGAGGGTGGACTGGTCACCGCGGGCAATGCCAGTCAGTTGTCGGACGGCGCTTCGGCCTGCGTCCTGATGTCGGCGGAAGCGGCCACAAAGCGCGGGCTTTCGCCGCTGGGGGTCTATCGTGGGATGGCCGTCGCCGGTTGCGCCCCGGAGGAAATGGGCATGGGCCCGGTCTATGCCGTGCCGCGGTTGCTGGAGCGGGCCGGGCTGGCGGTCGACGACATCGGGTTGTGGGAACTGAACGAGGCCTTTGCCGCGCAAGCCATTCCCTGCCGTGATCAGTTGGGGATTGACCCCGACAAGCTGAACGTGAACGGGGGCGCGATTTCGGTGGGCCACCCCTACGGGATGACAGGTGCGCGACTGGTCGGCCACGCTCTGATCGAGGGCAAGCGGCGCGGCGTCCGCTACGTTGTTGTCACGATGTGTATCGGCGGCGGAATGGGGGCTGCCGGGTTGTTCGAGGTCTGCTAAGGACCCATAACCTCAGTTATGGCAAAGTCATGAAATCGGTTGTTTGTGCACGCTGCTTGTCCCTCGCAATCTCCAACGAATAGCGGGGCAGCCCGTCATCGGTAATAGGGGAGGAAAGATATGTCCGACATCGACAGCCTGGTACGGCAGTACAAGGCCGGCGCGCTCAGCCGCCGGAGTTTCTTCAAGCGCGCGGGCGCATTCGGCCTGCTGGTGCCGGCGGCAAGCGGTATCCTTGCGATGGCCGGGCCTGCCCGCGCCGAAGAGCCCAAGCGCGGCGGCTGGCTGCGGGTCGCGCAGGGCAACACCGACAACACGCTGGAACCGGTGCGCATGGTCGACACCGATGACGGCATCTATTCGAACTGCGTCTACCAGCGCCTGACCCGTTTCGCGCCGACGCTGGAGGTCGAAGGCGATGCGGCTGAGGAGTGGAGCGTCAACGCCGCCGCCACCGAATGGAGCTTCAAGCTGCGTGGCGGCCTGACCTTCCACAATGGCCAGCCGGTCACCGCTGCCGATGTCGTCGAAAGCCTGTCGCGGCACATCGCCGAGGGCTCCGAATCACCTGCCAAGGCGCTCTTGTCCACTGTCACCGCAATCGAGGCCCCCGACGCCACGACCGTCAAGATCACCCTGTCCTCGGGCAATGCCGACCTGCCGGTGATCATGTCCGACTACCATCTCGCCATCCATCCGGCCGGCCACAGCGACTTTTCGATGGCCATCGGCTCGGGCCCGTTCAAGGTGATGGAATTCATCCCCGGCGAACGTGTGGTCCTTGAGCGGTTCGAGAATTATTACGAAGAAGGCAAGCCCTATCTCGACGGGATCGACTTCATCCCGGTACCCGATGCCAACGCGACGCTCAGCACATTGCTTGCCGGTGATGTGGACGCCATCAGCGACGTTCCCGCCTTCGCGGTTGAGCAATTGGCCAGCAACAACGCCGTGACGCTCTACAACACGCCCACCGGTGCTTTCACCAACATGGTGATGATGGTGGATCGCGCGCCGACCAATGACCCGAACTTCCGCAAGGGCATCAAGCATGCGCTGGACCGCGAACTGGTGCTTCAGCAGGTGTTCAAGGGCATTGGAACGATCTCGGCCGACACGCCTATCGGGCCGACCTACAAATACTGGTGCGAGGATGTGAAGCCTGCCGAATATGATCTCGACAAGGCGAAGTTCTACTTCGACAAGGCGGGCGTCAACGCAATCGACCTCTACACCTCTGAAACCGCTGGCAGCTCGGCCAACGATATTGCGCTGACCTTCCAGCAATCCGCAAAGGGCGCGGCCGACATCAACGTCATCAAGACCCCGTCTGATGGCTTCTGGTCGAACATCTGGATGCAGAAGCCGATGACCATGTCGGGCTGGCAGGCACGTCCGACCGTCGATGCGTTCCTGACCATCGCACACATGAACGGCGGCAGCTGGAACGAAACCATGTGGGGCTCCGAGCAGTTCGACGCCATGATCATCGCTGCTCGCGCAGAGCTGGACGAGGCAAAGCGCGGTCAGATGTATTGCGACATGCTGCACATGATGAACGATGACGGCGGTTTCGTGAACGCGGTCTTCCAGAACCAGCTCGAGGCGACTGCCAAGAACGTGAAGGGCTGGACGCCGCATTCCGTCGGCGGTCTGGGCGGCTTCGGGCAGACGCTGCGTAACGTCTGGCTCGCCTAAGCCGGGATTCTCCCTGTCAGAGGCAACTGCCGACTGACACCTGGCCGCCGGTCCGCCCAGATCGGCGGCCTTTCCTTTCTCTTCCTCACGATAACCGGGGCAAACATGTTCTCGATCTCGCCTTCCACTCGTCTGCGTCCTTCCCCCTTCTACGAGGCGACGCTTGCTGACGGCGTCTGTGCCATGACGACCTACAACCACATGCTCATGCCCACCTCTTATGGTCACCCCGAAGAGGAGTATTGGCGCATCATCAACGGCGTCTCGATGTGGGACGTTGCAGTTGAGCGCCAGGTGCAGTTGAAAGGCCCCGACGCAGGCCGGCTGGCGCAGATCCTTGCGCCCCGTGATCTGTCGAAATGCAAGATCGGGCAGGGCAAGTATGTCCCCCTGTGCAATCACCACGGCGTGTTGATCAACGACCCCATCCTGCTGAAACTGGACGAAGACCGCTATTGGCTGTCCATCGCCGACAGCAACATCTGGTTCTGGGCCGAAGCCATCGCGCGCGAGCGCGGTCTGAATGTCGAGGTGAGCGAGCCGGACGTGTCGCCCCTCGCGGTCCAGGGGCCAAAGGCGGAAACCGTTGTCGCCTCGATCTTTGGCGACTGGGTTCGCGACCTGAAATACTTCTGGTTTCGCGAGGCAGAAATCGGCGGAATCCCCGTGACGGTGGCCCGGTCCGGTTGGTCCAAGCAGGGCGGATTTGAAATCTACCTGATGGATGGTGCCAAGGGCACCGCACTCTGGAACATCGTCAAGGAAGCCGGCAAGCCTCACGGTATCGGTCCCGGCAACCCCAACTGGTGCGAACGTGTCGAAAGCGGGTTGGTCTCGTACGGCGGCGACACGGATGGGAAGACCAATCCGTTCGAGGTTCGGATGGGCAAGTATGTCGATCTTCATGTGCCTGACGACACGATCGGGATCGAGGCCTTGCGCCGCATCGCGGCCGAGGGTCCGAAACGGCATCAATTGGGTGTCGTCTTGGACAATTCGGAACCGGTCAAGGCTGAGTTCACGTGGAATGACATCGACATGGACGGTGCGCGCATTGGCGACATGACCACCTGTGTCTGGTCCTATCGCCTGAAGAAGAACATCGGGTTCGCACTTGTTGCGACGTCGGCCAAACCCGGTGACCGGGTCGTCGTAAGGCGTGCGGCCGGAGCCGTCGAAGGTACACTGTGTGAATTGCCATTCCTCTGAGGGCAACATGACTGTCATCACGGAACCCGCCCGGCAGACGCCGGTCATCCATAATACGGACGTCCTGGTGGTCGGATCAGGCCCCGGGGGGCTTGCCGCAGCTCTTGCGGCAGCGCGGGCCGGGGTCGAGGTTTGTCTGGTGGAACGCTTTGGCTGTTTCGGCGGCAACATTACCGTTGTCGGGGTCGAGGGTTTTGCCTGGTATCGTCACGAGGCCACTGTCGAGGCGGGCGGTATCGGACGCGAATTCGAGGACCGCGCGCGCGACATGGGCGCCGCCGTGCCCGAAAGCCAGTCACTCAGCTACGAGATCGACAGCGAGGGCTTCAAGCTGGTGGCTGACCGGCTGGTCGAGGAAGCGGGCGTCCACGGCATGCTGCACCGCCAGTTCGTGGCCCCCGTGATGGAGGGCGACCGTGTCGCCGGGATCATCGTCGAATCCAAGGCGGGGCGCGAAGCGATCCTGGCCCGTGTCGTGATCGACGCCACCGGCGACGCCGACGTGGCGCACCGTGCCGGTGCACCGACCCACAAGACCCCCGCCGAACACATGCAGGCCGCCAGCGTCATGTTCCACCTGGCGGGTGTGGACAAGGCCGCCTTCATGGCTGAGGTGCGCCGCGACCCACAGACCTACAAGGACTGGTCCACCGGCGAATGGACGGTGGAAACCGACGGCAAAGAGGACGACATGTTCTCTCCCTTCCTCAAGAAACCCTTTGCCAAGGCCATCGAGGCGGGCGTGATCCCGCCGCATTTGAACACCATCTCCGGGACCTGGGGCGCGATGCATGACACGGGCGAACTGACCTACATGAACCTCGTCCACCTGGCGGGGGTGGACGGCACCGACCCCGACAGCCTGACACAGGGCGAAATCGAAGGACGGCGGCAGGCCATGCTGGCCATCGAGGCGCTGCGCCGCTTCATGCCGGGCTGCGGTGGCGTGCGGCTGCGCAACTTTGGCATGTCCATCGGCATCCGCGACACGCGCAAGATCGACGCGGCCTACAACATGACGGAAACCGACGTGCGCCAGCAGGGCCGGTTCGAGGATTCCATCGGCATCTACCCCGAGTTCATTGACGGCTATGGCGTGCTGATCATCCCGACCACCGGGCGTTACATGCAGATCCCCTACCGGGCTATGCTGCCGGGCAAGGTCAAGGGCCTGCTGGTGGCGGGCCGCGCCATTGGCGGCGACCGGATCGCCCATGCGGCAACACGCAACATGGCCTGCTGCGCCGTCGCCGGGCAAGGCGCGGGCGTCGCCGCGGCGCGGGCGGTCAAGGCGGGCTGCGATGTGGCACAGGTGGACATGGCTGGGGTTCAGGCCGAACTGCTCCGCCAGGGCGTGCGGATCGCTTGACCATGGCAGAGCCGATCCGCGAGGTCGAAACCGATGTGCTGGTGGTGGGTGGCGGAACCGCAGGGTTCGCCGCAGCGCTCGCGGCGGCGCGCTCAGGGCTTCGCGTACGGCTGATCGAGGCCGGGCCCAAGATCGGCGGGGTCATGGCCTCCTGTCCTGGCATGCCCTGGGGCGGCGGCTATCCGCTGGGCCACAGCATCGGCGGCATCTTTGCCGAGCTGACGGGCAGGCTATCAGCCATGGCGCCGCCCGCCGCCGAGGTTCGTCCTTGCGCGCTGGAAAACTTCGGCCCTGAGGTTCAATACGACCATGAGGCCGCAACGCTGGTCATGTTCGAAATGATGGATCAGGCGGGCGTGATCCTGCATCTGAACACCTTCTCGGGCCTGCCCGAAATGGCCGGCAAGCGGATCGGCGCGGTATCGGCGCAAGACAGGCTGGGGCAGCTGCGCTTTCTCCCGCGCATGGTGATCGATTGTTCCGGCGATGGCGATCTGTCCGCTCGCGCTGGCGTGCCCCATACTCTGGGAGACGACCGGGGCAACATGATGGCGGTCAGCCTGACCTTTCACATGGTCGGTGCCGATACGCAGGCCGTCTTTGCCGAGGGCGACCCCTACTTCCGCCGCTTCGCCGCACGCGGCATCGCCGAAGGGCGGCTTCACCCCGATTTGCACAAGCTGTATCTGATGCGTGGCTTCCACCCCGGCACCGTGTTCTGCAACACCGTGACCATCCGGGGCGTTGACGGCACCGACCCGGCCGCCGTCGCCCGCGCCACGCAGGAGGGCCGCCGCCGCTGCCATCAGGTGGCGCGCTTTCTGGTCGAGGAGGTGCCCGGCTTCCGGAACGCGCAGATGTGGGGGCTAGGCCCGATGGTTGGCGTGCGTGAAACCCGGCGTCTGCAGGCGCTCTATCGCATCACCGGAGAGGACATCGCCAGGGGGACCCGGTTCGTCGACGGCATCGTCGCCTGCGACAACCCAATCGACGACGTGATGCGCGACAGCGCCGAGATGACCCATGAGGCAGCGGTTGGCCAGGGTAGGTATTACACCATCCCGTTCCGCGCGCTGGTGCCCCAAACTATCGAAAACCTGCTGTTCGCCGGTCGCCTAATCTGTGCCGATCCGGTGGCCTTTGCCTCGGTAAGGGGAATGCCGCAATGCATGGCGATGGGGCAGGCGACGGGCATGGCTGCGGCGATGGCCCTAGCGGAACAATTGCGTGTTCAGGACGTCAGCGGCGAGGCGTTGGCAGAAAACCCGGCGAGGGAAGGGTTTGCAGGTATCGCAGGTCGTAAACTGGGCGGGATGCAGGGATGAGGAGAGTCTTGATTACGGCAGGAGGGTCCGGCATCGGGCATTCGATGGCCGCCGCCTTTGCCGCGACTGGTGCCAATGTCTGGATCGCCGATGCTTCCATCGATGTTCGGTCCAGATGCCCGGGCAACTGGAATGTCGATACGGTTGATGTGCGCAAGCCGGAAGAGATGAAGGCTCTGTTCGACAGGATTGACGAATCCTGGGGCGGGCTGGATGTGCTCTGCGCGAATGCCGGGACTCCGGGGCCGACCGCACTCATTGAGGACCAGCCCTACGCCGAATTCCGGGACTGCCTGGCAGTAAACCTCGATGGTGCGTTTCTCGCGGTGGCCAATGCACTGCCGATGATGAAGCGGCAACGGTCCGGCGTGGTCCTGTTCACCTCGTCAACGGCCGGTCTGTTCGGGTTCCCCTATCGAGCGCCTTATGCGGCCAGCAAATGGGCACTTCACGGATTGATGAAGACCGTTGCGATGGAAGCCGGGGCCTATGGAATCCGCGCCAACGCGATTGCCCCCGGTTGCGTGGAAGGTCCGCGCATAGATGCGGTGATCGAGCGGGAAGCGGCGGCCAAGGGAACAGCTGCCGACCATGTTCGCCGCGCCTACGAGGCCGGCACTTCGCTGCGCCGCTTTGCCAAAGCCGAGGATGTCGCTGCCATGGCCGTTTTTCTGGCCTCGGATGCCGCCCAGGTGATTTCCGGGCAGGTCATCGCCGTCGATGGTCATACGGAAAACCCGGATCCGAAGTTTTGACGTGACAGGGATTCACGTGTCGTTCGGCATGGCCAAGGCAAATCGGGACGAAAACAAGGTGCGTGGTTTTCCCCCGATTGCTGGCGGGTTTCGACCGACTGTCGCGTCCCGGACGTGGGCTTCAGCTGTTGGGCCTCACGCGGGCCGCAGTCTTGTTGGCGAATGCCTCAAGCCGTTCGCGCGCGGCAGGCTGCGTGTTGACGATACCTCCCACGAAAGCTTCGGCATAGGCGGCGTCCATGCCTGACATGTTGTTCATGTGGCTGACGGCCGAACAGATGGCGAAGTTCGTCAGCGGCAGGTTCTGCGCGACCTTTTCCGCCAGTTCCATCGCCTTGGCAAAGCTGCCGCCCGCCTCGGTGATGTATTGCGCCAGACCCAGGTCGACGGCCTTCTGCCCCTGATAGACACGGCCCGTCAGGATCATGTCGATCATGCGGTACTTGCCGATCATGTCCGACACCCGGATTGTCGCGCCGCCGCCGGTAAAGATGCCGCGCTGGCCTTCGGGAAGGGCGAAATAGGTGTCGGGGTCGATCACGCGCACATGGGCGGCGCTGGCCAGTTCCAGACCGCCGCCGACCACCGCGCCCTTGAGCGCGGCGATGATCGGCACGCCGCCATATTCCATCTTGTTGAAGGCCTCGTGCCAGCGCAGGCAGACATGCATGAAGTCATCGGGGCTGCGGTCGGCCTTCCAGTGTTCCACCAGGTCAAGGCCGGCGCAGAAGTGATCGCCCGCGCCTTCCAGCAACACCGCACGGACGCCGGCCATGCGCGCGCCGCTGAAGAAGCGGATCAACTCCTCGATGGTCAGCACATCCAGTGCGTTGCGTTTGTCAGGGCGGTTCAGCGTCACCACATAGAGGCCATTGTCACGCGCGGAAATCGCGAGGCGTTCGTAGGTGTCGGGGTTCACGACGTCATTCATGGGTTGGGTCCTTTCGAGGGATCAATCGGGGAAAGCCGCGTCCAGCAGGCTTTGTGCGCCGTGCAGGATGCGGGTTTGTTCGGCGGCGCATTCGGGCAGGATGTGCTGGGCATAGAACAGCGCGGTGGCGATCTTCTGGGTCAGGAACGCAGTGTCCTGCCCTGCGTCGCGCGCGGTTTGCGCCGCCAGCGCGCCCTTGGCCAGCATCCAGCCCGCCGCCAAGGTGCCGGCCAGCATCAGGAAAGGGACCGAGCCTGCAAAGGCCGCGTCGATGTCCTTGCGGCTGTGCTCCAGCATCCAGTCCAGCGCGGTTTCAAAAGCGCCACGCGCCCGCGCAAGGCTTGCGCCGACCGCTTGGGCCGAGGCGTCGCCGTTTGCCAGCTTTGCCTCGGTTTCCGCAATCCGCACGGCAAGACGGCGGGCGGTTACCCCGCCATCGCGCATGACCTTGCGCCCCAGCAGGTCATTTGCCTGAATGGCCGTGGTGCCCTCGTAGATCGGCAGGATGCGGGCGTCGCGGTAGTGCTGCGCGGCGCCGGTTTCCTCGATGAAGCCCATGCCGCCGTGGATTTGCACGCCCAGTGACGCGACCTCGACCGCCCGTTCCGAACAGAAGGCCTTGACCAGCGGCACCATGAATTCGGCCATGGCGAGCGTTTCCGGATCGTCCCGGTGATGCGCGATATCCAGAAGCCCCGCAGTCGCCGCCGCCATCGCCCGTCCTGCTTCGGTCAGGCTGCGCATCCGCATGAGCATGCGCCGGACATCCGGGTGGTCGATGATCGGGACGGCGTCCTTGTTCTGGCCGTTCACGGGACGGCTCTGAACGCGGCTCCGCGCGTAGGCCAGCGCACGCTGATAGGCCCGCTCGGAGATCGCGATGCCCTGAACACCCACCGAGAAGCGCGCGGCGTTCATCATGATGAACATATGTTCCAGACCGCGGCTTTCCTCGCCGATCAGGAACCCGGTGGCATCGGCGTACTCCAGCACTGCCGTCGGGCTGGCGCGCACACCCAGCTTGTGTTCGATGCTCAGGCAGTTGACCGAGTTCCCGGCCCCTGGCGTCCCGTCCGGTTCCACCAGCCGCTGCGGCACGATGAAAAGGCTCAGCCCCTTCGGCCCGGCTAGCGCATCGGGCGTGCGCGCCAGCACGAGGTGGATTATGTTCTCGGTCAGATCATGGGCGCCGTAGGTGATGAAGATCTTCGTGCCAGAGACGCCATAGGTGCCATCCGCGCGCCGCACCGCCTTTGTCGCCACCCGGCCCAGATCGCTGCCCGCCTGCGGTTCGGTCAGGTTCATCGTGCCGGACCAGTGTCCTGCAATCAGCGGCTTCAGATAGGTCGCTTTCTGTTCGTCGGAGCCGGCCAGCAGCAGCGCCTCGATCGAACCGTCGGTCAGCAACGGGCAAAGACCAAAGCTCATGTCCGCGGCATTCAGCATCTCGGCCGCCGCTGCGCCAACGGCACGCGGCAGCCCGGTGCCGCCATATTCCGCCGGATGGGTGAGCGCCTGCCAGCCCATCTCGACAAACTGGGCATAGGCCCGCACGTCGCCCTCGGGCATGAACACACGGCCTTTGTCGAACCGGGCGCCCAGCGTGTCCGTGACATAGGACAAAGGCGCGATCTTTTCGGCGCAGAACTGGGCATAGCCTTCCAGCGCCGCACCGATGTCCGAGAGGTCGTAGTGGGAATACGTCTCCAGCGCGGAAACCTTCTCCCAGTGGGACAGGTGTTCGATACAGAACATCAGATCTGACACGGGCGGCTGATAGGACAAGCCTGACACTCCGGCGGAAACTATGACTTCTCGTCATCTAGCGGCCGGAATCCTTGCTCATAAGCTCATCTTTTGCCATTTTGCTATCGGATCGCGCCACAAGGGTCTTCGCATGACAAGTCATGACCCAGTTTCCCTGACGACCGTTTCAGCGGGTTTCATTCAGGACTGGCTCGATGCTCTCAAATCTCGATGCACGCCCGACGCGCTGGCCTCCCTATTGGAGCGCTCTGGTCTGCAAACCCGTCCGATGCTGCCCACACAGCGCGTCACGCTCGAAGAAATCACCCGGCTGTATCAACTGGCCGCGCCCGAGACTGGCGATGAAATGATGGGGCTCTGGAGCCGCCCGATCCGGCCCCGCGCCCTGCAACATCTTGTGACCGTTCAGCGTGAGGCGAGCAGCCTGGTCTCGGCCCTCTATCGGTTCTCCACGTTCTGGAACCTGCTTCTCGACGATTTCCGTCTCGATTTGCGGAACGGCCCGGAAGAGGTCGTACTTGCGTTGGTCCCGTGCGCACCTGACGCTCGCCCGCAGCGATTTGGGCACATGCTGATCCTGAAACTGGCGCATGGGCTTTTGTCCTGGCTCGGCGGATCGGAAACGACGGTTAGAGAGGTTCGCTTTGCCTTCGCGCGTCCGGATTTTGCCGCGGACTACGCCGTTGTCTTTCCGTGTTCGGTGAAGTTCGACGCACTGCACACCAGCATCCTGTTCGATCCACGCCAATTCAACCGTCTGATCACCCGCAGTCCAGCCGAGGCATCCGTGTTCCTAAAACGTGCGCCGCTTGACTGGATTTTCACCGCATCTCGCGCGCATTCGAACAGTCTGCGCGTCCGTGCCTTTCTTTACAGCGCGGCATGGCAGAGCTGCCAGCTTCCGGAGGCGGCCCACGCCCTGAACATGACGCCTCGGACGCTGAACCGTCGCCTGAAAGAGGAAGGAACATCCTTTCAGAAAATAAAGGATGCTCTGCGCCGCGACATCGCTATCCGCGCGCTTCAGCAAGGTACGGACAGTATCGAACAGGTCGCCTTTGACATCGGCTTTTCTGCGCCATCGAACTTCCACCGCGCTTTCTACAAGTGGACCAATCGGACACCCGGATCATACCGATTGTAGGGGCGAAGTTCGAAACACCGAAGGCACCACCCATTCCGTAGTAAGCCGCCGGTCGTAAACGACAGAATGGGAGTGCAAGCCGAAGTCCACACCAATGATTACAATATCTTAATGGGTGGAGAACGTTGGATTCCGGGCCCATCCCCTCCGCCACTTGCCCCCGCGAAAGCGTTCTCCCGATCCAGCTGTGGCCGGATTTTTCCGTTGTTTTCGGGGGTTATGCGGGTGGTGCCGAGCACTGGCACCGGCGCCGAGATG
>Ga0169931_10005026_pt1 | contig 20334 bp, 16 predicted proteins | sample Kivu_15m_20L_FD_129675 | JGI IMG/M metagenome (GOLD analysis project Ga0169931, IMG submission 129675) | Freshwater microbial communities from Lake Kivu, Western Province, Rwanda to study Microbial Dark Matter (Phase II) - Kivu_15m_20L... | ecosystem: Environmental > Aquatic > Freshwater > Lake... | reverse complement strand
GCTTTGGGTGGCGGCTCCGTTGACAGGATTGATTGTTCAACCTATCATCGGTTTTTTAAGTGACCGAACCTGGCACCCTCGTTGGGGCCGACGTCGCCCCTATTTCTTTATCGGCGCCGTGCTGAGCTCAATCGCATTGTTCTTGGTGCCCTACTCGCCGAGTCTCATGATCGCCGCAGGATTTTTATGGGTGATGGATGCCTCCATCAATATTTCCATGGAACCTTTTAGAGCACTTGTAGCGGATAAACTTCCGGATAGCCAACGTTCCTATGGTTTTGTTGTGCAAACCTTGATCATTGGCATTGGTACTTGGGTGGCCAGCAACCTGCCCTGGTTTTTGAGTTTCTTGGGATTTGCCAATACCGCGGCTGAAGGGCAATTACCCCCTTCCGTTAAATGGGGCTTTGCCATTGGCGCCATCATTTTTATGATTTCTATCCTATGGACCATTTTCACTACCCAAGAAGAAGCTCCTGCAGATTTAGCCGCTTTTCAGGAAGAGCGTGAGAAGACCAAAGGATTTGTAAATGGTGTAATAGAAATTGGAAAAAGTTTCACCCACATGCCTTCTGTGATGTGGAAATTGGGAGTTGTCCAATTCTTCAGTTGGTTTGCATTTTTTACCATGTGGTCTTATGCCGTGCCCGCGTTAACGGAGCATGTGTATCATGCCCCCATGCCAGCAAAAGGAGATTTGAATTTCGAGGTGGCCTCTGCGGCCTACAACAACGCCGCCAATTGGGTAGGAAGTTCTATGGGCATGTATGGCTTGAGTTCCATGGCCTTTGCACTCCTCTTGACCTTTTATACAGCAAAGCGAAATGTCAACAGAAGAATGGTTCACTTCGCTTCGCTTTTGATTGGAGGCCTTGGTTTTATTTTGTTGATGAGCGCCAATGAAGAATACGCGGGCATCATGAATTTGAGTTTTGCCATGATTGGTATTGCTTGGGGCAGTATTTTGTCCATGCCTTATGCCATTCTATCCAGTTCTGTTCGTCCTGAAAAGATGGGCGTCTCGATGGGGATTTTCAACATGTTCATTGTCATTCCACAAATTGTAGCCGCCTTGGGAGGCATCAACTGGGCGTATAAATTGATTTTTGGAGAGCAAATTATTTTCACCATGATCTTGGCGGGTGCCAGTTTAATCATGGGTAGCTTGTTTTGTTTCATTTTACCCGCCAAAGGCAGTGAAAGTCCGACTCATTGATCATTTGATGGTTGTTTACTGAATATTCATCACTCCACAGGATGGCGATGTCGGAATAAGAATATCCTCATCAACCATTCCTTTTCATCCTTATCTTTGCCGCCGCTATGGCGGTAACGGCTCAATCATTTTTACCCACTTCACACGGAGATTTCGAGGTGCTCACCTTCGCTTCAGACCATGATCTTTATCCGCATGTGGTACTTCGGACCAAAATAATGAACGCCATTCCAGTAATTCGAATTCACTCCGAATGCATGACGGGTGATGTCTTTGGCTCTTTGCGGTGCGATTGTGGTGAGCAGTTGCATGCCTCCATGGAGTATATTCAAAAAAATGGAGGGGCGATAGTGTATTTGCGCCAAGAAGGGCGCGGTATAGGATTGACCGAGAAAATCAAAGCCTATGCTTTACAAGAAAAAGGATTGAATACCATCCAAGCCAATTTGAAATTGGGACACAGTGCAGACGCTCGTGATTACTCCATAGCGGTAGAAATTCTACAATCATTGGGCTGGAACCAAATCCATTTGATGACCAATAATCCAGAAAAAGTTGATCAGCTTCGAGCTGGTGGCATTCAAGTGATAGAGCGCATTCCGGTTGTCATCAAAGCCAACGCTCACAACGCCGATTATTTGCGCACCAAGTCAGATGAGATGGGACATTGGCTGAAAGATGCTTCCCATTAAAAATCTCCGGTACCCGATCCTTTAGGTGTCAATTCCTCACGATCTTCTTCCTGATGGAAATCAGACAGACGCCATCCCACCGATAGGCGTCCACTGGTTTGGAAGGTATGGATCTGTGCAGCGTCAATTAAGCGGCTATCGTACATATACCACGACTGCTGTTGACCTCCTAAACTCAATGATGCATCGATAAAGAAACGCTCTGCGCGGATACCCAAGCCCGCGTGAAATTGCTGAATCGCTTTCATTTGCGCATAGGGAGCACTTTGATAATCCCATCCTGCTCTTAAGCGCAAAGGACCCACCGCTCTGAACTCAGCCCCCAACCTTAATCTTGTACACAAATTACCTTGCTCTTTGATCAATGCATTTTCTGACTGATATCCATACGTATTGTTTCCTGCCCCATCAATATTTCCTTTTCTAAAATCCTGTTGTTCCACATCACAGGCCAACAACCAACGATCTCCCACATTAAATCCAGTATTCAACTGCCATTTTCGCGGAGTTCTAATGTAATAATTCAGCTCATTGATCGGTGAAGAGTATTGATAAGTAGCGCTGGTAAACTGCGTCGTCATGTCGGCAAAGTAATTATCCGTGCAGTAGAAATTCACACCGGAATGATAGGCCATCCCCACTCTAGCCCAAGGGTATCGCTCAGGAATCCAAATGACTCCCCATCTCCATTGAGCGGAAGTACCCTGCATTTCAAGTTCAGTGCTGTATTCCATTAATTGCAAAATCTCTCCAGTGTCTGGAAATTGCTCCTTGTGTATGATCTTCTCAGAGAAAGAAAATGATTGCAAAGACAAACTCATTCCAAGAAACAATTGGTCGCGGTAGTTGGCAGAAAATACGCCACCAAAATCCGTCTTCTTTCCATCCTGAGCTACCAACTGATTTTGCTCCACATTTCCCCCATAATAATTGCTGTAATAAGCGTTGGTGGTTCCTGGCAGCGTATCAATTCCATAGGTCTGCCAAGCCAAACCAGCTGAAAAGGGACGCACACTGTTCAAGTCATTATAATTATAACCCTGCGACTCTACCGCAAAAGCATCCAATCGACTGGTTCCTTGCGTGCTAGCGGAAATATCAAAATTCTTTTGATACATGGATAGCTTACCATGTGAGAGGGCGATGTTGAACATTTTCCAATCTTTGTTTTGAGTGGGATAACTTCTTACCCAGGTAAAATGATCGATCGGAAGCATCACATCAACGTCCGTATTCCTTTGTTCACCCTCGGTTCCGTTAAATCGAGCTTGCTGGGTCCTTGAAATCAATTGAATTCCCAAATCCATTATACTCGTCTTGTACAAACCTATTCCAGCAGGATTAATAAATGCCGCTGACGGATCTGCTCCAATAGCCCCAAAAGCTCCACCCATTCCTTGCGCTCTTGCTGATGGAACAAACATATCGTTGGTCAATCTAAAAACATCCACTTGATTTTGGGCAACCAAACTTTTCATGGACAGGCAAACGACGATGCCTAAAATGGAAAACCTTAATGAAACCATGCGCAACATCAGGGACGCCTTCCTCCTGTTGATCGGGATGGGCTGGATGAAGGACGTGAAACTCCGGATGGAGCGCTGGATCCTCGCGAAGGGCTACTATTGGGTGACTCGAAACCACCCCTTCCTCCATTACTGCCTCGAGCAGGTGATGCATCCATCACTCCGCTATCGGTGGCCTTCACTGCTGCATCCAACACTTTGCCTATGCCACGCCAAACCTTTCCACTTTCTTTGTTGGGGGTTTGTGTTCTGGAGTTCTCATGAATCAACATATCTTTTCTTTCTGTAGAGAAGGATGGTAAGTTCGCCTTTGGTCTATGATGGATCACAGGAGCTCCATTTCCGCTTTGCGTTGCGCCAGAACCAGGTGTCCGTGGAACTTGTGTAGTATTCGTAGGATCTACTGTATTACCAGTATTTCCTTGTCCTCCGATATTATTTCCGTAACCACCATACCAATAAGGACTAGCGCCATAATAATTCCCATAGTAGGGCGCCGTATAAATGGAGTTGCCCCACATCATGCTGTAGTTATTGGCGTAGGGTGAATAACCATAACTGGGATAGGAACCCCAAGGGGACAAACTGTAGCCCAAGGCCAAGGAGTTATTGAGGCCAATTCCGTTGCCCCATGGATAACTCATTCGCCATCCCATGATAGGATCCCACATAGGAGTAATGCCGCCACTTCCAAAATAATTGGATGCTCGATCTTGATTCAATTGGGATGGGTCGTAATAATCCTCTTCACTTGCTGTGGTAGGAGCAGTGCTAGCATCGCTATTCAATTGTCCTGCAGAGAGCACCTCCGGTTTTCCAAACGCTTCCCCCGGTTGCCAGTACGCTTCGTCTACTTCATAACTACCCACCACATGATCCGGTAAACTGCATGCTGTGTAAACCAATTGAACCGCTAAAATCCAAACCGTGTGAATGTTCCAATATTTATTTTTCATGGCCGATTTTATTTGCATTTTTTCCACAATGAATGCTCCGAAGAGATATTTCAAAGGTAAGAAAAAGTTTCTATTTACATTTGTGACCTTAAACAATTTTAACACGGTTTTCAATGGCGGAAAAATTAACGAGCAGAGCAGAGGATTATTCCAAATGGTACAATGAATTGGTGATGATGGCTGATCTCGCGCAACACAGTGATGTCAAGGGATGCATGGTGATCAAACCATACGGATATGCCATTTGGGAAAAGATGAAAGATGCTTTGGATAAAATGTTCAAAGAGACAGGTCATCAAAACGCGTATTTCCCATTGTTTATTCCAAAATCATACTTGAGCAAGGAGGCCTCTCACGTTGAAGGTTTTGCCAAAGAATGCGCCGTGGTGACCCATTACCGACTCAAGACGCAAGATGGTGAGGTGGTTGTGGATCCGGATGCTAAATTAGAAGAAGAGCTCATTGTCCGACCTACCAGCGAAACCATCATCTGGAATACCTATAAAGGTTGGATTCAAAGCTATCGCGATCTTCCCATTTTGATCAATCAATGGGCCAACGTGGTGCGCTGGGAAATGCGCACTCGCCTATTTCTCCGCACTGCTGAATTTCTGTGGCAAGAGGGACACACTGCGCACTCTACCGCACAAGAGGCCATGGAAGAAACAGCCAAAATGCTCGACGTGTACGCCGACTTCGCTGAGAATTGGATGGCCATGCCTGTGATCAAAGGAAAGAAAACAGAGAGCGAGCGTTTTGCCGGAGCGCTGGATACCTTGTGTATCGAGGCTTTGATGCAAGATGGAAAAGCTTTGCAAGCCGGAACTTCGCATTTCTTAGGACAAAATTTCGCTAAAGCATTTGATGTGAAATTTGCCAACAAGGAAGGTGTACAAGATTATGTATGGGCCACTTCATGGGGAGTATCCACCCGTTTGATGGGTGCATTGATCATGACCCATAGCGATGACAAGGGATTGCGATTGCCGCCTATGCTCGCTCCCATTCATGTGGTGATTGTACCCATTTACAAAGGGGCGGAACAAATCGATGTGATTTTGGAGAAGATGAAACCTTTGATGGACGAGTTGAAAGCCAAAGGTATCACGGTAAAATTTGACGGAGATGATACCAAGCGAAGCGGTTGGAAATTTGCTGAATACGAATTGAAAGGCGTGCCCGTAAGAATCGCTGTTGGACAAAGAGATCTAGAAAACAACAGTCTTGAAATTGCCAGAAGAGATACCGGTGAAAAAATGTCCATCTCCATGGATGGCGCTGCCGATCAAATAGATCAACTTTTGAAAGACATTCAATCCTCCATGTTGACCAATGCCCGTCAATTCAGAGATGCGCACATCACACAGGTGGAGAGTTATGAGGAGTTTAAGCAATGGCTAGAGACCAAAGGTGGATTTTTTGCTGCGCACTGGGACGGCACAGCGGCGACGGAGGAAAAGATCAAAAATGAAACCAAAGCAACGATTCGATGCATTCCTTTTGATCAAGTTCAGGAAGAAGGAAAGTGCATGGTAACCGGACAGCCCAGCAAGGGTCGTGTATTATTCGCCAAAGCCTACTAATCAATACCAATATGAAAGCCTCAGAAGCCATCCAACACTTGCTCAAAGAGAAAAGCGTACTGAAACAAGACGTTTATCATCTGACCATCCAAGCGTTCAAAGATTTGAAAAAGGTGCTAGAAGGGTCCATTCAAGAAATACAAACGCAATTTGGTAAAACGGATGCGCGCGTTGAATTTTATTACAAAAACAAGGGCGACCTTCAAGCAGAGATCAAAGTGGCGGGCGATATTTTGGTTTTTCAAATGCACACCAATGTCTTTCAATTGGATCAAGGACATCCGCTTTGGAAAAGTGGCTACTTCATCAATGAAGAGAAAAACAGTTATGTGGGGGTGATCAATATTTACAACTTTTTGTCCGACTCCTTTAAGTACAATCGTGAGCAAGATATTGGGTATTTGATCGGAAGGATCTTCATCAATCGGGAAAAGCACTTCATGGTGCAAGGCAAACGCCAATTGGGATTTTTGTTCAATGACATGATCAATGCCACGTTGGATGAAGCGGCCATGAAATCAGTGATTGAGAGTGCAATTCTGTACACCTTGGATTTTGATATGTATTTACCGCCGTACGAAACCATCCATCAAATCACGGTAGATGACATACAAAGTTTGAATCATGGTATTGCCAATACTACGGGAAAAAGATTTGGTTTTCAATTTGGCATAGAAAACAACAACTTCGGAGAAGGCTAAATCGACCAAATTTTGTAAGTAGGGGTTTGCGGATCTACGCTTTGAATCAAGGCTTCAATATCGCATCTTCCTTCCGACCATTCCCAAATCCAATAAGCGTATCGCTCTTGCAATTGGTGCGCTGGAAAAGCCTGTTGCCTCCACTTATTGAACCAATTGCCCATTACTTCGTCCCTATTTTTTCTGGATTTGAGCACTTTGCTTTGAATGTGCTCCAAGCTCTGCAACAATTTCTTCTGCTCACCCAAAATGAAAGGCGTCAAAGAGGCATCCTCCTTCTGTATTTCCTCCGCCCACTGCTCAAATTGCTGGGTCAACGCAGCCCGCTCATCGCTTGGCGGAAAAGGACTCCATCGACTTTCAAAATACTCTTTCCACTGCTGGTCATTACAAGTCCATTGTTCCAATGACCAACCCGTCTGCTCCCACTTCTTGAGCCACTTACTGGGGATCATCCAACCGCGCTCTCTCAACATTACGATGGGGGCAAATCCCAATTCATGTTTCAACCATGGGGAAAGTTGATCCCAATATCTGCATTCAGAGGGCCCTCCGATGTACATTACATTAGGCAATACAATCTCTTGATACAAAGGGCGCAGCACAACACCAGGGCTAAAGTCTTGGGGAGATAAATCTAGCAGTGAGCGCCAATGGGCCTTACTCTGCGGATCAAAATCAATTCTCTTCCTATCGCCATTGCCCAGATAAAACAAGTTGCCATTTTTTACTTCCACCTCACCTTTGATTACAGCGTGATCACTCATCCATTGAAAAGCAGAATTCTCTTCTATCTCCTTTACCATCCATGGTAGAAAAAGCGACTTTAGCTTTGGATGATCCGGATTTAAAACCACCAACTCTGTCTCTTTAAAAACAGATAGAATCAATCTTTGAAACGCGTTGGAGATGGTGGATTCCTGCTCATAGATTTCCATGACGCTGTCCGGAATAGAAAACTCAGGAAAATCAGCATTCCACTTTTTGAAAGCCAAAACAACGTCATCCGTTGACATTCTACCCACCGCTCCCTTTTGGGTGGTATTAAAAGACAACGATGAAGACTCTTGATGCAATTGAGCTATTTCAATCCAATCATGATCCTCTGAGGCCATCCAAAAGACGGGGACAAAATGAAAATCGTTCATTCTTTTATTCCAAAATCTAGCTTGCTGTATAACAGAAGCGATTTTATGAAGAATCATCCAAGGTCCCCCAGCGGTAACCAACTGTTGTCCAGTAGTGATCGTAACCGTATTTTCACGCAATAAAAGCTCAATATTCTCAAGCGATTGCTGAGACAATGAGAAAGTTTGTGATTGCTCCATCAGCACCGAGTGAAGCATTTGCCTGCTTTGCAGAGGAAAACTAAGGCGTTTGGAGCACATGGACTGAATATCTCGTTGCTCCACTTCTTTAAATGAGAAAGAAGGCAAAACCTTCTGCAAAGGAATCTCAGACCAAATTTTCACGAAGCAAAAGTAATGATTAACGAATCAGAAAGACATTTCCCGTGCATTTCTTGGCATCGCCATCGGGATTCAAATAGGTCAACTGCCAGTAGTAAATATCTTCTTCCATGATGCTTCCCTGGTATTTTCCATCCCATCCAATGGTGGCATCTTGGCTTTGAAATATTACCTCTCCCCAACGATTATAAAGCTCCAAATTCCAACCTAAAACCCCCTCTTGCATTTCCATGAAAACATCGTTCTTGCCATCATCGTTGGGGGTAAAAGAGTTTGGAACATATACCGTTTCCTTTCCTTCAATCACATTATGGATAGGCACTGGCATTCCATCACTGATCCATGGAACCCGCATAATATGATTTTCATTGATTTCCCAAAACCGAACGGCATCGAAAAAATAATAAGCCACTTGAGCACCCGCAACTTGTGATTTTAGCAAACTTTTGACATCTGTTTCCCCAAAAACACCAATGGTAATGAACTTGGAAGCTTCGGTAGCAACGAAAGAGATATTGGCCTCACGCCACTCCTCTGAATACAAAGAGTTTTCAAATACAAATTGGGCATTTTCCACAATCGCATCTGCCCCGATTTGTGTAGGGAATTGATCAGAACAAAAGACACCTAGGTTGCTCACCGATAGTCCGGACGGTGAAACCGCTGTTTTCTTTCCATTGGTCCATGAAAATTGCAAATGATAGCTCCTACCCACCACTAAATTCTCTGATAATTCAAAACACAAATATTCTTGTTTGGGAGTATCCGTATTGTCCGCAACGTGCAATCCTACTACCCCTTGGCCATTTTTAGGGGAAACAATCGCATATGCTGTCTCTGGCAAATCAGCTTCAGCATTGGCCGCGGTATGAAAGAAATCGGGATTGGCAAGGGCTTGGTCGCCAGTGCTCGGGTTGAGCAAACCATTGACTAAAAACCACTGACCTAATTGATTGGGGATACCTTGACAAAGTTCGAAATCATTGCGCAAGAGTTGAGACGTTGCATTAAAAAACAACGGAAGAAAACAGCCCGTTAACAATTTCTTCATACTCATCTCGCACGAATATAGGGATTATTATTGAACTTCCACGCCCAACCCAAAGAAATCCAAAAATTGGGCAATCTGGTAACCACCAAACCCTGTCTCATAGGAAGATTAGGCCAAACTCCATTAAAATTCAGGTAAATACTATTTCTACTTGAAAAAGCTCGATCCACCTGCAACATCAACATAGGCACATTTCTCCATTGACTGAAGCCTTTTTCCTGATTAATTCTCACCAACTCGTCTTCCACCCATGCAAATTCCAAATCAGGCAATACCGACCTTTGCACTAAAACGCCCATACCTATATGGAATCGCCAAATTTCCGATCGTGATTCTTTGACGTAACGCAATAAGACGGGAAATTGCAACATTGATACTTTGCGCCTATTCACTTGAATCGGAGAAATAAGGGTGTCCAACTCATACAGATCATTCCCCACAGGTTGTTGAATGATAACTTGCGCATTTTGATTGACAATATTTAATTGATAAGGCAATTGTCCTTCTGCCAATGCAACCGATTTACCCGATAAAGTGGCGTAATGATATTCGGAATAATTTAAGCCTAATCCGATACCAATATTATTGGTCAACATGGCACAAGTACTCATGGAAAGGCCTGTTTGCCATCCCTGATTGCGGAAACTTGGGTCGCGAGATGAAAGAAGCTCTTTGCCTGAAGAAATGCCATACGGTTTTGAGTGAAAACCTGCCATTCCACCGATGGCATGATGCCAAATAATGGTGGGCGGGAGTGATTTAAAATCTTGCGCCCAATGATCAATCTCATCAGGAGATAAAGGTTGTAAACTGTCTTGATCAATCTCAACGGTCCAACCATCCAAAATTAAGGTATCCTTTACCCAAAAAGCAAAAATAGGATGGATAAAAAAAAGGAAAAAGCCAATGAAAACCAGTTTTTTCATCGGAGCTCGTGCCGTTATGGTTGGACGACTTTAACCGGTATCTTTTTCTTTTTTTCTTTTTTTGTAGCCGCTAACTTCACCTCTTCTATTTTCTCTGGCGTTTTTTCTTCCGCACTCGGTAATATGGATGCTTTGGTCGGCACTGTGGTATTTTCGTTGGTAACGAATTGCGTTGAATTGGAAATATCCGTGATTGGCTCAACCGTGATGGTTGGGGTGGCCGTTGATTCCGCTGAAATACGTGAGCTATTTTTCATCCCCTTTTTCACAGCACTTTTTGCGGGTACTGCTGCCTGAATAGCAGTGGTTTGCTTTTCGATAACCGGTAATGCCAGATCAGAAGGAGTGGTGTTGACTGGCACCATGGTATTGATTGGAGCATTGGCAGTGACGGATGCTTCATGCCGAGCGTTCAAAAAGAAAACAGAAGCGGCTATTAGTATCAAACCCACGTACCATACGTTCAATGAATACCATTGAAAGGCAAAGAAACGTCTGCGCTTGGCCGTGGCAATGGCGCTTTGCATGACATGCTCCGGTGCATCCACCTGATGGCTACCGATGGCTTCAAAAATTTTATTCTCTTTCATACTTCCTCTCATTTTATTATCGACACGTGACTCAATTGATTCAACTCATTCTGCAAATGCAACTTGGCGCGGGATAACTGGGATTTAGAGGTATTGATGTCTATTTTCAATAACTCCGCAATCTCCTTGTGCTTGTATCCCTCGATGCAATACATATTAAAAACTGTTCTATAACCAAATGGCAATGCTTCAATGCACTTGAGCATATCTTCCATGGTATAATCGCCATCAAAGCCAAATGCTTCATCTGGTAATTGCGCAATTCCCTCATCAATATCTTTCTCCAATTGCTTCTTCAATGCTTTGCGATAGTAGGTAATGCTCGTGTTCACCGCAATTCTTTTCAACCAACCTTCAAAGCTGCCATCGAAATGGTAGGTATGAATGTGCGTGTACACTTTGACAAAAACCTCTTGCAAGATATCCTCTGCCTCCATTCTGTTTTTGGAATAGCGAAGACAAATGGCGAACAAAGTTCCTGAGAATTTCTTATACAATTTCTCCTGGGCTCCTCTTTGGCCTTTGACGCAACCAGTTATAATATCTTTAAAGGGATCCATGGGTTCTTACTACTAAACTACAACAAAACCCTTTTGGTTGCACCTATTACATAAATTTTCCGATGGCTTCTCCCTTATTTTTGGTTAGCAAGCGATAATCCAAGAAATAAATCAACCTCACACTGGTATTACCCGCAATGGGAATGTCATTGACGGTGTTGTTCATGTCGTCCCAAAGTCCGCTTGGAATCTGATTATCCTCGCTTGTCTGGTCCCATTTATATCCCACGATGCAATAACTGCCTGGAGTGAAATTCCAGCGGAAAAAGCAATCAATGGTGAAGGTGTTAAAGTTTCGATTGACCGATGCAGACGGCTGATAAGGCGATTTCAGCAACTCACCTGCCTCATCCAATTCAAAAAACTCGTGATACCGCGAGTAGCCCCAGTAATGGCGAAAACGACAATTGATGGACATCAAAGGATTGATCGCACAATTAACGGTAAGCACGTTGGTATGGGAAATCACATCGCGTCTTCCAAAAATGGGGACTTCCGGCTTAAATTCTTTATCAAAATTGGAAAATCCAACATCATTGAAATGTTGCTGCAAACTGTAAACGTAAATCAACATCCAATGATCATTGATCCGATATCGAGGAGAAAATCGTGCATTGATGATTTCCCTGGCCACATTTTCAAATTTTCCGTAACGCCCTCCCACGTCGATGGCCAGCTGTTTGCGATAATCAGTAGAGATCCAACCTCCTACTTCTATATGCCTGAAATCCCTGAATTTCATTCCCCATACACGTGGTTCAAAATAATCTACTCCCCGAATTGGTTCTCCATGAACAGAAATGTTATACGTGGTAAAATGCTTGGTGTTGAGTCCCAGCTCAGCATCCATCTCCAATCGAGTAAACGCCATTGGATTGTACAAAGATTCACGCGCAATATCCAAAGACGACCACATGCGATTGAAAGGGCCAAAAGGTTGATATAAATTATAGGCCAAGGAAACGAATTGTGAGAATGAATTATTGGCCTGCAAAAACCCCATGTCATTGGGATCATAGGTATCGCTTTCCATGTAATAGCCAACCTTGCCTAAAAAATTCCCGCGAATCTTGTTCACAGAAGTCCCTTGAGCGAAACCATTTTGTACAAAGCTATTGTTAGCAAAAGCTTGCCGGCCGGCCAAATGAGAAAAAGCTCCATTGGAGGAAATGGAAAACTGATTTTCCTTGTCTTTGATTTCCATACTATATCCACTCACGTTGGCATCATAGGCACTGCCCACTCGAGTGACATTGGTATTGGTAAAATTAAAGAAACTATTGTTTTTGAGATTTTGATCCAGTACCAAGACATTGTAATTGGCCAATGGCTGAGTTTGTACATGTCTCTTTTCGCCAACCTCATTCTCAAAAGTGGCAAAAGTGGGAGCCGTCACTGAGTTCATCACTCCAATCCCCAAATTGCCTTTGGTACGACCCGAAATCTTCACCGAATTGATGATTTGAGACTGCATTGGGTTGCTCACCAATCGCTCATCTTCCTTCATTTGATTCGAAGCGCCGTAAACACCAATGGGAGATCCACCAATTCTTCTTGAATAAAAAATACCCGTCTTATTAAAGAGCTCCGTGCCCTCCATAAAAAATTGTCGGTTATCCTGGAACTGAATTTCAAAAGGAGTCAAATTGAGAATTAACTGATCGCTGATGGTTTGACCAAAATCGGGAATCAACGTAGCATCCAAGGTAAAAGCATCGCCCAGACCCAGTTTGAGATCGAGACCGACATTGTAAGAAAAATTGCTGCCCGATGCTCCAAAGTTGTAATAACCTGAGGTGTAGGGAAAGAAGAAAATCCTTTTTGGAGGCTGCACGTGTTCCACTCCTTTGAGGAGACCCATTTGCACCAAATCACCAGGGCCATTCGGATCCACTGGGTTCCACGTACCGATCACGCGGTGTCGTCTAATTTCTCTACCAAAATTGATATCCCATTGTTGAATAGGAATATCAGGAAAACGAATCGCTGCAAACGGAATCTTAAACTCTGCACACCATCCATCATTTACAATTTTTGTTTTACAATCCCAAACGGCATTCCAGGAAACGTCTGGATCTTCTGTTCCCAACATCTTTCCATCCCACTGCTCACCGTTGGGGGAAATGGCAAACATGAGCCCATTGATACCATCTTGGTAACAATTGATGATGATGGAACACCAATCGCTGTTACCCTCTGTATCCCTGCCTGAAAGTTGTTTTAAAATACTATCCGGCGCATTGTCTTTGCAATAAAATCCTACATACAATGCCTCTTGCGTGTACAACACCTTTACCTCTGTTGCTTGCGGCATCTTCAAACCGGGCTGAGGCAATTGAGTAACAAAATCCCCTGCAATGGCCGCGTTCGTCCAACAACTATCATTCAAAAAACCATCCAACTTGGGCGGAGAAACAATGCGACGTGCCTGAAGCTCTTTGTGCACCATTTGTTGCCCAAATGTTACAAAAGATAAAAACTGTAAAACAAGTAGGCCGGTCAGTTGTTTTTTCATCGGGCACAAAAATATACTGCCTACTTTTGCACGCGATGAAAAATCTCACAATTCTTTGGAGTATTCTCCTCCTGACCTTTTCCTCTTCCCTTTGGGGACAAAACTCCGATAAATTCACCATCAGCGGTGAAGTGAGGGACTCCACTTCCGGCGAAACCATTGTCGGAGCGGTGGTGCAAGTGGTAGAATTGAAAAAGGGCATCACCACCAACGCCTTTGGCTTTTACAGCCTCACTGCTCCAAAAGGAAGTTATACGCTTAAAATTAGCTTCATTGGCTATCGCGAATTTGTGACGACAGTAAATCTCACCAAGGATACCCGTATTGATGTTACATTATCCGATAGCAAAGGCATCACTGGTAAGGAACTAGTGATTGAAGCAGAGCGCAAAAGAAATACAGAAAGCACCGACATGGGAAGGATTGAGATTCCCATTGAACAGATCAAAAAATTACCGGTTGTTTTTGGGGAAGTAGATATTTTGAAAACCATCGCATTGCTGCCAGGAGTGCAAAGCGCTGGTGAGGGCAATACTGGATTCTATGTACGAGGAGGAGGAATTGACCAGAATCTCATTTTGTTAGATAATACAACCGTTTACAATGCCTCGCACTTGTTTGGATTCTTCTCTGTATTCAATGCAGATGCTATCAAAAATTTGGAATTGTACAAAGGCGGTGTGCCGTCCTCCTACGGCGGAAGACTTTCCTCTGTGCTCGACATCGGGATGCGCGACGGGAATTACAAGACTTTTCACGGTACGGGTGGCATTGGCAACATCGCCTCTCGATTTACCGTTGAAGGTCCCATCAAAAAAGACACGTCCTCGTTCATCATTTCCGGCAGAAGAACCTATATCGACGTGTTGGCCAAACCACTTATCGACCGCTATCCCAATATCCAGGGAACCGGCTACTTTTTTTATGATTTGAATAGTAAATTCAATTACAAATTTTCTCCCAAAGACTGGATTTCCTTGAGTGCATACTTGGGAAGAGATGTATTTAGCTTCAACAGCGCCAATGCTGGTTTTTCCACCAAAATACCATGGGGCAATACCACCGCTACATTGCGATGGAACCACATCTTTTCTCCTAAACTATTCATGAACACCATTGCATCGTTTACAGATTATACTTTCACTTTTCAAGGCGGAACGGATCAATTCACATTTGGACTCAAGAGTGGAATACGTGACTACGGAGGAAAGGTACAATGGAATTATTTCCCTAATCCCAACCACAATGTGAAGTGGGGCGTGGACTATGTGTACCATGTCTTCACTCCCAATAACACTTACGCCAGAAGTGGAGACACCACCTTTGATTTGGACAACAAGACACGTTTGAACTCTCATGAGAGCGCCATCTATGTTCAAGACGAGTGGGACATCAACGAGAAAATCAAGGTGAATATCGGCCTTAGGGAGAGTTATTTCATCCATACCGGAACTTTTGACCGTTACATCAAACCCGAAAACACGGGTCTCGGTGGATCGAGCGTTACCACTGTGATTCATTACGGAAAAGGCGAAAAGGTGGCGGACTATTTTGGTTTCGAGCCACGCGTCAGCGGACGATATCTTTTCAGAGATGGCAGCAGCTTCAAAGCCGGATACATGAGGAATTACCAATATATCCATCTCAACAGCTTCTCCCCTACTTCCCTTCCTACCGATGTATGGTTACCCAGCACAGATCGACTGAAACCGCAGCATGCCAATCAATACAGCATAGGATACTTTAAAAATCTTGCACAAGATCAATGGGAATCCAGTGTTGAACTATATTACAAAGACATGTACAACATCAGTGAGTACAAAGAAGGGGCTGATCCATCTCAAACGGTCAACGATAACATCGATAATCTGCTTTGGTTTGGCAAAGGCTGGAGTTATGGAGCAGAGTTTTTCTTGAAAAAGCGTTCAGGCAAACTCAATGGATGGATCGGTTACACTTGGGCTAAAACCACCCGACAATTCAAAGAGATCAACAATGGCAATCCCTTTCCATCGCGCTGGGACCGCCGTCATGATTTGAATTTTGTCTGCAATTATCAGCTCAACCGCCGCATGGACATTGGATTTGTATTTGTGTATGCGACGGGCAATGCCATTACCCTTCCTCTGGCGCGTTATTTCTTTGAGGGCAATGTGATTGATGTATATGGCGATCGCAACAGTTTCCGCATGGCGCCTTATCACCGCGCAGACATCTCCTTCAATGTCGTGTCAAAAAAGACCATTGCTCGTGAAGATGCGCAGAAGAAAGGTGAACGCCAATCGCCCCGACTTTTTAGAAGCTCGTGGAACTTTTCCATCTATAATTTATACAATCGAAGAAATCCTTATTTCATTTATTTCGAGAACACGGGAGACATCACGAGTGGCACTTTCCAAACCCAAGCCAAACAGGTAAGTTTATTCCCTATCCTGCCCAGCGTTACTTGGAATTTTGAATTTTAAGACAACATGAAGGAACTTGCCTATTTGAATCAATACCTCTGGAAATACAGAGGGCGGGTTTTTATGGGATTCCTTTTTATTGTGCTTACCAACGTCTTCAATGTGTACGCCCCTCAACTCATTGGCGATGGAATTGATTTTGTCTTCAATATTGTTTCCACTCAAACACAATGGAAATCACAGCCCACCGCCATCCCTCTGCCTGAAAGCATTCAGCTCATGGATTCAATGACCGGTTGGGGCGACGCTATCACCTTAGATCCACAAAACGCGGGCGATTGGGCATTCACCATTGGCTTGATTTTATCAGTGGGCTATTTGGTGGTGTTCCTCATTAAAGGAGTTTTTCTTTTCTACCAACGACAGAGCATCATTGTGATGTCGCGTCATATTGAATATGATTTGAAGAATGAAATTTACCATCAATATCAAGCGTTGGACAGTGAATTCTATCGCCGCAATCGAACCGGCGATTTGATGAATCGGATCAGTGAGGATGTTTCTCGTGTGCGGATGTACTTGGGCCCTGCCGTGATGTACACCATCAATCTGGTGGTACTTATTATTTTATGCGCCGTAGTGATGTGGAACATCAACCCCACCCTCACCTTATACACTTTAGGTCCCTTGCCCTTGATGACCTTTGGGATTTTTTATGTCAGTGCAGTGATCAATCGACGCACAGAAAAAGTGCAACGCCAACAAAGTACTCTCTCCACCATGGTGCAAGAGGCTTTTAGCGGGATCCGCGTGATCAAGACATTTAGAAGAGAACAGTATTTGGCCGACAGTTTTAAAAAAGAAAGCGACCAATACAAGCAACACCAAATGGAGTTGGTGAAAGCGGACGCTTTGTTCATGCCGGTCATCAGCATTCTAGTAGGGCTTAGCACCATCCTCACCATCTACATTGGAGCCAAAGAGGTAGCGGCTGGTAATATCAGCATTGGCACTATTGTTCAATTTGTATTTTATGTCAACCAACTCACCTGGCCTTTTGCCAGCGTTGGTTGGGTAACCAGCTTGGTGAGAAAAGCAGAGGCCAGTCAAGGACGAATCAATGAGTTTTTAAAAACCACGCCCACCATCCAATCTTTCAATGGAGCAAAGCCGGTGTTAAAGGGGGATATTCATTTTGACCATGTTCATTTTACCTATGCCGATACCCAAATTCAAGCGCTCAAGGATATTCATTTCCACCTACCGGCTGGAAAATCATTGGGCATTATCGGAAGAACAGGCAGTGGAAAATCTACATTGGCCCAATTGCTCACGCGGACCTTTGATCCCACCCAAGGCAAGATCACCATGGATGGCCATCCGCTGCCTCAATTGGATGTAAAGCATTATCGACAACACATTGGGTATGTGCCTCAAGATGTGTTTTTGTTTTCCGACACCATCGCCAGCAATATTGGATTCGGTTGTACAGCAGCCTCCGCCGAAGCCATTGAACAGGCAGCCAAGGATGCGGCGATCTGGGAGGATGTTCAAGGGTTTCCACAAAAGATGGAAACCATTTTGGGGGAGCGGGGTATCAATTTAAGTGGAGGTCAAAAACAACGAGTGTCCATTGCCAGGGCCATTATACAAAATCCACCGATTTTGCTTTTGGATGATTGCTTGTCGGCGGTGGATAATGCCACAGAAGAAAAAATCCTTCAAGGCATTGAAAGACGCATCCAATCCAGCACTGCCGTTATTATCGCGCATCGTGTTTCCACAGTTATGCATTGTGATTATATCATGGTATTGGATGAGGGGAAGATGGTTCAATGGGGAAACCATGACGACTTGATAAAGGAAAAGGGTGTTTATGCTACCTTGTTTGAATTGCAAAACGATCCCAACTCTTAGCAAAGGGTAGATTCATTTCCATCCATGGAATTCCATTGAATAATTGAAATGACCTCTATGATGGGGGGAATTGAGTAAACTCAAATCCGCCTATCATCCCTTTTCGCCAGCGTGTGATGTGATGTTGGAAGCTCGGTATCTGCCTTTGCTCCCTGCTATTTTAGAATATGCGCAAAGGCACGAGTTTCCGACCACAAAACGCTCACAAAATCCTTGTATCTTAGCGGCCATCATGATGGTCCATCTTTTTACACTGCATTCCCAAGCGCGATGGGATTTTGTTCTTAAAACATTACTCGCTTGGGTTGTGTTGACCGCCATGGCCTGGATCCCTGTGGGATTGATTCCCGGCACTGCCCTTCCCTATGCCTGGGCTGGAGTGGTGATGATCGGATTGTGGATGGGCATGCGCGTGGGCATCGCCGCCTTGCTTTTGCATCAATTGGGATTTACTTTGTATCAATGCTCCCTCCACCCGTTGTCTTTTGATACCACTTCTTGGGTATTGTCTTTGGGATTAGGAGTAAAAATCACAGAGTGGATCACGGTACTGCTGATGGGGCTACTTTCTACTTGGAAAGAAATTACCAAACCCTGGTGGACGTATTTGGTAGCCACATTGGGATTGACCCTTTTGCATGTAGGCGGAGGACTATGGATGCATGCGCAAAACATCACGTTGGGTGTGCAATGGTTGAAAAACCATTACAGCGCCATCTTTATCCTCGCCGCCTTGATATTGATGTTAACGCAATTGCTGCGTCGATTATTTACCGGAAGAGAACAATTTTATTCGCATTGATATGGACACATTGATTACTTCACACACCCAAGATGGCATCACCACCATCACCCTCAACAGAGCCGATAAGTTCAACAGTTTTAATCGCCCCATGGCGGCTGCCTTCAATGCGGCGCTGCAAGCGGCCAGTGCCGATCCATCGGTGAGATGTGTGGTGATTACGGGCAATGGCAAAGCGTTTTGTGCAGGACAAGACTTGCAAGAGGCCGTTGATCCCCAAGGGCCCGGCTTGAGAAAAATCATTGAAGAAGGATACAATCCCTCGATCCTGCATATCACCCAGATGGAGAAGCCGGTAATTGCGGCGGTCAATGGAGTGGCAGCGGGTGCAGGTGCCAACATTGCGTTGGCTTGTGACTTTATCATCGCCAAAGAGTCCGCCTCTTTTATCCAAGCGTTTTCAAAAATTGGATTGATTCCTGACAGCGGTGGCACTTATTTTCTACCCCGTTTGGTGGGTTATCAGCGCGCCATGGCACAGATGATGTTGGGCGAAAAAGTCAGTGCCACAGAGGCGCAACAGATGGGGATGATCTACAAAGCAGTGGTGGATGAGACGTTTGATCAGGCAGTGCAGCAATTGGCGCAGCAGTTGTCTTCTATGCCCACAAGAGGATTGGCCTTGACCAAGAAGGCACTGCAGCAGAGCATGACCAGCACCTTGCCACAGCAATTGGAGCATGAGTTGGCGGGACAGTTATTGGCGGGAGCTACAGCGGATCACCGAGAGGGAGTGCAGGCATTTCTAGAAAAACGACAACCCACATTTACCGGACAATAGAGATGCATTGGATTGCCGTTACAGAATCGCTTCCGGCTGATCAGCAACGCGTGTTGGTGTTGATACCGGGCAATGTCATTCATCTACCCGGTAAAACCGGAGAGACCGAGTTGCGAGAGGTATTGTTGATGCGCTTTTGCAAAGATTTTTATCCGTTGGACAGCGAGAAAGCCCAGCGCCACGGCCCCCATTTTTGGGCGGGCGAGGGCAACAGCAATCGCTTTTTCAGTGATGTCACGCATTGGATGCCACTGCCGGAGGGGCAAGGATAGCGGAATCTAGAGACAAGGGGACAACAGATTGCTGCGCAATCTTGGGACAAGGGTACAAGGGGACAAAAGAACATCTCCCCTTCTGGCGAAGCAGACGCGTCAGTCATTTCAAATCGAAATCCTCTATTCTCTGCGTGCTTTGCGCATTCTTCGCGTGCTTTGCGCGAGTGGTTTTAAAGTTTTGAAAAATGCGCTTACCAGACTAACAACAAAAATGATTTTTTTTTCGGACCTCATCCGGCTATCCGTTCCAAGCTTTGTGCTCCGCACAAAGGCTTTCCACTACTATCCGGGGTATGGCGATGGTGATACCAGCAACGATTGTTAATCGGAGATCCTTCAAAAACCGAAATAGAAATCCAATTTATTTCG
>Ga0169931_10005025_pt1 | contig 20334 bp, 16 predicted proteins | sample Kivu_15m_20L_FD_129675 | JGI IMG/M metagenome (GOLD analysis project Ga0169931, IMG submission 129675) | Freshwater microbial communities from Lake Kivu, Western Province, Rwanda to study Microbial Dark Matter (Phase II) - Kivu_15m_20L... | ecosystem: Environmental > Aquatic > Freshwater > Lake... | reverse complement strand
GGAGTTGGAATGGTGATCGGATTGGTCATCTATGCTTTGGGACAGAAGCACTTGGCGCCGGATACTTTGTCGGTAGCTAAGGCTGCTGCAAAGGAAGACTCCTCTGCAGTTACTCAGCAAAAACTGAGTTCGGATGAGTGGAAGCGAGTTTGGGCATTGGTTGCGATCTGCGCTTTGAACGTCGTTTTCTGGGCAGTTTATGAGCAACAAGGAAACACAATGCAGACCTGGGCCGATGAGCGAACTCAGTGGCCAGTGCTCTTTGGATGGGAGATGCCTGCAACCTGGTTCCAGTCGTTCAACCCTCTTTTCATCTTCATGCTTGCCCCCCTCCTGGATCTGTTCTGGGCTTGGCAAGCACGGGCAGGTAAAGAGCCAACCAGTGTTGGCAAAATGGCCATCGGATCCACCATCCTGGGCTTGTCCTTCATCGTCATGGTGATTGGGGCGAATGTAATGGGTGAAGAAAAAGGAAGCTGGTTCTGGCCAGTGTTCTGCACGCTCCTTCTTACTGTCGGAGAGCTCTATCTTTCTCCGATCAGTCTCTCTTTGGTAACTAAAGTATCCCCTGCTCGGATCGTGTCTCTGATGATGGGCTTCATGTTCCTTTCAAGTTTTGCGGGGAACATCTTGTCGGGTTACATCGGTATCTTGTTTGAAGAGAAGATCTTCTCAGCTGAGCAATTTTTCTGGTTCCTGACTCTTTTGGGAGTGATCACGGGGCTTGCGATGTTTGCCTTTAAGAAGCCACTCAATCGCGTGATCTCCGGAGTGAAAGAGTCCGCTGCGAGCTAGTCGAAAGCCACTCTTTGATTTTGATTCTTCGTAGGTAATGAGAAGGCTCATTTTGTAAGATTCCGAAAAAAGGAACTGCAAAGTGGGCCTTTTGCTTTCAGCTTTTCCTGATTTTGGACTTACGAATCGGTCCTTTTGGTTTAGCTCTTTCAGAGGGAGCGTCATCAGGGAGTTCAATTTCGAGGTCAAACTTTTCAGACTCATCACCGTTGCTCTTTGGAGCGTTACCCTTGAGTTGCTCGGCTGTTTCCTCTAATTGTTCGACGATTTTCTCGGTTCCTTGATCGACAGTTTTGTCCAAAGCGACTCCGAGGAGGCGGGCTGCTTGTTTACCCATTGGGTGGGATGCAATTTTGCTAGCATTCTTCTGAATAAACGTTCGGGCCTGCTGGGAGGTCAGGAGCTTTTTGCCTTGGGCTTTAACGGAGGCACTGACACCCTCTACTCCGAGTGTGACGTTTCCGAGGGTCACATCGATGAGTGCATTCATCCCCACTTGTTCCCAATCCACTTTTCCAGCTTCGCGTGCATGACTATAGGACTGATCAAACGCATTCATTACAGTTGTGTAGGCGATTCCACACTGTGGGTTTCCACCACATTTAAGGGTAGCGAGCCCGCTTCCGATCTGGAAGCTCGTCTGCTTGACGCCCTCATTGATTCGAATGGCAGTGGTGAGAATTCCATCAAGTTTTTCGCGATCCTCGTAGGATTGGTCCAAGACCCTACGGGCTTGCTGGGCTGTTTTTGTGAATTCTTGATAATGACCAAGAAATTGAGATGGATCGCGGATCTGGGCGAGCTTTCCGCTCTCAAGTTGGAGTTCAAGCTGTTGAATTAAGCTGTCATATTTGCTCAGCAGTGATTTGTCAGACAGCCAGCGACTTTTTTGCTCATCTCTGCCGCGTCTCAGTTCCTTGAGTAGGGTTTCTGTAGTCGACTGTAGATTGTGAGAGGCATTCTTCATGCCTTGGGGTGAGTCTTTCCGAACCAGAAAGGTGGTCTCGTGAGGACTGAGAGCGCGCATCGCCTCAAAAGCGAGAAGCGTCCTTTTGATCTCATCATATTTTTGCGGGCTCTCCTTTTTGACTTGCGAAAGGTATTGATCAAATTGAGTCAGAGGAACGAGGGGCATAAAATAAAGAATTCTTGAGAACTCTCGTGCGCTGATACTTCCTTTGAGTAATCCCTTGATGAGAGCCTCGGGCGCAGGAATTTGACTTGTACGCGAGAGGGATTGGGTGCGGTGCGTGAGGCTCTTTGTGGGTTTCTCACAGGCAGGATTCCCGCTTAGACTTTTCATTACTGTTTCGGTCTCGTCGAGACTTTGGATGACTGAGCCTTCGAGAGCCAACAGAATCGTTTTTCTTTCTGAGATACTCGAAAGTAGTTTTTGCGTGAGAGCCTGTTTTTTGTCGAACTCGGTACGTGCTTTCTTTAAGGCTGCCCGATCTTCTTGGGTTTTTGCACGATTGGAGATTCCGGCAAGCGCGATCTCTAGATTGTTGATCGCGTAGAGCAGTTTGCCTTCGAGCTTCTCGAGTTGATGGATGTCTAAGTTTTGTGGATCTTTAGCGAGATGAATACCTAGCGTACGGGACCAGGCCTGGAAAGGCGTTTCGCGGGAGCTGTTTTCGACGCCATGAGCGAGTGAAACTGTCCCGTAGGGATATCCAGAATAGGTGACGGCGATGGTGAGGAGTACAATGACACGAGTCAGTGATCGATAGCTCACCGTTGTTTATCGGTGTTTTTTGGAATTTCTTGAGCGGTCTCATCTGGGAAGTAAGTATTTGTGTTTCAACGCTTTTCACAGCTCAGACGGCTATCATTCCAGTCATCCAGTAAATAGACGCCATGCTTTTTCTTGAAGGCTTTGAAGTCCTCGATCACCTCGGTCTCCCAAGGGCCAGGGAAGTAGTGGTGAGACTCAGAGCCGTTGCGCCAGACCATGATGTAAGCCAGGTCAGATGCATCCGGATCAGTCGTTAAGGCTCGGCCTAGATTCTGGCTGAACCACTTTGGATTGGGAGTCCCTGCGACTCCTCCTCCCCACTTTCCGGTCAGGAAGGATTCGAGACCCGTTTCTGAAAGTGCGGCGACCTTTCCTTTTTTGCGAGCTTCGCGAACCATCCAGGCGAGGTCCTGCCCAGTTTTGGCCGCTCCTGCTTCTGTGTCCAGGTCGTGGTAGGCATCGATCGCTAGTACATCGACGTATTCGTCACCCGGATAACCTTGATAGTAGGTTCCCGGAGTGTCGTTCATCTGATTGGGTGAGTAGACATAGATCAATTGATGGACATCGTGCTTGTCACGCAAAGTGCGTACTGTGAGTCGCCAGATGTCGGCAAAGTCCTTTTCTGAGCAATGGCCTTTGCCCCACCAGAACCATGCACCTGTTTGCTCGTGAAATGGGCGGAAGAGAATGGGAATCGGTTTGCCCTGATCGTCTTTGATCGACTTAAAAAGGCCAGCCATGCTTTCCAACGACTTCATAAAGTTCCCATTGACCTTTGGGTCGTTGAGAATGGCTTCGCAACGGGAGCGACGGTCTTTTTTGTTTGGGTCCATTTTTTCCCAGAGTGCAGGATCTTTTTGGTGATTGGCAAAGTCATCGTAGTCCCACTCAGGATTGATCGGGTCGTGTGCATGCCAGCTCAGGGTAACGACCTGTCCCCTTCGTGCCGCAGCTTGAAAGTTTCTTCTAATTTCATCACCGTTACTCGGGATTTTTGAGTTGAAGCCATTATGAATTGCATCGGCAATGTCTGCTCCGAGTAGGGCTGCGTGACTCCCAGTTGCTGTTTTCACATCGCTGCGATCGGTGTTCTGGGTGCCGTTATTTTTCCAGGACTTGGCGTTTTCATCGAGTCCATAGAAGGTCGAGTTTTGGTGACCGAATAGAATCCCCGTTCGCTGGGGGGTTCGCAAACTTTGAAGAAGGTCGCGGGTTTCGGAAGTCAGATTGGAATCGACCGGAGCCGAAGGATGGGTGATTGTCCCAACCTCTCGAGAAAGACTCACGGCCGGGCTACACTGAGCACAGGGGAGACTGGTGTCGGCCCGTGTGGACTTTGCGGTGAAAAGAGTTAAACCCATAGCGAGTGTCCAGAGAAGGGCAGATCTGTCACGAAACTGAGTGCTTTTCTTCATGGCTTTCTTCCGTATTCGGTTGGTGGAGTCTCAGCTGAGGAGAGCAAGGCCCTTGCCAAGGCGGTGAGGGCGTCGGTTCGATGATTGCTGCGGGGGTTCCCTGAATCACTTAGTCAGTCTGCCGGAGGCTAACCCAAAGATGGAAGAACCGACTGACCAAAGTTGCGGGAAAGTTCCCGTTAGCCGATCTGTAGCCCTTCAGCATGATTCACTAATAAACTGATGCTTCCTCCGTCCTTCTGAAGTGTACCTTCAACCCACAGGAAGGATTCTCCTCGGAGCGTGTCTCGATACTTTTCGTAGACATGTTCATGAAAAACGAGATCCAAAAAGCCTGTTTCGTCCTCGAGTGTCGCGAATGCCACACCCTTGGCAGTGGGGGGACGCTGAAGAATGATAAGGAGTCCACTCGCTTGAATCTTTCGTCCGGGGGGGCGTTGTCGGACTTTTTGAAGGGTTTCGGTTGAGAGTGGGAGAACTGTACGAATAGCTTGCATGGGATGGGTGCGATGAGAAGCGCCGAAAGTCTGATACTCGGTTTGTACACGTTCGAAAGCGTTCTGCTCTGGAAACAGCGACAGTTGTTGTCCCGGTTTGGATTCGGCGAGCAGTGTGAGATTCTGCCCTTTTCTGGTTTCAAAGTCGAAAGCGAGAATCTGCCATAAGGCTTCTCGGGGAGGTACTCCAAAGCACTCGAACGTTCCGCCCATGGCAAGACGATGGAGTATTCTGGGTGAAAGAGTTGTCCGTCTCAAAAGGTCATAGAGCGATGAGTATCTGCCATTTTCGATTCGATCCTGAATGAGTGTCGCAACGGTGTCTCGCTGGATTCCATGAACGACACGAAACCCTAGACGAAGGGAGCGTGTTCCCTCAAGGGTGCAATCCCAGTTGGAGCGATGAATATCGACAGGCAGTATTTCGACTCCGTGGCGACGAGCATCCTCAACTAAAGAGTGAGTGGAATAAAATCCCATCGGTTGGGAATTGATGAGCGCACAAGTGAAAGCTGCGGGATAATGACATTTGAGATAAGCAGAAGCATAGGCAATCAGGGCAAACGAAGCGGCATGTGATTCTGGAAATCCGTACTCCGCAAAACCCTGAATCTGCTTGAAGATACGTTCAGAGAACTCAATGCTTAGTCCGTTTTTTTGAAGACCGTGCATCAGTTTTTTTCCAATTTCATTGATCGATCCCTGTGAGCGCCACGCACCAATTGCGCGACGAAGTCGATCTGCTTCCCCAGGAGTAAAACCTCCGAGAGTCATTGCGATCTTCATGACTTGCTCTTGAAAAAGAGGAACACCCAAGGTTTTTGAAAGAATAGGCTCGAGTCGCGGATCAGGAATCTCTGGAGTCTCAAGCCCTCTTTTTCTGCGGAGATAGGGATGAACCATTCCTCCTTGAATGGGGCCAGGTCGAACGATGGCGACCTGAACCACGAGGTCGTAGAACGTTCTTGGGAGGAGTCGCGGAAGCATGCTCATTTGCGCTCTGGACTCGATCTGGAATGTACCGACCGTATCGGCTCGTCGGATCATCGCATAGGTTGCAGGGTCTTCAGGCGGAACGTTCGCCAAGTGTCGAGGTGCTTGGGGTTGATCCTGAATCAGTTGGAGAGTTTTTTGAAGGGCGCTTAGCATTCCAAGCGCGAGGATATCCACTTTCAAAAGACCGATAATCTCGAGGTCCCGCTTATCCCATTGCACAATCGTTCGTCCTTCCATTCGAGCTGGCTCTACAGGAACGGTTTCAATGATGGGGTCTTGAGAAAGCGTGAATCCACCCGAGTGGATCGATAAGTGTCTGGGGAAACCTTGAATCTCCTCGATGATCTGACGGGTGGCGGAGGGAAGAGGATCACTTGAGTCTTGAGGGATACCAAAGACCTTGAGAATCTCACGCCGAGCAAGGCGACTTTGAAACGTCACTACAGCAGAAACCATCGCTGCTCGGTCTCTACCGTAGCGCTCATAAATATGTTGAATCACCTCTTCGCGCCGCTCGTGTTCAAAGTCGACATCGATATCAGGAGGCTCTCCTCTCTCGGCAGAGATGAATCTTTCGAAGAGGAGATTCATTCGCACTGGATCAACGGCTGTGATGCCCAAACAAAAACAAACTGCAGAGTTGGCGGCGGACCCACGTCCTTGACAGAGAATTCCTTTAGATCGGGCAAAGTCGACAATCTCCCAGATGGTGAGAAAGTAGTCTGAAAAAGCCAACTCATCGATGAGTTTGAGTTCATGTTCGAGTTGTTTTTGCACAGCAGTCGGTATGCCGGTTGGATAGCGCTTTTTGGCTCCATCCCAAGTGAGTTTCCTCAGGAACTCGATCGATGTCATCCCTGCTGGAATCCACTCAGATGGGTATCGGTAACGGAGTTCTTTGCAATTGAATGTACAGTTTTGTGCCACATCCCAGGTTCGTGAAACCCACTCAGGATGATCCTCGAAAAGACGTCCCATCTGCTGCGGGGATTTGAGGTATCGCTCACTGTTCGAAAACAAATGAAATCCAGCTTTTTTGAGGGAGGTTCCTTGACGAATTGCAGTCAGGCTATCTTGCAGGGGTCTTCGAGTCGGGTGATGGTAGTGAACATCATTGGTCGCGAGGATAGGAATGGAGTGATTCCGGCTATGATGGAGGGTTCGCTGGTTTCGCGCGTTATCCATTCCGTCAATCAGTCGTGCTGTCGGGAGAAATAAACGATCCCCAAAAAGTCCACGCATGGAGTGCAGTAAATCATCACGGTTCTGCGCTTTATTTTTGTCTTGAGGGATCGGAGCGCCCAAAAGCTCTGGCAGTCTGGGAAGTGCAATGAGTCCAGAGAATCCACAGGAGAATTGCTCACGGAATGCAATGAGATCGGCCGATCGAAGGCCTGCTTGGCCCTTGGGATGATCCGCATGCGCGCGAGTCAAGATCCTACAGAGCACTCCATAAGAAGCTCGGTTTGATGCGAGAAGAGTCAGAGAGGCTGAGTCTTCTTCTGTCAAATGAAGTTCACTCCCGACGATCAATCGGAAAGGGGAAAGCTCTTTTGCAGCCTGGTGAGCACGGGGAATCCCATAAACACCATTCCGATCTCCGAGAGCAAGGGCTCGTAGACCCAGTGAATGGGCCTGTTGAATGAGTTCCTCTGGTGTTGAGGCTCCTTGCAGGAAAGAGAACTGTGAACGACAGAGGAGTTCCGCGAAATCAATCGAAGTAGCCATGAAGAAAGACTTCTTGGTTGGGTGTGAGAAAAACCCAGAGCTTTACCGCTGCAGAATTTCCAGAGAGAGGAGATGCCTGAATCTGATAATATTCCCGCGAAAATCCTCCTCTTTCATCCCACCACTCCCCTGAAATCTTTTCTGCAAAGGATGCTGAGAGAATGCGCCAGCTTTCCTTGCGTGAGGAGCAGGACAGCAATGAGTTTTTGACTTGGAGGGGGGCAGGCTCTTTGAGAAGCAAAGTGGGACGCTCTGCTCGAATCTCCTGGGGGTGGCACTCATTCTCATCGCCTTTCTTACGGACGGGACGTGTAAGTTCCTGAAAAAGAAGCTCATCTGTAATTTTCGACCAGCTCGCTTCCGGTAGAAATCTTTCTTGGGGCTTAGCCAGAAATACATGCTCTTTTCCGATACGTGGAAGAATGCGACCGAGAAACGACTCCCACGCTTCACTGACTTGATCTTCTTCTGAGAAGAAGTTCCGCTGATTCAGTTGCGCAGGAGTCGTCTCGGTCACTCGGAGGAAAACTGTACTGATTGGGGCATCTAAGGCAGATTCTTTTGTTGAGTGACTCCATTCATATGTGAGTCGATCCCGAAGAATAGGAAGAAGCCCCGTGGATGAACCTTGTGGAACAGGAAGATCCAGTGTGAGTGGAATCATTTTTCCCGTTTCAAGTTCAATCCGGATTTCACACCCTCCTAGGCGAAGACCTCGTGCTCTCAATCGGGAGAAAATTCGATCACTCAGCGTTTTGATACAGAAAAGAAGAGTGTCCATTCCACTACAAGAAGAGAGTGTGGTCGGGTCCTCGCAGGCTATGGCGTAACGCTCTTCGAGTGTCTCCGGAAAAGAGAGGGGGGGCCAGGACTCTTCGAAAAGAGGGTTGGGCTGACCCTCTAGTGCTGCTCGAATCCGATGAACCCAGTGGTGAATGTCCCGGTGAAATCGTGAACTAAAGTGTGAGGCTGGAATCTGTAGGATGTCTCTTAGATTTTGAACGCCCAGCTTTTCGAGTGTCGCGATGAAGTGTTGGAGGATACGCTTCTCATCGGAATCTCGATCTACAGATGAAAGAAATGGAAAGACAAAGTTCTCGAGTACTTTGAGAGGATAATCGGATACATTTCGTTCTCCTGAAGGAAGTTGAACACGAGATTTCTGAAAGGACGTACACGCTAAAGTGAGTGCAGTCCCGGGGTCCTGCGCGAATCCCAGATGAAAGGTTTGGGGTGAGAACCGAAGGAGTACTGCTTCGATTTTTAATGGGAGCCACTCCTCTTTGAATAAGCTAAGAGACTTGGTGAGATCCAAAAAAAGGGCGTTATCTGCGCCTTCGGACCTTCTCTGAGCAAGATTGGGAGTAAACCTAGAAAGCGCTTCAGCAATCGAAAGCGTGCGGTCCACTCCCGCGTTGGGAAGTAGAACGCACGCAATCAGGCGTTTTCCGGGGGTTGTGGTGGGGATTATACCTGTCGATTGCATACATTTACGGTATGCGTAAGTTATGCGTAAGTCTAGATGAATCTCTATTTACGCCACTCGGGTGAGAGGGCGATCATCCGTAAGGGCTGAGAAAGTCTTTTTTTGTGGCGGGATGACGATGCGGATGGCGAAGCGGATGCAGTCCGGAGTCTCGCTCGGGCCCAGTAGATGGAGTGACAAGCTTCCTTCGAGCTCCTGCGTCAGGCTGAGTACTGCTTCCATGCCGACGCCTCTTCCCGATATCTCACTGACCGATTGAGCTGTACTGAGACCCGACTGAAAGATGAGCTCAGCAGTTTGCTGATCGGAAGAGGTGTTGGAGAGAAGACCTTTTTGAATACCGATTTCACGCAACCTGGAGAGGTTGAGGCCCTTCCCAGAGTCTTCGTAGTGCAGTTCCGTTCCTTGTGGGGAGTGGGTAATTTGAATGTGAATTTGACCAGGAGACGACGAGGGGAGTCCGTGGTCGATACTGTTTCTGAAGAGGTGAAGAAAAATAGCCTCAAAGATCGGTTCCTTGTCTTGATCGACGAGGAAATCAGAGCCCCTGAACTCGACTCGCGGTGTTGGTTTATTGAGTTGCAGGGCTAAGCTTTCTAACGAGAGGATCAAGGGAGCTAACCCCTTCTTGAACGTGTTGCTGTTCCACTGTTCTGCAAAGTGAAGTGGGTCACGGAGACGATCGGAAACAGTAGCCGGTAGGTTTTCCCAGTTATCCATGAGGCGTGAGCTGAGGAGTTGAAGTGCCTTCTCGATCTGGGCGATTTTTGCACCTTTGAGTTTTTGAGACTGAATCCGTTCGTATTGTTCGACCAGCTCGCTTACCTTTTGTAGGCTCTCTCTGATCTTTTCGGCTTCCGTATCCCCAATTGAGTCGTGAGTGAATTGAAACAGTTCGTTCTCGAGTTGGTGAGTACCTTTAGTAATATCATCAAGATTATAGGTTCTCGCATTACCTTTGAGAGTATGAACTTCTCGAAGCAGAGTGTTCCATTCGGTTTGACTCATTCGGACAGAAAGGAGTTTTTTACAGTGAGATAAGGTTTCCTTGAATGAGTGAAAGAGACGTTCGAACTGAGAACTTGGGATCTCGAGAATCCTTCCAATTGCGTCGAGTTCACGACTTTTTTGAGCAGATTCCATTTGAGCCCTTCGGGTATCGGTCACATCACGTACAGATGCTAAGACTCTGAGGATTCGATCCCCTCCATCCTCGATGGTGGCCCACTCGAGCTCAATGTTACGGACGGAGCCATCGGAACTGGATATCTCAGTCTCGTGCGGAAGCAAATGTGCATTCATGTCGAAAGTGAAGCGATCCTGATGGATAGACAGATCAATAACAGATTGAATAATCTCTTTTTGATCACTACTCAGGTCAGAATTACTGAATAACAGTTCAAAAAAGTTTTTACCTTGTAGTTCGCTTTGGTTGAGGATCTTTTCTAAGAATTTGGAGTATTGGGGATGAATAGATCCTTTTCCGTCGATAGAGCAGACTCCCTGACGAAGGTTATTGAGTAGAGTTTGTAGCTCGCGGGTTTGTTGTTCAATTTGGGCGGTTCGAAGTTGGACCTGTTTTTCTAGTTGCTCATTAGCGTGCTCAATCACAGAGCGAGCTTCTTCCTCTGCTCTTAATTTATCAGCCTGGGCTTTTTTGGAGGCCAAGTAGGATTGATTGAGTTTGTCGCTCAAGCTGACTGACATCAGAACCACCAAGAGCGAGCTCGCAAGGTCAACCCCGTAAAGACTCAAGTAAGAGACTGGCATGAGGCCAATTTTCTGAAGAGCAAGGATTGCACCTCCCGCGATCATACTGCCCCATGCGGTAAGGTACAGACGCGCAGGCTTAAACCCCCGCAGCAAGAAGTAGATCCCAGAACCAATGATCAACGGGAACGAAAGCAAACCCGTGAGTGTATAAATCTTCAGTGCCTTAACTGGGAGAAAAGGACCAAGTAGGGTTTGAGTCCCGAGAATGGCACATAATGGAATGTATAACTTTTTGAAGAAGGTGTGCTGGCGAATTGGAAAAAAGATATAGGCGTTGAGCGTCGCCGTGAAGAAAATCATCGGTACAAATAGAGTACTCGACTTGTTCGCCATCCAAGGTGAGTTCGGCCAGAGGTATTCATACCCAAGGCCATTGAGGGAGACTTTCATCCCAAGCAGTGCGCATAGGAATGAAGCGAATACAAAGTATTCGATACTTTTTCCGCCGACGCTGAGGAGCGTGTAATAGAACAGCATGATTGCGATGAGGCCCACAAAAATTCCATGGAGAAACTGGGATTCATGGTTCTCTCTGAAGAGGGTCTCACCATCTTTGAGGTTCATTTTAAAGTCAGCGGAGCCGTTGGTTTGGAGCCGGACGAATAAGGGGGTGGGGTGATCTGCCGATGCCGGAATTTTGAAGTAAAAGTTTTTATTTTTGAGCTCTCGGTGTGCGAATGGCAGCATGTCGCCGGATTTTGATTCGACCCATTTTCCGGCCTCATTCTGCGTAAAGATGGAGACATAGTCCACGTTGGGGTTTTCGAGTGAGAAGTACCATTGTTGCGCGTTCTCGGTTTGCTTCTGAACTTGAAAGCGGAACCAAAATGGATTTGGGCTGAACCCAAAGCTTGGGTTTTCTCCCTTGAGCTTTTGGAACTCAGATGAGTTTTGGACTTGTTCAAAGGTCATCTGACCAGTGGCATCTTGAAAATATTCGACGTCTTGCCCGAGCGGGACATTTCGATGCTCGTTTTTGAGTTCGATGGTCGACCCATAACTCACCAGGGGGCTCACGGTTGTCAGGATTAAGGTGACTGTTAAGTTCCTGAGGGTCTGAATCAGCGCCATGAAATTGACTCCAAACGTTTCTTCAAAGAAGCTTTCGTATGGTGATCGGAACTTTTATGAATTGGGTTAAATTTTTTGGAATTGATCTGCGGGGTCACAGAAGGAGCGCAGGTGTTTAGGAAATTTTAATATGATTTCGGATGGCCCAGCCTCCGCTGTTGATCGAGCCCTCGTGAAGAAGAATGACACTTGCTTGTGATCGTTCTGCATCCACTTGAAGCCGTCTCAGTTCGATCTGTCGTTCTTGAAGGCGGGGTGAGAACGAGCACTCGAGAACGATGAAGTCAAAAAGGTGACTCCTCAGGCATTGATGGGTTACCCAACGAGCGTTCTCGGGTGTTCTTGCTTCGATAAAAAGGATTTGGTGAGGCGAGAGTCGGAACTGACCCAGTGAAGAAGGAAAAAGCTCGAGGCGCTCGCCGATCCAAACAATTGGACGAGCAGGGCTTGCAGCGGCGATTTCGCTCATTGTGAGTTGTTCTCTGAAGAACTGAAGAAGGCGAGTGGTTTTTCCAGCTCCATTTGGACCCGTCCATTCGGTGAGTGTTCCGCGCTGAATACTTTGTGAGTTGGAGAGAACGGATGTTTTCCACAGTGATTTTTGTTTGCGCTCGAGTAGTTGCGTTCCACTTTGAATCCGGGAGTCTTGAATGAGGGCCAGCATAATCGACTTGAGTTTATGCGTATGTTTGGCGTAAGTCGAGGGGTGAAGTGCTGGAGTCTCTCAAATAAAAAGTCTTCATAGGCCGAAACTTACCCCGAGAGAGAGGGTCTGGGTTTCGATTTGTCCGACGTTAAACCGGAGCTGAAGAACAGAAACATCTAGGTTCCCAGAGACCGAGTAGCCGGACTTGGTTTTCTCCTGGTAACTCATTCCAGCGGCGATCTCTCGGTTTTGAATACTGAGGAGACCGAATAGGGAATTCGAGACGGGGGAGAATTTGAAGTAAGCAGAAACGAGTTCTTGGGCGCTTGGACGGTAATGAAGTGTTGGGAAGATTTGAGGACCCGCCATTCCCCTGAATCCCGAAAGTACTCCGCTCGCGAAAGCGCTCGTCCAATAGAAGCCAGAGTGCAAACCGAGACGAATTTGTGGAGCGACCTCCGGAAAATAATACCCGATGCGTCCATTGATTCCTAAGTAGTGGAGAGAGTCTGTCGTGGCTCGCTTGAGGTTCACGAGGGTCCCGAAGATTGAGGTCGCTACTTCCCATTTCTTGGGTTTCAGTTGATACCCGAGATTGATTTTGCCGGTCATTGCGATTGTAGAGTACTCTGGCAGTGTAAATGATTGGTCGATCACTCCCTCCTGGTGGCGAAGTGCAGTAAGACTGAGGCCTCCTCTGAGCTGAAGCCTCGACTCTAATGTTGGAGGTGATTCACGTGTTGCCTCCTGTATCGAGACTTGGGGTGGGGCTGTTGGGACTGAGGCGACCTTGCGAGTACTTCTTGGTATTGAAATCTTCTGAGTAATCGCACTCACAGGTGGGGTCCTGGGGTCCTTCGCTATTCGTTCCAGTGTAAAATCCGGAAGTTCAAAGAGGAGATTTTGTTTCTCGATATTTCCAAGGCCGTCGATCGCAAGGAGTGGGATCAGAGTTCGAGCCGATTGCGGTTGAACTTCGAGCGTGAAAGTCTCGGGATCAGGTTGTGGGTCCCAAACGATGCGAGCGTCTTCTTGAATTGGTATCAGGACTCGTCCTTTTTTCTTAAATTTTCCTCGGACTCGAAGAGTCCAGTCCCAGCGCGTCGGAGCATCAGGAGCGCTTTTCCTGGTCGCCTGCAGACTTTTGGTGCTCCAGCTGAGGTTGCGGATTTTTTTTCGAGCTTGTGTGTGTTTTTGAAAACGGATGTTCGATATTCGTTCGCTCACGAGGCCCGCATCATCCGTGCGTGGTGAGACTTCAGAGAGAGACTCTCCAGCAGGCGATCCGTAGATAAGAGAAGGCCCTGCGATCCATCCGGAGTAGAGCCAGATGATCACATACAAAATGAGTCGGTAGCGAAAATGATGTAAGGGATGGCCACGGATAGCGGGCATCATCCCTTAGTGTGAAAAAAACGTCACCCCGTGTCGACCGGCAGTATTTGCTAGGCGGTACAAAGTGCCGAGAACCCTTTGTCAAAGCCTTGGCGCTCTAAGGAAGTCGAATCAGTCCCGCCAGGAGGCCTGAGATTTCAAAGTCTACTTTGCCGTCCCTCAGATCGGAGCGGGACAAGACGAGCGGTTGGTAACTCGGGTTTGCTGGATGCAGTTCAATCCCTTGTGCTGTTTTGAAATACTTTTTGATCGTGGCTGCATGATTAATGAGAGCGACCACCGTTTCTCCGTTTTGAGCGTCCTTTTGGGAGCGGATGATCACGTAGTCACCATCCAGAATGCCATCTTCAATCATCGATTGGCCGCTGACCTTGAGTACATAATGGTCCTGACCAGGCTTCAGAAAGAGGGATGGAACATCGATGTGTTCGCCCGTTTGTTCGGATTCGATGGGGCGTCCTGCTGCGACTTTACCGAGAAGGGGGAGTGGGACCGAGAGTGAATGCTGCGGCGCCGGAATTTCCACCCCGCGACGAGCGTTGGGCGTGCGGGTAAGAAACCCTCCCCTCTCGAGTCTGACTAAGTAGTTTTGAATGGTCCCTAAGCTTTTGAATCCGAGCCCTTTTGCGATTTCTGACTGGGAAGGGCGATACCCTTCGCGATCAGTGAATTCAGAAATGAAGTCCAGTACACGCTTTTGTTTGGGAGTCAGTGAGGCACTCATGTCCCTACCCTACGCTTTCCGCAGGTTTTGCGTAAGTCTGTTTTTAGAGAGACTAGAGTGGTAATCCTCGCACAATTTTCTCGAGCGCTAATTGGAGCCTTAATTGAAGGTCAGAAAAAGACGGCGTCAGGACTTTCTTTGTACGAGGCCCGAATTCCTGCATGTAAAGCGCGCGGTTGAGCTCGATCTGTATGGTCTCGTGTCGCAGCTCGGGTCTCCCGTATCGCTGAGTGATTCGCCCGCCTAGGTAGGGGTGATTCAGGGAAACTTGAAAGCCCTGATCTTGAAAAGCCCCAAAGACGAGGTCTCGGAATGCAGGCGATGCGCTCTTCCCATTCCAGTCGCTCACGACAATATCGGGACGCCGCTGGCCTGCATCAGAATGGGCTTGCGTACCTTGGGATGGCATACTGTGACAGTCTAAGTGGAAGATGGTTCGCTTGGGTAGCTTTTGCTGAAGGTCTCTGACTGCCTGCTGAAAAAGGGCATGAAAAGGATCATGGTAGCGGGTTACCAAGAGTTGATGCACGGCTTGAGGGATCGGCTTAAAAAGAAGCCGGGTGCCTTGTGTCGTCTCCGACCAGATGAAGCCTTTTTTAAACTGTCCCGAGGGCTCTTGCGCCCCTTCGACTGTTCCGGAATCAATATCGCTCGGGTAGCGGTTTAAGTCTGCCGCGTATCGGTGAATTTCCGTCTTCAGAAGAGGAATGCCCAAAGCACTGACGGCTGGCAGATACAGCTCGTCCACAAAGCGGTCGACGTCGGTTAGGAGTGTCTCCTCTGGAGTTCCGTTAAGCCAGAAGGCCTCTTGTGGAACGGTTTCTCCGCTGTGTGGGACGGTCATCAACAGCGGCGGAGGGGGGGGAATCAAGCCGGATGTCGGAGGGGCTGGGTGGGAAGAAATCCAACGGATCAAGCTCATCAGTTGCTCACTCCGGTTTCATTTTTAATGCAAATACTGTCTCTGACCGGTTCCTTCCGAGTCCTTCGCGGAGCTCGGAAGGGGCTGAAGTGACCGGGGCGTGCTGATTAGAAGCACATCACCCAGCGTTTTTCGATCTTCGGGTCGCACTGAGGGGCGTTCTTGACGTTCACGGGCTGAATCTCGGGAAGGCGGGGTTTGTACATATCGCCTCCTGCCATCAGTGACGTCTGGATCACATTATAAAGAAACATCCCTGCGCCGACCGCTCCAACGGAAAGACCAACAGCTGCGAGAATAAGAACGAGAAGCGGAGGACGCTTCGCCATCAGATTTTGGAGTACATCTTGTGCCATATGGACAAGGAAATTAGCCTGTTCTAGGTCCACCAGCAAGCGTATATATTTTAAGAAAAAGGAGATCTCCCATGTTTCAAATGAAGCTGTTTTCGCGTTTGGGTCGATTTGCCATGGTTTCTGTTCTTCTCTGGGGGGCGCAGTCCTCTTTAGGGATGGCCTGCGGAGAGGAAGAGGGACAGACTTCTTCAGCTCCAAAAAAATCGTCTCATCACCAATTGATTCTCACGGCGCATGCCGATGATGCGGGAAAGGTTGCTCCTGGTACAAAAACCGCAGTCTTTCAGGTCAAAGGGATGAGTTGTGGAAGCTGCCAAAAGCACATTCGGACTGCCCTTGAGAAAGTCGAAGGAGTGAAGTCCATTGAATTCTCCAAGTCTGGAAAGACCAATCTGATGAATGTTGCCTACGTTCCGGAAAAGACCAGCACCGATGCGATTGTCAAAGCAGTTCCGAGTGATTACACGGTCAGTGTGACGCAATAATCACGATCTTGTTCATTTACGGGCAGGTCGCATCCTCGAGAGCCATGAGGTTCAATGACTGGGTGCGGCCTGCGTCGTCTACGAGACTCAGCCCTTCAATTCCGTATTTGCCAAGTTTTTGTTGCGGGGCAAAGATCGTGATTTCTTTGGCGTATCTTCCTGCCAAGAGTTCGTCGCTTTTGAGAGCAAAGAACTTCCGCCCAGTGCTTTTCCCGACCAGTCCTACCCCTTGAAAGGGCAGCGCTTTGCACTTTCCGCCCAGTTTGTCGGCCAGGCGAATCACGATCACCATTTTCCCTCCCTGGACTTGGTCAAACCCTGGAAGGGTTTGAAATTTCATTGGGGAGTACGGAAATGCATCGCCGAAGTGAGGTTTGATCCCTCTCGAGGTGAGCTCCTCATAGGTGTAGGTTGGGGAATAAAACGGTGAATCCACCTTCGCGTGACTGATGCGACCGTTGCTTTGATCAATTCCGGCGCTCACGGTCGCCCCGATCGCTGGCAACCAATTAGACACTTTGACTGAGACATCCAGGAGCTTGTTGGTCTTCACTTCTCCGGCCAATGAAAGGGGAAGTTGAGTCAGGACGCTGGATACGATTAGCCCGGCAGCTAAGCCCCCTGCTGTTGCTCCGGCTTTCTGTAGACCCTGGCTCAGGATCGATAAAGTCTTTCGTTTCGGGCAATTAGAGGTCGCTTTAATGCTCATGGGTTCTCCTTCAAACCGGGAATTGCTGGGGACAGACCCCATTATTTCCAGTTAATGCACCGCGTCTTATCACTCTAAATCTGATCGAACAAGTCGGTTTTTGGGGGGTGCTCATTTTTTTGACAAATAATCGCAAAAAATACTCAGGTTTAATTTTGACGGACCGAAATAGTCAGTGAAGCAACTGACGGAAAAAGTCGGGTGCTTCAGGGAAGAGGTCGGGATTGGCCTCTTGGGAACCAAAAACAATAAACTCTCGCTCCACCTGAAAGTGGACGGGAAACATTGAAAGAAGGGTACGACTATGGGTCTTCGCATTAATACCAACGCACAGGCACTGGCAGCTCAACGTAATTTGGGAATGACTACTTCCGCGCAAAGACAGTCTCTTGAGAGAATGTCTTCGGGATCTCGGATTAACCGTGCAGCAGATGATGCTGCGGGTCTGGCTATCTCCGAAAAAATGCGCGCAATGCTCCGCTCCTTGAAGCAAGATCAGCGAAACGCAAACGACGGTATCGCAATGATCCAAACTGCTGAAGGTGCGATGAACGAGATGTCCAACGTGCTGATTCGTCTCCGGGAACTCTCGGTTCAAGCATCATCTGATACGATCAGTGACGTAGAACGGGGCTTCATCGATAAAGAAGTACAGGTTCTCCGCCAAGAAATGGATCGCGTGGCAGAAGTCACGGAATTCAACGGAACAAAACTTTTGAATGGCCAAGGTGAAGCGATTCAGTTGCAAGTGGGTCCTAACAATAACCCTGAGTTGGACCGATTTTACTACCAAACATCCCGGACCAATATCACATCGGACAATTTGGGGTTGACTGGGATTACGGTGACGTCTCGAGATCAGGCTCAAGGTAACCTGGGTAAACTCGATAACGCGATTAAGAATCTCTCGGAAAGCCGAGCAGAACTGGGAGCTCTGCAAAACCGCCTCCAGTCAACCTACAACAGCTTGACTGTTTACGAGGAGAACTTGGCAGGCGCACGCAGCCGGATCTCTGATGTGGATGTGGCTTCCGAGTCTGCTGAAATGACCAAACAAAGTATCTTGGCTCAGGCGGGTGTGAGTGTGCTCGCCCAAGCTAACCAAAACCCACAATTGGCCCTCAAACTGATGGGCTAATTCTAACTGACAGGAGTGAACTCTAGCAGAGTCAACACATGTCCCAAAACAGAGAACATGAAGTGATCTGATCGTACCCTGGGTGGGTATGCCGAATGCGAGTGTGCCCACCCAACCCTAAAAAACTCAGGTTCTTTAGGGAAAAAGGGGATCAGAAAGAGTTAAGGGGAAGGAGGAACAGACTATGATTATCGATCAACTGAACCTCAATCACCTTCGGATCTTTGAAAGCATCTTCCGGACCCGCAGTGTCACAGCTGCGGCTAAGGAGCTCCACCTCACGCAGTCAGGTGTTAGCCAGCACCTGAAGGCATTCGAGGAGATGCTTGGAGTGAAGCTCTTTGATCGGATCAAACAGCGGATTGTCCCGACACCATCGGCCCATCGGCTCTATGAAAAATGTGCGCGAAGCCTATCAGAAATTGAGAGAGCGCTCACAGAAGTCAAGAGTCGGGGAGATTTGATCTCCGGGCCTGTCAGTATCGGAATGCCGCTGGAATTTGGAAACAACGTGGTGATCCCGATGATTCCAAAGTTTGCCCAGGATCACCCCCTCGTTACATACGGGCTAAAGCTCGGATTCGCTGGGGAAATGAATGAACGCCTCCTAGACGGAGAATTAGACTTCGCCTTGGTAGATACGTTTAACATGGACCGAAGGGTAGAGACCCAGAAGGTCTACGATGAAACACTCGACCTGTGTGTTTCGGCAGAACTGATGAAGAAGCTTGGGAAGGAGAAACGGGAAAAACGGTATTTTGAGTCTATTGAGTATATCGAATATGAGCGGGACGAAGCGATTTTGAGGATGTGGTTTGGGCACCATCTGGGGTCCCGAAACTTAAACCTGAATGTGCGAGCGACAGTGATGGACGTGCAAAGCGTGGCTCGAATGATCGCGACGGGATTAGGGGCTGGAATTCTACCCCACCACTTGACCCTCAAACTCGAAAGGGAAGGGCACCAAATCGTGACCTTCAAGGGGTGTGGTACCCCCCTCACCAATTCGATCAGTCTGGCCTACCTACGGGACCGTACCCAAACCCCTGCGGCGATCGCCATGATGGATTGGTTGAAAACCGAGCTTTTAAAGGGAAACTATCCCCACGCATGACTTTTTTGCCGCCCTAAGGTAACGGAGGCCATGATCAGAGTTCGCGAATGGGTGGTTTTGGCGGGGAACAATAGTCGTCCCCTGGCAGAAAAAATTTGTGAAAAACTCGGCAAGCCGTTGGGGCATGTCGAGGTTCGCCGTTTTAGCGATGGCGAAATGTTCGTCGAAGTTCGCGAAAATGTCCGCGGGCGCGACGTCTATGTCATTCAGAGTACTTCGTATCCAGTGAACGACTCTCTGATGGAGCTCCTCATCTTGATCGATGCTCTTAAGCGAGCCAGTGCAAAAGAAATCACAGCTGTGATTCCTTACTATGGGTACGCACGTCAGGATCGGAAAGTAGCACCTCGGACGCCGATCAGTGCGAAGCTCGTCGCAGACCTCCTGACCGCAGCTGGAGCGACTCGTATTGTCTCGATGGATTTGCACGCAGGGCAGATTCAAGGGTTCTTCGATATCCCGTCTGACAACCTGTTCGCGATGCCTGTGCTGGTTGAGAATCTGAAGAAAGAAATGGCGGAGCGCTCAGATCTAGTTTTTGTGAGCCCAGATGCTGGAGGGGTGGAGAGGGCGCGAGCCTATGCCAAGCGTCTCGACGGAACAGTTGCCATGATCGATAAGCGTCGCACTGGGCCCAATGTCGCAAAAGCAATGCATGTCGTTGGAGACGTGAAAGATAAATACGCAATCATTGTGGATGACATGATTGATACTGCAGGAACATTGACCGAAGCGGCTAACGCCGTGATGGATCACGGTGCTCTGGGGATCTCTGCTGTGGCCACTCATGGCGTGCTTTCGGGCCCCGCTGTCGATAGGATTATGGCCTCTCGAATTGACCGAGTCTTGGTGACTGACACGATTCCGGCTTCCGATCGGGTCAAGGCGTGTCCAAAGATCCGGCAGTTTAGCGTTGCCGATCTGCTCGCTGAAGCGATTTATAGGATCCATAACTATGACAGTGTCAGTAGCCTATTCATCTAGCGAATGGATGCAGAATAGGTTGGAGAGTATGGGATGAAGATCATCGTCGGTTTGGGAAATCCTGGACCTAAATACGAAAGAACTCGACATAATGTCGGCTTCCTCGCGATCGATCAGATGGTCGAGCGGTGGAGGGCTCAAGGGCCAAGCTCGCGAGAGCAAGGTGCGGTATTTCAGGCGGATTTGGCGGGCGAGAAGGTGCTCTTGGTAAAGCCAATGACCTATATGAACTTGTCGGGTCGTTGTGTGGGACCGCTGTTCCACTTTCATAAACTCAACCCGACTGATCTGATTGTGATTCATGATGAGCTCGACCTTCCTCCCTCTACTCTTCGATTAAAGACAGGGGGCGGAACCGGAGG
>Ga0169931_10005024_pt1 | contig 20336 bp, 15 predicted proteins | sample Kivu_15m_20L_FD_129675 | JGI IMG/M metagenome (GOLD analysis project Ga0169931, IMG submission 129675) | Freshwater microbial communities from Lake Kivu, Western Province, Rwanda to study Microbial Dark Matter (Phase II) - Kivu_15m_20L... | ecosystem: Environmental > Aquatic > Freshwater > Lake... | reverse complement strand
GATAGGAATGGTGCGGTGAACAACACCAGTCTGATTGGAGGTCAAGGATTTCCGAAATATCAAATCCAGCGAAACATAACCATCACACAGGAAAAAACTTAAGGCTTAACTTCATGGCATTCAATCATGCCCTGTAAGGATCAGGCGCCTTGTGGCGGTGATTCCTTGGCTCCCCGGCCCAGTTCGCCCAGCAGGTTTCCACCCAGCACCATCAGTCCGCCCGTCACCAGGTGCCAGGTGAACCCCTCATGCTGGTAGGCCACCGAGAACGCCGTGGCGAATACCGGTTCCAGCAGGTAGATCAGCGCCGCGCGCCCGGCTCCCACCAGCGGCTGGTAACGGTTCATCCAGCCGAATCCGATCAGGGTGGGGAAGACCAGTAGCAACATCAGGTCGAACAGGACCCCTGGTTGGCCCAGCATCCCGCCCAGCCAGCCTATGAAATCCGTCCCGTTGCCCCGCCAAACCAGCAGCACCGCGAGGGACAAGGCCGATGCCAGCGTGTTCACCGTGAAGAAGGCCAGGGTCAGCCGGTGTGCCGTAAGGCCCCCGCCCATCCGGTCCAGAACCACCACCTGGGTGGCGAAGAAAACGGCGGACAGCACGGTCAGCGCCTCGCCGGCTCCGAATTTCCAGCCCCCCTCCACCATCACCACGCCGCCGGCCATGGCCACCGCCAGGCCGAACCACAACAGCCGGTTCTGGCGTACCCCCAGAAACAGCAGGATCATCGGGGCGAAAAAGCTGGCCAGGGAGGTGAAAAATGCTGACATCGCCGGGCTGGTGAGGGCCAAACCCAATAACTGGAGTGCCAGGCCCGACCACATGCAAAGCCCCACGCAGGTGCCCGCCAGCCAGGCCCGGTTGTCCGGGGCGAGTGCCACCCGGGGTTTGGCCGCGATGAAACACAACGAGGCCAGGCCCATCCGCACCGTCATCAGCGCGAAGGATGCCTGGGACTGCAGCAGGAAATCATCCCCGGCCCATAGCTGGGCGGCGTCCTGCCAACGCTTCATCAGGGAAAACGACAGGCTCCAGACGATCACCACCCCGAGCAGGTACCACTCGGGCGGGATCAGGCGGGAATTCGGAACCGCGGGGGATGGATCGGAGGGGTTCGATGTCATGGAAAAGACATCGTAATCCAAGTCGCGAGCCCGGCGACAGGGCGTTACCGCGGGGCGACCGCCTCGTGCCTGAGTTGCTGGATGCCGTCCACCAATTCCTGGAGGTGGTCGCGGGTAAGTTTGCCTCCCGCCGCCATGCGTACCTGGCCCGCTGTGTCGATCACCACCACATTCGGCACACCGGCGGCCATGCCGAAACATTGCTGCATGGTGCCGTCGAAGTCCATCCACACCGGGCAGTCGGGGCAGGCCTTGCGGAACTCGTTGCGGATGATCGATTTGACCAGGTTCGGCGCCTTGCCGATAATCGCCACCGGCACCGCCTTCACATCCGGGCATCGGCCGCCGGCGGGTTGGCCCGGCAGCGGCGAGGGGGCCGCCTGGCGCGCCTTCTCCGGCGGCAGGTTCTTGGCGCTGGGGTGGAACGCCAGGTGGATCATCTCACCCAATTGCTTGTTGAATTCGGAACTCTCGCGGTCGCCGTAGATCAGGACCAGGACATCCCCCTGGCATTCCTGGCACCGGTGATCCTTCTCGAACTGGTCGACCATGACAAACGCGGGGGCTTTTTGCGGGCGCAGTTTCACCACCTGCGCCTGGGGCGGGGCCGTGTTGCCGCCTTGCGCGGGCGCGGCCGCGGCCGCCTGACCGAAAAGCAGGGTGGAGAGAATTCCGGTAGCCAGACTGATCATTCCAGACCCCCATTCAGGCTTGCGCGGGTTTGTGCCCGCTGGAAACCAACCAACGTCACCAACAGGAAACCGATGCTGAAGGCCGAAACCACGCCCGCACTCAGCAGCGATGCCGCCAGGCTTCCTCCCTGCCAGGTGGCCGCCTCAAGCCCCGCCAAAGCCCAGGATGTGGGCAACACCAGACCGATCGTTCGTAGCCAATTGGGCATCAGGAATGGGGGCAACCAGAGCCCGCCGAGCATGCTGAGCGCGAGGATCACCAGAATGGCAACGCTGCGGGCCCGCGATTCATTGCCGCCAATGGAGGCGACCAGCAGGCCGGTGCTGGCCGAAAGGAATGCCACCGCCAGGGCCATGGCAACCAACCCCGCGACCGAACCGGCGATAGTCACACCAAAAACCACCCGGGCGAATCCGAAACTGACCGTCAATTGCGCCAGGGCGATCAGTGTGGTTGCAAGGGCTCTGCCGGCCAGCAGGGTTCCCGGGCGGGCCGGCGTGGTGGTCAGGCGCCTCCAGATTCCCTGCCGACGCTCCCTAAGCAGCAAAAGACCGCAGTCCATACCCAAAAAAAGCAGGTATTGCAGCGTCATGCCGCAGAAACTGTGGCCGAAAACCGCCCGGTCGCGGTCCGTATCGGCGGCGCAGACGCGTTCCACACGGCCCAAATCCTGGAATTTGTCGGCCATCGCCTGCACGCCCGGCACTCCTAACCCGCGCAGCCAGGCGAGGAACCGGTCCGCTGTCCGCCGGGCCACGGCCTCCGCCAGAATCCCTTCCGCTAGCCGTGCCTCCATCTCATTGCCGCTGGCGTGTAGAACCTTCGGTTTGACCGGCCCCGTGGCGGCATGGTTGTCCAGGATGTCCACTGAACCGCCGCCGAATTCCTTGGGAAGGATCAGCGCCACCGGAACCTCGCGGGTGATCACCCACTGCTTGGCCTGTTCCAGGTCGGTCCGTTCCAGTTTCAGGATGTTCTGATTTTCGAGGGACTCAATAACAGCCTTGGCAAGTTCCGAATCGCTTTCCACCACCAGCGCCGCGCGGAACGCCTCGATCTCGCCCTTGCTGGTGTTGCGGAAGATCAGGCCGAACAGCGATGCCAGCACGATCGGCACGGTGAAGCAGAGCAGCACCCCGCGCCGGTCCGCAAGGAACAGGCGTAGGTCCTTGCGGCAAACTTCCCAGGTTAGTCGGATCTGTTTGATCATCAGGCTGCCTTTTCCAGGCCCCCCAATGTGCCGGTTTCGTGAGGTGCCGCGGCCCGCCGATGGGCTTCGCCTTGCGCCGCCAGATTGGCGATCATCCGGGCCAGGGCCCGCGGCACCGGTTGGGTGGAATCGGTGGAAACTGTCTCTTCCTTGTGGAGCGTCGGACCTTTTGCCGTCTGACCTGGACGCCCATCGGCTGAGAAATAACCCACTCCCCGGGGGCTAAGATGGGCGCATACCTCTTCCAGACTGCCGTGAGCCATTAGCTTGCCCTGGTTCAGGATGGCGATCTGGTCGCACAGGCAGGCGGCCTCCTCCAGCAAGTGGGTGGTGAGCACGATGGCCCGGCCGCGTTTGCGGAGATTGGTCAGCAGGTCATAGATCGCCTCGCGGGAAGCGACATCCAGGCCCACGGTGGGTTCATCCAGCAAAAGCAATGACGGGTCGTGCAGCAGGGAGCATGCGAGGTTGAGCCGTCGCTGCATCCCGCCTGAAAAAGAACTCGGCTTCCGCTCCGCCTGGTTGACCAATTGAACGAATTCCAGTGCATCCATCACCCGCTCGCGTAGAGCGCGTCCGTGCAAACCATACATGCGCCCGAAGAACAGCAAATTGTCCCGGGCCGAAAGCTCCTCATAAAACGCCAAATCCTGTGGCACATAACCCAGACGCTGCCGATAGAGCTCCGGGGCCTCTCTGGCTGATATGCCGCCAATCAATATTTCGCCTTCGTCTACAGGCTTATTGCTGCTGATAGCGGCGAGGGTCGTGCTTTTTCCAGATCCATTCGGCCCCAGAAAACCAAGAATCTTTCCGGGTTCCACCTGGAGGTTCAGGCCCGTCACCACCCAGCGTTTGCCCCACCGCAGGGACACGCCTTCCAAGGAGAGAACCGGAGAAGCTTGGGTCACAAGTTGTTCCTTTGAAACAGGTTGCGACAAAGTGTCAAGCGTCCGGCCTGTTAGGTCCGGGCCCCGATCACCGGGAGGGGGGATCGAAAGGCCGCAGAAGCATCGGCAAGGCTGCCCGCCAAATCAAGTGGACTTGAAGTGGACGCGGGTCAATCGCCCCCCTTACAAGTGTTGAGCGTGCCGTTGATTGGAGCTGGATGGCGCCTAAGCGGTTGGAATGTTAACCTGCGCTGAATTCCACTGGATGGGTCACGCCCGGAGATTCTGCATGCCACGGGTTGTGATCATTGGGGCCGGGCCGGGTGGATTGGCTTCTGCCATGTTGCTGGCCAAGGCCGGTCTGGACGTCACCGTATTGGAGCGGCTTCCCTACGTGGGAGGGCGCACCAGCACCCAGATCGCCCAGGGGCCCTCCGGCGACTACAAGTTTGATCTGGGACCCACCTTCTATTTGTATCCCCGGGTTTTGGAAAGCATTTTCAAGGCGGTTGGCACCGACCTCCACCAGCATGTGGACCTCCGCCGGATCGACCCCCAATACCACCTGATATTCGGTGGCGGGGGCGAAATGCGCGCCACCCCCGATCTCGACCGCATGCGCGATCAGATCGCGGCGGTCAGCCCCCGCGATGCCAACCAGTTCGCCCGCTTCATGGAAGACAACCGTCGGAAAATGCGGCTGTTCCGTCCGGTTTTGGAACAGCCTTTCCAAAGCCTGGCGGATGTGCTCACCTGGCCCATGATGAAGCTGCTGCCCACGCTGCGCCCGGCACTGTCGCTGGAGCGCGAATTGGCCAGGTATTTCGATGATCCCCGCATCCGTCTGGCATTCTCGTTCCAGAGCAAATACCTGGGCATGTCTCCGTTCAAATGCCCCAGCCTGTTCTCCATTCTCAGCTTCCTGGAATACGAAAATGGCGTCTGGCACCCAATGGGCGGGTGCGGCGCGGTGAGCGAGGCCATGGCCAATGTCGCGCGCTCCTTGGGCGTCAAGATTCTCACCGGTCGCGAGGTGACAGGCCTGGAATTCGATGGCCGCCGCGTGAAGGCCGCCATCTCCGGGGACGAGCGGTTCCCCTGCGACTCGATGATGGTCAACGCCGACTTCTGCCACGCCATGCGCAAGCTGGTGCCCGACAACCTGCGCAAGCGCTGGACCGATGCCCGCATCGGCCGGAAAAAGTTCTCCTGCTCCACCTTCATGCTCTACCTGGGAGTGGAGGGCACCTTCCCGGAGCTCGAGCACCACACCATCTACATGAGCGGTGACTACGAGGGGAATCTGGCGGATATCGACACCCGCCACCAGTTGCCCCGTGATCCCTCGTTCTACCTGCACAATCCCAGTCGGCTCGACCCGTCCATGGCCCCCCGGGGCCACAGCTCGCTGTACCTGCTGGTTCCGGTTTCCCACAAACACGCAAACATCAACTGGAGCAAGGAGGCCCCGCGGTTCCGCGAGCTGGCCCTTGACCAGGTGCGCAAGCTGGGCCTCCCGGACCTTCGCCCACTCATCCGCCATGAGCGCATGGTCACGCCTGATGACTGGGAGAACCAGTACTCGGTCCATATGGGCGCGGTTTTCAACCTGTCGCACAACCTGGGCCAGATGCTCCATTTGCGTCCCCGCAACCGCTTCGAGGATCTCGATGGGGTCTACCTCACCGGCGGCGGCACGCACCCGGGCAGCGGTTTGCCGGTCATCTATGAATCAGCCCGCATCAGTTCCAGGCTGATGCTGAAGGATTTTGGACTGCCGCACGAGCACTGCGTCCCCCGCGACGATGACAGCCAATCGGCCGGCGGTTGGTGGCCCCTGGCGAGAAAGCCCCGCACCCGCGCGGCCGAGAAGGTTGCCATTTGATGGCTCCCGGCTAAACAAAACCAATCGGATAGATTTAGCGTATTCGGCCGCAAGCCCCAGGGACGGAGTTTCAGGCATGGTCGCCAGGTCCAAAAAACGCATCGGAATCATTGGCGGCGGCCTGGGAGGGCTGGCCTCGGCCTGCACGCTCGCGGCCCGTGGCCATGAAGTCACCCTCTTCGACAAGAACGACTGGGTTGGCGGCAAGGCCGCCGTGCTGGAAGGCAAGGGCTTCCGCTTCGACATGGGGCCCACCATCCTGACTCTGCCGTCCGTTCTGCGGCGGATTTTCGCGGAGGCCGGCCACAAGCTGGAAGACCGCCTCAACCTGGTGCGGCTCGACCCGCAATGGCGCTGCTTCTATCAGGACGGTTCGCACCTCGACCTGATGGAAAATGTCCAGACCATGGTCGAGAGAATCCGCGGCATGGATCCAAAGAGCGCCGAGGGCTACCGCAAGTTTCAGGAGCTTTCACAGCGCCTCAACCGCATCAGCCAGAAGTTCTTCTTCTGGAAGTCGATCGGCTCGCTGTGGGACATGTTCAGCTTCAAGGACAGCATCAACCTGTCCACCCTGGGCGATGTCATGTCGATGCGGCCGGTCAGCACGGTGGCGGCTACTGTCCGCAAGTTCGTGCCGGATGAGCGTGTGGCCCAGATGTTGGACCACTTCACCCAGTATGTGGGATCTTCCCCCTATGGCTCCCCCGCGGTGTTGTGCGGTATCGCCCACATGCAGACCGACGAGGGGATTTGGTATCCCATGGGCGGGACATCCGAAGTGCCCAAGGCCTTGGCCAAGCTTGCCGGCGAATTGGGCGTGAAAATGTATTCCGGGGTCGAGGTCACCCGGATCGAGCAGGATGCTGCGGGGCATGCCTCGGGTGTGGTGGAGGCGGGTGGCAAGAAGCACGCGTTCGACATAGTGGTGTCGAATTCCGACACCGTGCGCACCCACCGCGAGTTGCTGGCCCCTGGACAGGCGGCTGATCGGTTCGAGGGGCGCCGCGGTTACGAGCCCGCCTGCTCTGGCGTGGTGCTGTACCTTGGCCTGAACAAGCGGTACGACCACATCGCGCACCACGACTTCGTGTTTTCGCGCGATGCCGAGGAAGAGTTCGACGCCATCTACAATCGCGGCGAACCGGCACCCGATCCGACTTGCTATGTCTGCGCCCCCGCCTCCACCGATCCTTCGGTGGCTCCCCCCGGTTGCGAGGCTCTGTATGTGCTGGTGCATACCCCGTACCTGCGCCCGCACCACAACTGGGCGGAAATGCTGCCCGCGTACCGCGAGGTGATCCTCAACAAGCTCGAGACCACCGGAGGCATGAAGGGGATCCGCGACCGGATCGTGTTTGAGGGGGCCCTCACCCCCCAGAGCATCCATGACCGCTACCGGGTGCTGAACGGCGCCATTTACGGTCTGGCCAGCCATGGCCGGTTGTTCGGGGCCTTCAAGCCTGCCAACCGCAGTCCGGATGTGCCGGGACTGTACCTCGCAGGCGGTTCCGCGCATCCCGGGCCCGGCATGCCGATGGCCTTGATGAGCGGGTGGATCGCGGGAGATACGGTGGATCAGGATGTGAATGGGCCCATGCCCTTGAAGGTCTGACAAACGCGCGGGTGCAGCATGGCGGGTGCGGTGGATGATTGCCTGCCCCAGTGGTCTCCCCGCGTTGTCGCATGGTTCCGTTGGTATTGCCGACGGTACTATTTCCCCCCCCACTTCCACGCCCTGCGGATCCTGCGGGGCGGATTCAATTCCGCGGACCTCAACCCACCTGGCCCGCTGGTGGTGGTGGCCAACCACCCATCCTGGTGGGATCCGATTATTTGCGCGCTGCTGACCTATCGATTTCCCGAGCGGCGGGTTTTTGTGCCCATCGACGCCAAGGCGCTGGAATCGTACCGGTTTTTTCGCAAGATGGGTTTCTTTGGCGTGGAGCAGGGCACCGCCCGGGGGGCGGGGCAGTTCCTGCGGGTCGCCCGGCGGGTGTTGCGGGAACCGGACGCCATTCTGTGGATCACGGCCCAGGGACGTTTCACCGACCCGCGCCAGAGGCCTGTTCGCATCATGCCGGGGCTGGGCCGGGTGCTGGCGCGGTTGGAGGGTGAGGCCACGGTGCTGTCCTTGGCGCTCGAATATCCCTATTGGGATGAAAAAACTCCCGAGGCGTTGGCCCATTTTGCCGAACCAATAAGGGTTGTCAAAAACGGGACGATGGATGAGGCCGCCTGGACCGACCTGCTTTCGGAAAGGCTGGAGCAAGCGATGGACCGATTGGCCGAAGCGGCAATCCATCGGGATGCCGGCTTGTTTGAAACTTTCCAGACTGGCAAGGCGGGCGTGGGTGGAATGTACGACCGGATCAGGCGGATGACCTCCTGGATGGGGCTGCGCAAGTTCGATGGCAGCCATGCCGCCGCACTGGGCAAAACCGAAGAAACGGCGAAGTGATGATCCTGACACCCCTGACATGGATGGCCCTGGCCGCATTGCTGCTCGCGTTGCTGCCCTTTTTGATGTTTTTCAGGAACCTGAAGGCCTACCTGCCACCTCCGGAATGGAGGCCGGTTGCCGGCACCGGAGTCTCGGTACTGATTCCGGCCAGGGACGAGGAGGGGGCGATTGGCGAGGCGATCGCTGCTGCCTTGGCCGCCGGGGACGAGGCGATCAATCTGGAAGTGGTGGTGCTGGACGACCATTCCACGGATCAGACCGCCCGAATCGTGCGGGATTGGAGTGGCAGGGATAGCCGGGTTCGGCTGGAAGTGGCGCCGGAATTACTAACCGGGTGGTGTGGCAAGCAGCATGCCTGTTGGGTGCTGGCCAAGCGGGCCAGCCACGGTTTGCTGCTGTGGATCGATGCCGATGTGCGATTGGAACCGGGGAGCATCGCCCGTCTGGCCGGGTTTTTGGACCAAAGCGGTGCGGCGCTGGTTTCCGGGGTGCCCAGGCAAATCACCGGTACCCTGATGGAGCAGTTGCTGATCCCGCTGATCCATTTCGTTTTGCTTGGCTTTTTGCCGATCGACCGGATGCGGAAAAGCGTGAGCCCGGCATACGCTTCGGGGTGCGGGCAGTTGTTTCTGGCCAGGCGCGACGCGTACTTCGCCTCGGGAGGTCATGAGGCGATTCAGGCCACCCTGCATGATGGCATCAACCTGCCCAAGGCGTTCCGTCGGGCGGGATTCGCGACCGACCTGTGCGACGCGACCTTTCTGGCCCGATGCAGGATGTATCACGGGGCTGGGCCAACCTGGAAGGGGTTGGCCAAGAACGCCACTGAGGGGCTGGCGTCGAACGGCATGATTGTGCCCGCCACCCTGCTGCTGGGGTTGGGTCAGGTGGCCCCCTGGGTGGTGATGATTGTCGCGTGGATGACCGAGGGGAACGGATCGTTGGCATTCGCCCTGGGATGGCTGGGAACCTTTCCCGGATTGCTGGTCCGGCTGGCCGGGGTGAAGCGTTTCAGGCAACCGGTTGTGGGTGCGCTATTGCATCCGGTGGGGGTGTTTTTTCTGCTGGTTATCCAGTGGCAAGCGCGTTTGATGGCGTGGCTGGGGATCCGGTTCGCCTGGCGAGGTCGCAGCTACACGCAAACTTGATAAACTGAATGAATTGGAAAAACGCGGTTGATTTAGTCGGGGATATCCATGGCTTGGGCGGAATGGTCCACCTTTCTGAAGCAATCCAAGGATGAGTTCATGACCACCGGGGCCATTGGCCCGAGTGGTCCTTTTCTGGCGGACGCTTTGTGCCGTGAATTGCGTCGTCCGGACCGGGGGCCTTGGAAAATTCTGGAGGCTGGCCCGGGTACGGGGGCTGTCACCCGCCGGTTGGTGCGGTACCTGCGGCCGGGGGACACCCTGACGGCGGTGGAGATCAACCCGAGCCTGGCTGAGTTTTTGCGCAAGTCGTTCCGTGACAAACCGGTTATGGCCGAAAAGGCGGGCCAGGTGGAGATCGTTGAGGCCAACCTGCTGGACTTCCCGGGCGAAGGGGTATTCGACACGGCGGTGTGCGGGTTGCCGTTCAACAATTTCCCGCTGCCTTTGACCATGGACCTGATGGCGGCCATCGAGCGGTTGCTGAAACCGGGTTCGCTCTTGTCTTACTTCGAGTACTACGGTATTCGCTGCCTGCGAATGGCCCTGGGTCGCAAGGGCGAGACGCTGGACAAGCTCACCGCGATGGATAACTACCTGGTTGGCCGGGAACGGCAACTGGGTGAATCCGCCGAGATGGTGTGGTGGAACCTGCTTCCCGCCATGTGCCGTCGTCTGCGGATGCCCGCGCGCGGCTGACCTTCGGGGCGTTTTCCCGGAGGATGATTCCATGTCTTTTCTCGCGCTTTTGGCGCTGGCCTTGGGCCAGCAGCCGTGTCCGCACGCTTCGAAGGTGTGCCCCCATTCCCTGCCCCCCTGTTGCCAGGATGCCAAAGGCTGCCTGGTGAAGGCGGATGGCGACGATGAGATCGACATGGGGGAGGCGGAGTTTCTCGCCGACCCGATGGACGATCAGGTGATCGTGGTCGAACCCGCCAAGCCGAAGCACACGATCTCGCTCGGATTCGCCTTCGGCAAAAACACGCCCTCGGGTGTGACGGTGGTCTTCACCAAGAAAAAAGAGGAAGTCGCGAAGGAGGAGCGGGTCGAGGCCCATTTCTATTCCTTCGGGCCGGTGGTGGCCCGCGGCGAGGTGCAACTCAAGGTTGCCGCCAAGGGTTGCCCCGCAGAAACATGCGAAGACGCCAAAGTTGCCGGCCCTGGGTGCGTCAAGTGCCCCGCCGCCAAGGTGGCCGCCTGCGACAAATGCCCGGCGGACCAGTGCGACGGTTCCAAGGCCTGTGAATCTTGCCCGGCTTGTCCGGCGGCTGGCGCTGTGGCCAAAAGCGCCACTACCAGTGGGATTGCACAGGTTCAGGCGGTGAGCTTTGTCTCGGCCTCGACCACCGAGCAGGGCAAGACCGGGCGTCGCCGGTTGATCCGCCGCCGTTGATCGGGTTGGCAAGGACCACCAGACCCGGTGCCCCGCTGGGGGTGCCGGGTATTTTTATGCCTCATCCCACCAGGAGTTGTCCTGTGAGTCCTCCTCCTCCTCGAGGGGTTTGTAGGGGATGAGGGCCAGGAGGATGATGAGGTCGTAGACGCCGTGCAGGACCATGGGGCCGAGCAGGTTGTCTGTGACCAGGTAGAGCCAGCCGAGTGCCATGCTGATGCCGAAGGCCAAAACGAAGTAGGCCACGGACAGACCGTGCAGGGCGCCGAACAGGAGCGAGGTGACCACCACCGCGCCCCAAGGGCCGAGGGGGGTAAGGGCCAGGCCGGGCTGTATGGCACCTCGGAAGAGGATCTCCTCGCAAAAGCCGGCCAGCAGGGCGATGCCGATGCGGTCAGGGTAGGTGGTGGCGGCGAGGAGGGGGAACATCTTCTGTTCGACTAGCGTTCGGAAGGACCGGACGGGCTTCCAGGGCAGCGCCATGCCGCCCAGCACCGTTAGGGCCAGCGCGGCGGCGCCGGCCAGGCCGAGGGCGAGATCAAGCCAGGTGCCCTGGAGCTTGTCCAGGGGATTGAAACCAGCCCACCAGCCAATCAGCATTGCCGCGGGGACCAGCAGGCCCTCCACCAGCACCGACATGCGCATGATCTCATGGCGGCCCATCGCCTCGGGTTCGGGGAGGGCTTCGTTGTTGTCGGCGCCATCCATGGTCAGGCGAGCCCCCACATGCGGCGGAGGGCCCACTCGGCGGAGAGCAGCGCCAGGAAGACCAGCAGGTAGAGCATCAGGAAGGGAGACCAGTCGGTGGTTTTCCAGTCGGGGTGGCGGCTGGTGACCTTGCGATCGGTCTCCTTGGGGCGGCTTGCGAGTGAGCGAAGGTGCTCGAGCAGTTCCTCGCCGCGACGGGCGGTGCCGCCGCCCTCCTGTGCCAGGCCCTCGAGAAAGCGTGGATCGCTGCTGAGTCGGGTCATCTCCCGGTCATCCTGGAAGACCTCAAACCGGGCCTCGACGGTGTCCTTGATCTCGGCGCCGTCGGGGATCTTGCCCTCGGCCTCGAGGCGGACGGTGTAGATGCCGGGGGTAGCCATCCAGGAGGGATCGACCTCACCACGGGTTTCGCCCATGTCGGTTTTCAGCGCGAGTGCCTGGGGAGCGGCGGCGGGCTGGCCGCCGGGGCCCAGGGGTTTGCCCTCGGGGTTAATGACGGTGACCTTGAGGGTGGTCTTGTCGAGCGGCTTGCCATCGGGTCCGTTGATGCCGACGCGCAGGCCCAAGCCGCGGTCGGGGGAAACGGAGAGGCGGCGGGCGTCGAGTTCGAGGAAGGCCTTGGAGTCTTGTTGCTCGTGGCGGGCCAGCCAGCGGGCCAGGCGCTGCCAGAACCGGTGGTGCAGGGACTTGGAGGCCTTGTCGCGGATCCAGCGGTGGGAAGTGTCGCCCGCGAAGGCGAGCACGCGGCCCTTGCCGTGGTTGAGCTTGGCCACCAGCATGGGATCGCCCTTGGCGTTGTTGGCCAGCAGGGTGCCGTCACCGGTCATCTTGCCCATCAGGCTGTAGCCCTCCAGCTCGCGCAGGCTTTCCCACGCCTGTCGGCTGTCGCGGCCTGGATCGGCGATCGACATGAAGTAGGCGCAGAGGCGGAGGCCCTCGGCGGTGGGGATCAACTTGGCCATGGCCTCGACGGGTGGAGCGGCGGACATCTGCAGGGGGAGCATGCGGGCGAGGGGGGTGTTCTGCCAGCCGCCGCCGCCGAAGGAGGCGTAGCCACCCATCATCAGGAAGCCGGCACCACGTTCCGCGACCATCTCCTCGATGCGGGCGGCGGCGCCGGGGGAGGCGGACTCGAGCTGCTGGGGGGTGACATCGCCGAGGATGATGACATCGTAGAAGCGCTTTTGCAGATCGAGGAGATCGCGATTTTCCGGGTTGCCCTGGTCGGCGCGGTCGCCGCGCAGCCAGGCGGTGTAGACGGTGATGTTGCGGTCCTGGGACAGGGTGTCGGCGATGACCTGGGGCTCCCAGGCGCGCTGTTTGTCGACCAGCAGGACGCTGAGGCCCTCCTTGGCGACCTGGGCGAAGGTGGTGATACGGTTGTTGAGGCGGTTCTGCTCGCCGGGCAGGGGCTCGTTGTCGCGGGCGGGATCGCAGGCGACCACGGTGACCTGCACCTCGCCCATGGCCTGGACCGGGCGGTGGCGCAGCACCACCAGGTTGCCCTCGGACTGGCGCATGACCACCTCGCCGTTTCTGGAATCAGCGGCGTCCTCCCCGGCGGGGTGGGCTGAGGCCTCGACGGGTTGGCCGTTGATCAACAGCTTGAAGCGGACCCTGGACTGGACATAGCCCGGGGCGTCGACCTCCACGGTGACGCGCATCTCGCCCCCGTGGGGGATGCGGGGTGTGGGTTCGGTGCGGATGTCAACCAGGCCGACATCTCGGCGGGCCCCGTCGGCGGCGGGGCTGCCGTACCAGAAGGTATGGACCGGGCTGCCTAGCCGGCGCCAGGCCGAGGCGGCTGCCTTGGGGGGCACCCGGCGGGAACTGGTGTCGATGCCGTCGGAGAGGACCATCAGGGCCAGCATCTCGGTGGTGGGGTCGCGGAGGTCCTCCATGGTTTTCAGGGATCCGCCGAAATCGGTGAGGATGCCCTCGGGGGCACCTGGGGATTCCAACTGGAGCGCCTGCACCTTGTTGCTGAAACGGACGAGGCGGGACTCGACGCCGTGCTCCTCCTCGAGCCGGGTGAGGATGGGTTTGGCAGCCTCAAGGTGGGCCAGGGCGCGGGCGAAGCGGGATTGCCCGTCGGCCTCGTCGGCGGTGGCCATGCTCTTGGAATCGTCGAGGGCGAGGATGATGAGGGATTTTGCCTTGTCGGTGGCCACGCCGACGAGGGATGGGCGCACCAGGGCACAGAGGGCAAGCAGGAAGGCCGCCAGACGCAGGCCCAGGAGGGCCAGCACGCGGGGGGCACTGGCACCCCGGGCACCGCGGTAGGCGGCCAGGGTGACGCCGATGAGGAGCATCACGCCCAGTGCCGCCAGCCAGAAGGCGGGCTTGCCGGGCTCGTTGAACGGATAATAGGGATCCAGTTCGAAATGGATGTTGAGCGGGTTCATGCCGCGCTCCTGGGGCCGGCGGCGGCCTCGCCCGTTTCCTTGTCGCCGAAAACCCGGTTGGCCAGCCAGCTTTCCACGGCCAGAAGGATCACGACCAGGGCCAGGATCCACGGCAGCAGGTCGAGGTCGCCCTGCCACTGACCGGTCATCAGTTCCTGCAGGTCGACGCCCTTGCCGGCGGTGAGGACGCGACCGGAACCAAGGACCTGCTCGATTTCCTCCTGGGGGGCCTTGGCTAGGTCGGTCTCGTTGGGATCGAGGGCGAGGCTGAAGGCGCGCGCCAGGCGTTTCTGGGCGGTGCGCACCTGGTAGTTGCCGGGTTCCTCCGCCTCGGCCAGCACCAGGCGTTTGGCGTCCTCGGGGATCACCAGCTCGTTGCCATCTCCCTGGAGTCCGGGGCCGCGCAGGCGCAGCGGGAGCATGGCGGGGGCCAGTGAGGGGAGGTCGACCTCGGGCTTCTGACCGGGGCGCGCGATCCAGTTGGCCTGGGCGGATTGGCTGCCGGTGCCGGCCAGGTCGCGGTTGATCTGGTCGATCAGGACCAGGCCGATGGAGGAATCGGTGTAGAAATTGTTCCAGCCGCGGTTGTTGTCGAACAGGCGGCCATCGAGGCCGGTGGCGAGCTGAAGAACCCTGCCGGTGCCGACCTTGCCGAGGATGGCGAAGGGGCCGGCCTCGGGTTTGCCATCAAATTTGGCGACCATGCGGGCATCGGCCTCGGGATCACCCAGGCGGCGGACGCGCCAGACCAGGGGTTCGTATTCCTTGACGGAGAAATCGGCCTGGCCGCCGGCGATCATGCGCTGGATGGCGGTGGTGAAGGCCTCGACAGGATCCCAGGCGGCGACCTTCCAGCCGCGCTCCCGGGCGGGGAGAACCTCCAGGGCGCCGTAGGTGGCGGGAAGCACGGCGTCCGCCGCGGCGGTGGAGTAGGCGGAAGGTTTGGCGGCCGGGCCGGCGGGGGGCAGGACGATCACCGAGCCGCCCGCGCGGAGGTAGCTTTCAAGGTTATTCCAGAGCTCCTGGGGCGGGTTCTCGAGGTGGGCCAGCCAGACGACCCGGCTGGCGGCCAGTTCCTGGGCGGACCATGCGGCCTTGTCGGAAACCGGGCGGACCTCGACCGGATGGCGGCGCAGGGAGTCCATGGCGTTCTTGAGAACCTCGGCCTCCTCGGGATTGCCGGTGAGGACCAGGATCTCGCGGCGGACAGGCAGGGTGACGCCCCGGGTGTTGTCCACCGGGAGGGCGTCATCGGGCTGCACGCGGGCGGTGAACTGGAAGTAGCCCTCGCGTTCCCCCTCGGGCAGCAGGGGCACCTGGCGGATGAACTCGACCAGACGCACGGGCTCGGCGGGGGTGAGTTCGACGGCCTTCTTCTCGGCGGGCTTGGCGACATCAGGATCGTTGTCGAGGCCGACGCTGACCTGCACGGCGGTCTTGCCGCCGGGTGGATCGCCCCGGGCCCGGAGCTCGACCTGCAGGCGGACCTGGGAGCCGGGGGCTGCGGCGGGAGGGTCCACCCGCAATTGGGTGATGGCCACATGGGGTGCCGACTCGCCGCCGACATCCATCCAGTAGCCCTGGGCGCCCTCGGGCAGTTTCACGGGAGCGGCGGCGGCTCCCTGCCAGGCGGCGGTGGTTCGGTCGGACAAGACCACCAGGAGGTTGAGCATCCCCGGGCCGGTGGCTTCCTTGGACGCCTCTTCCAGAAGCCTGGACGCCTTGCGCAACCCGGGGACCACCGAACCCTGGGAGGCGAGCAGACGGGCACCTTCCATTTGTTGGCGGGCGCGGCGGACATTGCCCCAGCCGGATTCGCCCGGAGCATCGGCGCCCGGGGACCCGGACAGGGGTTCGCCATCGCCCCGGAGGATCTGCACGGCGCTCTCGGGGGCGAAGCGGTCGAGCATTTCCGCCACCAGGCGGCGGGACTCGTCGAGCGGGGTGGTCTGGCCCTGCCTTTGGCCCATGCTGGGGCTGAGGTCAAGGACGATGACGGCGCGGACCTCGGCACCCTGGCCCAGGTCGATCCCGGGGTTGGGGAGGAGTGGGCGGGCGAGGGCCAGGCAGGCCAGCAGCATGATGGCGACCCGCACCAGCAGCAGCAGCAGGTTTTGCAATTGGCTGCGGCGCCGGGATTTCTGCTGGCGTTCCAGCAGGAAGCGCATGGCGGGGAAGATGACGCGTTTGGGCTGGCCCTTCTTGAGCATGTGCAGCAGCACAGGCACGGCGGCCAGGGCGGAGAAGGCGAGCAGGTAGAAATGCACCATGGCTCAGGCCCCCCCGGTCCGGGGACGAGGGTTGGAAGACGAGCCTAAGTCGGCCCGCAGGCAGGACGGGTGCCGGAACGGCGAACCGAAAGCAGCTCCAGCCATCATGGCGCGATCCATCGCCGCCGCCCCCTCCGGTTCCCACTCATTCCCAGCGCCGGCCGATCAGACCACCGGCGTGATGCCCCAGATTTCCCGCGCGTACTCGGCCACCGTGCGGTCGGACGAGAATTTGGCCATGCGGGCGATGTTCAGCAGGCACTTCCGATCCCATTCGGCCTGGTTGTTCCAGTCGGCGTCGATCCGGTCCTGGATGTCGAGGTACTCCTCCAGGTCGGCCAGGTAGTAGAACGGGTCGTGGTGTTCCACCAGCATGGAGTGGACCCAGGAGCTGTCGCAACCAGGGACATTGAAGCGGCCGGCGCGGAAGGCGTCCATGAGCCGCTTGATCCGCGGGAATTTCGAGTAGAAGAATTCTGGCTCGACCTTGCCCTGGCGCAGCTCGGCGATGCCCTCGACCGTCTTGCCGAAGAGGTAGAAGTTGTCGGCGCCCACCTCCTCGCGGATCTCCACATTGGCGCCGTCGAGGGTGCCGACGGTGAGGGCGCCGTTCATGGCGAACTTCATGTTGCCGGTGCCGGAAGCCTCGAAGCCGGCGGTGGAGATTTGCTCGCTGAGGTCGGCGGCCGGGATCATGACCTCGGCGAGGCTGACCCGGTAGTCGGGCAGGAAGGCGACCTTCAGGAAGCGGTTGACGCGGGGATCGCGGTTGATGAGCTCGGCCAGGCCGCAGGCGAGGTTGATGACGCGCTTGGCCACCAGGTAGCCGGGCGCGGCCTTGCCGGCGAGCAGGCAGGACCTGGGCGCGGGCGGGGTGTAGCCGTCCTCCACCACGCGGAGATACTGCCAGGCGACGCGCAGCAGCATGAGCAACTGGCGCTTGTAGAGGTGGATCCGCTTGATCTGGATGTCCATCATGGCTGCGGGGTCGAGCACGAGGCCGGTGACGGAGTGGGTGTGGCGGGCGAGGCGGTCCTTGTTGGCGCGCTTGACCTTGCGGAGGCGCTCCAGGACGGCCTTGTCGCCCAGGTGTTTTTCCAGTCCGCGCAACTGGTCGAGGTGGTCGACCCAGCCCTCGCCCACGAGGGAGGTGAGGAACGCGGAAAGTTCGGGATTGGCGACAAGGAACCAGCGGCGGGGGGTGACGCCGTTGGTCTTGTTGTTGAACTTCCAGGGGGTCATCTCGTAGAAGTCGGGGACGAGGTCCTTCTTGACCAGCTCGGAGTGCAGGGCGGCGACGCCGTTGACGCTGCGGCTGCCGACGATGGCGAGGTTGGCCATGCGGACCTTGCGCTCGGGCTCCTCCTCGATGAGGGACATGCGGCGGACGCGGGCCTCGTCGCCGGGCCAGCGGCTCTTGACCTCCTCGAGGAACTGCCGGTTGATCTCGTAGATGATCTGCAGGTGGCGGGGCAGGGCGACCTCGAAGAGGTGGAGCGGCCAGCGTTCGAGCGCCTCGGGCAGCAGGGTGTGGTTGGTGTAGGCGATGCTTTTGGAGGTGATGCGCCAGGCCTGTTCCCACTCCATGCCAACCTCGTCGAGCAGCAGGCGCATCAGCTCGGCGACGGTCATGGCGGGGTGGGTGTCGTTGAGCTGGATGGCGATGCGGTCGGGCAGGCGGGTGTAGTCGCCCTCGAGGTCGCCGACATGGCGGCGGAGGATGTCGCGCAGGGCGCAGGCGACCATGAAGTATTCCTGCAGCAGGCGGAGTTCCTGACCCTGGCGGACCTGATCGGAGGGGTAGAGGACCTTGGAGAGGTTCTCGCTGAAGACCTTCTGCTCGACGGCCTTGATGTAGTCGCCGGAGTTGAAGACCTTCATCTCGAAATCGGTGGAGGCCCGGGCGGCGTAGAGGCGGAGGGTGTTGATGGTCTTGCCGTTGTGGCCGGCGATGAGCATGTCGAACGGGACGCCGACGATGGTCTGGTAGTCGACCCAGCGGGAGCGCTTGCGTCCCTGGCTGTCGGTCTCGAGGATGACTCGGCCGTAGACGGGGATCTGGCAGGTGCGCTCCATGCGCTCGACCTGCCAGGGGGAACGGCCGAGCCGCTGCCAGGCGTCGGGCCGCTCGACCTGCTCGAGGTTCTGGATTTCCTGCTTGAACAGGCCGTACTCGTAGTTGATGCCGTAGCCGAACAGGGGCATGCCGAGGTTGGCGCCGGAATCGAGAAAGCAGGCGGCGAGGCGGCCAAGGCCGCCGTTGCCCAGGGCGGCATCCTCCTCCACCTCGCAGAGGTCCTCGAGGCGGGTGCCCTTGCTCTCGAGCGCGCGCTTGCACTCCTCGAGCATGTCGAGGTTGACGAGATTGTTAAGTAGTGAGCGGCCGATCAGGAATTCGGCGGAAAGGTAGTAGGCGCGCTTGGCGCCCTCCTGCCTGTAGCGGGCCTCGGTATCGAGAGCGCCGTCGATGAGTCGTTCGCGCACGGCGAGGCTGACGGCGATGAGCTTCTCGTGGCTGGTGAGGCCACCCCAGGGCAGGCCCAGAGTGTACCGGGCGTGGCGCTCAATGGCTTCCAGTAGCGATCCGGCCCCAACCACCACAGGACGGCCGGGTTGGGTTGCGTGGGCGGGGGGTGTGGGCGAATTCATCAAACGACCTCCAATTCCGGGGGTGCTGGAAGGGCGGGCAGGCTCCCTCGGCGGCACCGGACCTCAAGCGCCCGGCGCGGTTCGACGGCGGTTCTGAGAGGTTCCTTCATCGTACACCACCGGGCCGATTTTCGGCAGGCGTATTGGCCTGTTGGAATCAGGTGATAGCAAGGGTGTTTGTGAGGGGGGCCAGGGTTGACGGGGTGTGGGCGGTTTGCAAGGAAGTCGCCGGGATTTTTATTGAGTGGAAAGAAATTATTCACCGCGAAGATGCCCAGGGCGGGAGGGCATGGAATTGAATTCATTATCGGGAAGGCTGCAATGGTGCAAAGGATGCCCGTGATGGTGTCACGGGCTAGCCGATTTGGTTTTGCCCCTGGGGGACGGTGGGGTGGGGTAACTGGATCTGGGCGGGGTGTTGGGGCTGTGGGGAAGTTGTTGCGGGTTGCATTCGCCCGGGATGAATTCGCCCGGGATGTTATCCCGGTCTCGAACTCTGGTGTCCCTCCGGGACAGGGGGATTGGTTTTGGGGGAGTGGGTTTTGGGGGTGTTGGGCGATGTGACTGTTGAGGCCCGTGACGGTGTCACGGGCTGGCCGACTTGTTGGGTTTGTCCCTACGGGACGAATGGATGGGGTATTGGGGTCTGGGCGGGGTGTTGGGGCTGTGGGGAAGTTGTTGCGGGGTGAATTTGCCCGGGATGAATTCGCCCGGGATGTTATCCCGGTCTCGAGCTCAGTGGTCCCTGCGGGACTGGGGGAATGGTTTTGGGGGAGTGGATTTTGGGGGTGTTGGGCGGGGTGACCGTGGAGGCCCGTGACGATGTCACGGGCTGCCCGACCGGTTGGGTTTGTCCCTTCGGGACGACGGGGTGGGGTATTGGGTTCTGGGCGGGGTGTTGGGGCTGTGGGGAAGTTGTTGCGGGTTGAATTTGCCCGAAATGAATTCGCCCGGGATGTTATCCCGGTCTCGAACTCAGTAGTCCCTCCGGGACGGGGGGATTGGTTTTGGGGGCCTGGAATTTGGGGGTGTTGGGCGGTGTGACTGTTGAGGCCCGTGACGGTGTCACGGGCTGGCCGACCGGTTGGTTTTGTCCCTTCGGGACGACGGAGTGTGGTATTGGGGTCTGGGCGGGGTGTTGGGGCTGTGGGGAAGTGGTTGCGGGTTGCATTCGCCCGGGATGTTATCCCGGTCTCGAACTCTGCTGTCCCTCCGGGACGGGGTGGTTGGTTGTGGGGCATGGTGGATGGACCTTGGGCGGGGCCGGGGGTTGGGGCCGCCGGTTGGGTTTGAAAAATGGTTGAGGGTTGGTTGGTCCTGAGACCTCACCCTTTGCCCTGCGGGCATTTCCCTCTCCATAAATGGAGAGGGAAAAAGTGTATGGAGACCCCTGGCGGGTCTGTGCCGCGATGGGCCGGGGCGTGCGGCCGGGGCCTCGCGATCCGATGTGACATAGAGCGGACCAGGGGGTGACCGGGCCGGGTGGCCCGGTCG